>Ga0114922_10000509_pt1 | contig 37309 bp, 28 predicted proteins | sample AartaG_FD_100975 | JGI IMG/M metagenome (GOLD analysis project Ga0114922, IMG submission 100975) | Deep subsurface microbial communities from Aarhus Bay to uncover new lineages of life (NeLLi) - Aarhus_00045 metaG | ecosystem: Environmental > Aquatic > Marine > Oceanic > Sediment | place... | reverse complement strand
CTTCCATTGATATGTTCATTAAAAATAACCGAATTCAAATCACCGGGAAGGGGATATGGATGGACTGAATGTCACGGGGAACGCGCATAACCGGTAACTTATGCTATAACAATATCCTGCAGGATTTCTATTCCGAGGTAAATCATGGGCCATACATCGTTGATAATAATATATTTTTATCGAAGTGCTCGGTGTGGGATATGTCCCAGGGCGGAGCTTATGTTCACAATCTGATGGCAGGAAAAATCAACTTAAGTCCCCACAGCCGCAAGACTCCTTACCATCTGCCACATTCAACTGCATTGGTTGGTTTACGCGAAATTTCGGGTGGTGATAACCGGTTCTTTAATAATATTTTTGTGGCGGGTTATGCAGGTAATGCCGGACAGCGCGATCCTGAATACAAAAAACGGTCAGGGGATGGAAATGAAAGTTACGGGCTGCAAGCATACGACTATGCTGTGTTTCCTGTTATATCGGATCGTAATGTGTATTTGAAGGGGGCGAAGCCATGCATCAAGGAAACGAACCAAATCGAGAAGCCGGATTTTGACCCAAACATAGAAATAGTCGAACAAGGTGAAAATATGTATCTTTATATCACGCTCGACAAGTCTTTTAAGTCTTTGAATAACAAGCTCGTAACAACGAAACTTTTGGGCAAGGCTATGATTCCGGGTCAGGTGTTTGAGAATCCCGATGGCTCGCCTTTGACAGTTGATACAGACTATCTCGGCAGGAAAAGAAACAAAGCTAATCCATCTGCAGGTCCTTTTGAGAATACTGGAGATGGTAAACTCAAGCTGAAAGTGTGGTAACTGTGCGTAATCAGATTATCTGCAAGTGGCAGACACGAATAGCCTATTACCGGAGAGTCCGGTTTCGTAGGTTATCTCAGTTGAAGGATGTCTTATGAAAACACGTAATTCGAAGCTCTCAGTTGTTCTCTTTGTCCTAACGATGTTGATAATGGCAATTACTGCCATCGCGGCGCCTGCCCGGGATGTGGCCAGACTCCGAGACGGAGATTTTGTTGCGATTTGCGGTGATTCCATTACTGAAGAGAGGATCTATTCTGTTTATATACAAGATTATCTGCTGATGTGCCAGCCGGCGGGAAAACTCAGGACTCTGCAGACTGGATGGGATGGAGAGCAGGCACCAGGTTTCCAGCGGCGGATGGAACATGATGTACTCACGCTTGGTCCTAATGTGGCAACAACATGTTATGGTATGAACGATAGCGGTTACTCTCCCATGACCGTCGAGAAGGGACAACGTTACCGTGACTCCCAGCGGGCCATAGTGAAAAAATTTAAGGAGAACGGCGTCCGTTTTATTGTTGTCGGTTCCCCCGGCTGCGTAGATAGCGACACATTCAACAAGAACCCCGCAGATGCGGCGATGTGTAATAAGACCCTTGCTGAAATGCGCGATATTGCTCGCGATGTTGCCAAAGAGGAAAACGTTGTTTTCGCTAATGTGTACGATCCGATGATGGATGTAATGGCAAAGACCAAGGCCAAGTACGGCAGGTCGTATCACCTTGCCGGCGTACACGGTGTCCACCCCGATTTAAATGGTCACCTGGTTATGGCGTATGCCTTCTTAAAGGCACTGGGCTGCGATGGGGACATCGGGACTATTACGGTAGATATGGGTTCCGGTCGAGCCCGGGCCACCGCCGGCCACAAGGTTCTATCTGCCGCCAACGGTGTCATTGAGGTCGAGAGTTCACGATACCCGTTCTGCTTCTTTGGGGACCCTGCAAAACCAAAATCCACCCGGGGAGTAATTGAGTTCCTCCCGTTCAATCAGGAGCTTAATCGCTTTGTTTTGGTTGCAAAAAATATAAGTGCGGACGCTAAATGTAAAGTGACCTGGGGCGAGGCCGCCAGACAATATACGGGCGGCGAGCTTGCTAAGGGAATCAATCTGGCTGCCGATTTTCTTGATAATCCATTTTCAGAACCATTTCGCCGTATCGAGGAAGTTATTGTGAAACAGCAGGTATTTGAAACTACGCTGACAAGAAGGTTATTGCATCACATACCGGACTATTTAAGGTATGTTCCTGATGCGAAAGAAGAACTCGACAATGTTATTGAAAAGCTGTGCCAAAAGGACAAAGAAATGGCCGCCTCTTCCGCGGCGAGCGTGGCACCTGTACGCCATTCAATTAAAATAGAAATCACTCGTATCCAGGATAAAGGTATACAATGACAGTAAATCAGGTTGAATCAACGTTGTAAGATGTTTGGCCATGAACTGCCAAAGGAAAGGAGAAATGAAACACCTAACGGTAAAGTTTTTAGCATTATTGTTACTTCTTAATTGCGTGGGCTTGGCTCAAGCACAAGAAGATTTGCAGCTATCTCATGAAACAAGAACCTATGGCGTTGAGTTAGCAGCCGATAAGCCGGAGTTTGCAAGTTTCTGGGTAGATTCGCTGGGCAAGGGGCGCAAGTGGACCAATGGGATGCTGGGGGGAAGTTCAAAGCAAACCTATCACACATCGCTCGAGAACGGATGGATCCGTTATGCAAACAAGCAAACAGATACGTCCACTTTATTTAAGTTTGAAGATAATTACATCATTATCAAGTCTGTTGCTGCCGGGGAAAATGATGCAGAACCGTTCGTATTGAAGTTCAGGTTTCGTGGCAAACATCCGGCCCATGCAACGCTGCTGGGTGTGATGGAAGATGACGGATCAGTCAAACTGCCTGCTGTGCTGCACATCCCCGGTCAGGGTACGCTGCGTATTACGGGCAGCTCTGCCAGTCAAACACCGCTGCGTCTTGGCTATCAAGGCACGACCGAAAATGCAACGATTACCTTTTCTGCCGGTTCGAAGGAAAACCCGTGGACTCAGTTCAGGCTTGAAGTGGTCAGCCTATACCCTAAGCAAGCAACAATTGAATCAGATGTGCGTTTTGACGGCTACCGTCGATGCTGGCTGAACATCCTGCAGTTCTCAAGCAAACATCGTATGCTGGCCAACCATGCCGGCTCAGACGTGTGCGGTCTTTGTTACCATGAGTACAGTGAGGTCGCCATGCTGACCGGCCCCCTGGCTGATGGAGTATCCGGCTCGCAGCTCTTGCGTGATTCGCTGAATCGTATTCTGGCCGGCAAGAAGACCTATGCCATGAAGGGCTATGCACATGGCAAATATCCCCAAACATCACTTGATACGTGGCCCTCCCTACTGACCGCAGCGCACAACTATTACCAGGGGAGTAAAGATGACAAGTGGGTCAAGGCCAACATCGACAAACTGATTGAATGGGGACGCGAGTCACTCAAAACAGATTCCGATGGTAACGGGCTGATTGAATATCATCAGAGCGGCAACCTCGGCGAGTGCAGGGTGCGTCCGGCAAACTGGTGGGATTGCATTAACTTCGGGCATGAGGACGCCTACTCCAATGCCATCGCATACCGTGGCTTTAGAGGTCTGGCCAGGCTTGCCGCCGTTGCGGGCAGGAAAAAGGAGGCCAAAGAATTTGAGGAAGCGGCGCAGAAGCTTAAAGGCGCCTATTACAAGACTTTTTATAATCCGGAAACCGGAATGCTGGCCGGGTGGAAAAGCCGTGATGGTAATCTTCACGATTATGCCTTTACCTTTATCCAGGGTATAGCGATTACTTACGGCGTGGTTGATGATACGAACAAGGCCAATAAACTGCTCGATGCAATGTTCAAAAAGATGCAGGAGGTGGGATTCTACAGGTTCGACCTTGGTCTGCCCGGCAACCTGGTTAACGTACCGGACGAGGATTACTATGATAAAGGTATACGTCGCTGGGGCGGCTCAAATGCATTTGAGGTTTATGAAAACGGCGGCGCCTCTGCCAACCACGTATATTACACCATAGCTGCCCTGTACAAACTTGGCAGGCAAAAGGAAGCCGACTGGATTCTATTTCCGATTCTCAAATCCTTTAATGAATGCGGCTTCCAGGGCACCGGTGACAATGACAACGAAACTAACGACTGGCGTGCATGGGACGGAACACCATGGGGTTATGAGGGCCTGCTGGTTGACAACTACCTGGTGGTCAAGGCGGTGCTTGTACGTCAGGGCCTGGTCGATCCGGTATGGGGCTTTTGGATAAAATAAAGGGGTAAACTAAAGACAATAACCGATATCTTTCGTCCGTTCATAAATCTCCTGCGAATACCAATTATCCTACCCTCGGCATCACTCATCGGAAATGTGTAAGCTGAACCGTCCCAGCCTGCCTTGAGCCTCTCTGCCGATGACAGTCGAAGAGTGGTTGTCTCGTTAAGCAGGAATTCAATGTTATGGCCGCAGGGCTATAATGGTGAGGGTAACCAATACAACTAAACTACAACCCAAAGACTAAATAGCATGTAAAAACGCAAAAAACGCCAATCCATAAGATTAGTAATATCAAAGACTTAAAAAATTCTCCAAAAATGGTGAACGTTTTGAACATCCGACTGCCGCAAAAGTGACGCAAATGGCCAATTTCATGGGTTTAGCAAAAAAGGCTGCCGGGCGTAACAGTTTGGCAGCCAAAGAGTTAGAGTAATGGGCAGGGGCGGAATTGAACCGCCGACACACGGATTTTCAGTCCGTTGCTCTACCGACTGAGCTACCTGCCCTTATGGCTTTCATCGTCGTCAAATTGCAACTTAAATTTAACACGAAAAACTGATATTGCAAGAAAATTAAGCCACACTTTTACATACGGAGCCCAAAGAGCAAAAATTGCGGGAACTACGTGATATCAGATTCGGCTACGCCTTCGCCTCAGCAATACATCGATGAAAACGTGGATAATTCTCTAATCGAGGTTGGTGCATAAATCGGGGTCAGTTCAAGAAGGAAGCAATATATGAGTTCTTAGGATTTGACCTTCAATCTCATAATTGGGAGGTCGACAAGGTCTATCATTCTGCAATTTGTGTTACCGCTATGAAACCGCTTCCGCGAGTGCGTCAACTGAGAGCAACAAGGATTGCTGTGCTGCATCATGCTATCATAGGGACTCGGCGTACGATAGGTCGTGACATCCGGCGGTCATAAAAGACGAAAAAGCACTCTGATGGTCCAACGAGCGCGGTTTCTCTTTGACGGAAGGTATGAACATTTGGACTCATTGACGAACTTTTAGACGAACTCCGGCAAAAATCACAAATTGTGAGCACGCACCAAGAAAGCTACTAAGCATAAATGCTTAACCGCTAACAAGTTACAAAACTGGGCCCGCGAGGATTCGAACCTCGGACCAATGGATTATGAGTCCACTGCTCTAACCGCTGAGCTACGGGCCCGCAAGCCAAAACTACCTTACATTAAACCGGCGAATATTACAAGAAAATTCAACCCCTGCCCAGCTGTTCCGCCGCTGAAGTGCCCATCGCCGGCATCGACAAACCGACTATGTTAGAGTATCTTCCGAAATGCCCTCCGTCATAATAAGAGATGCTGTGAGTTTAGAAGTTTTCTTTTATGTAGTTGACCGCATTGTCAAAGATACTCATTCCATCAGCGCGCATTTTGTCTTTCAGGCGGGTCCAGTGTGGATGTTGAGTCGGCCGAACGTACCTTTCCGGGTGCGGCATAAGTCCCATTACCCGGCCGGTTGTATCCGTCAGGCCTGCTATTGAATCCACCGAGCCGTTTGGATTAACAGGATAGTCCCCTTCTTCGCCGTTTTCATCTACATATTTGAATGCAATATGTCCCTCGGACTTCAACTTTTTCACAGTGTCTTCGTCTTTGATAACAACTTTGCCCTCGGCGTGAGCGACCGGCAGATAGATTTGTCTGCCACGCTCAATGAATACACACTTTTCGGTTTGTGGCACAAGGTATACCCATCTGTCCTCGAATTTGCCGCTGTCGTTGTACGTTATGGTAACTTCTCCCTGGCGATCGCCTGAACCATCACCTGGCAAAATCCCCACCTTGACCAAAACCTGAAAGCCATTACAAATCCCGAGCACTAATTTACCATCATCAATAAATTTCCGAATCAGTTCGGAAAGATGATGCACAACTTGATTCGCCAGGATTTTGCCGGCGGCCACATCATCGCCGTAGCTAAAGCCTCCGGGGAAAACAAGTATCTGGAACTCCTCGAGCAGTTCCTTATCCTCGATTATCCTGTTTATGTGTACACGCTCAGCCTCTGCACCTGCCAGCTCAAGGGCGTACTCCGTTTCCATATCACAGTTTATGCCCGCCGCCCGTAAAACTATCGCTTTGACCCCGTTAGAAATTTTCCCTTTTTGTATCATATTATTACCCTGTTGGGAACCTTTCATTTTCGTATTACATCCCCCGCTATAGAATTTCTAATGGGGTTTACCTGTCTCATTTTTTACCTTCTACAATGTCTGTCATTCTGGCTCTTTTGTGTCATTCCCGCGCAAGCGGGAATCCAGATGTTTTTATTAAAGTCATTTTAGATTTCGTTATAAACTCTTAGGTATTACTCGTTATTTTCTCCACTCACCCGGAATGACTTTCTTATCACCTGTAATTTCAACCACTTTTAGTTCCGAGTCTATTGTGAAAGCTCTGAACGGTTCTTCTTCACAGACACAACAAGGACCAAACACAAAAAGCCACTGGCTATTTGGAACTCGATGTATTCTCCACATGCCAAGTTTTTTGACTCTTTGCTGGAGCAAATCCTCGATCTGCTCTTCCTTACTAAAATCATAGTAAGAGGAAATAACTCGTAAGTCAGCTACAACATGGCATAATTTACATAGCTCATCATCCCATTTGTCTGAGTTCTCATGCTCATAAACAACCTTAAGCTCCCAGTCGTGTTGCTGTTTTTCTCTATTCTTTTGCTTTTCTTCGGACCATTTTGTTGTGTAGCCAATTAAGTCTATATTAAAATACTCTCGTGATGCCTTTAATCGCAAACATCCTTCCTCAACAAGAACTTCTTGAGCAATGTCCATCGCCCTTCGTGTCCACTTTGTACGATCTTGGTAATCTTCATGAGTTTTTGGATCCTTACCAGCTTCATCCAGTTTATCAGCATATAGCTCCCAGAACCTTTCAGGTGTTAGCGATTTTCTTTCTTCTGTCATTTGTACTGGTTTAAAACTTAGGTTTCAATATCGCCCTTGAGATTCTCTATTTCTTTCAAAGCTTCCCCGGCAAAAACTCTTTCGATTTTATCATTTTGTATTCTCCAGCGTTCATCAAAAATGCCACAAAATAAATCCGAAGGAAATGTTATCTTAGCGAAGGGATTTTCTATTACAACAACTCTTGGCACAACCTCAACATGGTAATCCTCATAAAGCTTCATTCTAATATCAAGCTTCTCTATTATTGAAATATGTCTATTTTGTTTTGTGACTTCCCTTCTTAGGGCTTTCTCTACCTCTCGATTGTCACGAAATTCTTCAAGAACAATGATGGCGTTTATGGTTGTATTCTGTGGTTGATTTCCTTTGTAATCAATCATTTTACCGTTTTTGCCAAAAAAGTTTCTTTCCGATCCAGTAACAGCTTCCCCTTTTCCTGAGTCATAATCCATTGTAAACCCTAAATTTCCCAGCATAGCTGCAAATACGTCTTGTGGGGCAAGACGGGCTTGTTTATCGTCTATATTAAAGACTACAAGAGAACAGCTATCCTCCTTATATTCTTTGAATTTTCCTCTCGCCTCGTTTATTTCACTGCGTAAGCTTTTATATGGGTTTATATATGCTGGAAAATTTGGTTCGTCTGGTTTTTTCCTTAACTCTTTTACTTCAAACAAGTAGCTGCTGTTATTGTATTCTAACATATAATCAGGCTTTTTGTTCTTTCCTGGAATTGTGGGCTCATAAGACCACTTTTCCTGATATCCATTTGCGTTCAGGTATTGTTTGAAAATCTTTTCAGATTTATTCTTTTCCATAGATACTGTTTTGCATTTTGTGTTTTGGTCATTTATATTTGTTTCGAATTTCGTGCTTCGGATTTCGGGTTTTTCTTTGCTACCAATTAAGCGGTTCTTGCCATGCTCGCTTGAGTGAATCTATGTCCAATTCGATAACGGCCTCGCCGGTTTCTGCTTTTATTATAAGCGACTTTTCTTCAGTCACCTTCCCGACCTGGCCGAACGGCAGGTCAAGCATCAGCTTCGCAAACGCATCGTACTTTTCCGGCTCTACTTCTACAATGTACCGCGAGTTCGATTCGCTAAAGAGTTGTGTGTCGGTTCGCGAACAATCCTTGCTCCTCGGCAGTCCCCTCAAATCCGCTTCTATGCCGAGCCCGCCGGCAAAGGCCATCTCCGCAATCGCGACAGCTAAGCCGCCTTCAGAGCAGTCGTGACAACTGACTACAAGCCCCTGTGCTATTGCGTCAGCAATCTTTGCACCAATCTTCAGTGCTGTCTCCAAATCCACCTTGGGGACATTAGCTCCCAACCGGCCGTGAATCTTATAATAGTGCGAGCCGCCCAATTCATTTTTGGTCTCACCAACTATAAAGAGCAGGTTGGACGCTTTTTTGGCGTCCATCGTTATACACTTGTTGACATCATCAACTATCGATATTGCACTTATTAGAAGTGTCGAGGGGATGGAAATTTGCCTTCCATCTTCACAGGAAAATTCGTTATTTAGTGAATCCTTGCCTGAAATGAACGGCGCATCAAAGGCGATAGACCCATCGTGGCAGGCCTGGGCCGCCCGCACCAAAGGCCCGAAAGTCTCCGGCTTTGTACAGTTGCCCCAGCAGAAATTATCAAGCAGGGCAACCCTGTCGAATCGGCCGCCCACACATATAAGATTCCTGATTGCCTCATCAATCCCAGCCAGCGCCATCCAGTACGGGTCAATGTCACCGTATAGCGGATTCATCCCGCAGCTTATGGCGATGCCTTTATCCGAGTCAAACTTAGGTCTTATCACCGCCCCGTCGCTGGGCCCGTCATTACTTACACCTGTCAACGGCTTAACAACCGAGCTGCCCTGAACTTCGTGGTCATACTGGCGAATTACCCACTCTTTGCTGGCGACGTTGTACGAAGAGAGAATTCGCAAAAGCTCCTCATTGTAATTGTCTTTCTCAGGTAGACTCGGCTCGGAAAGTTGAGGAGTTTTCCAGACTGCCTGACGCGAGTATTTCGGCACACCATCGTGCAGGAAATCCATATCCATCTCGGCTACCTGTTCGCCATTGTACCTTAAGACCAGCTTCTTATCGTCGGTGAATTTGCCTATTACTGTCGACTCGACGTTTTCACTGTCGAATATTTGTTTTATTACTTTAAGGTTCTCAGGTTTGACCGCGATGACCATCCTCTCTTGCGCTTCACTAATCCAAATCTCGTTGTAGTTGAGGCCGGCGTATTTCAAGGGGACTTTTTCCAAATCCACTTCTGCTCCGAGGTTTTGGCCCATCTCCCCTACCGCACTGCTCAGCCCACCTGCTCCGCAATCAGTTATTGCCTCATATAATCCTGCTTCGTTCGCCTGAACCAGCACATCGAGCATTTTCTTTTCCGTTATAGGGTTGCCAATCTGGACAGCGTGAGAAAAGATTGTTTCGTACTCGTGCGTTATCTCGCCGCTCGAAAAGGTAGCTCCGTGTATTCCGTCCCGCCCCGTCCTGCCGCCGACGACAATTATTACATTCCCGGCTTGTGGATTCTTGAAGCATTTGTTCTTGTCCATAATCCCGATGTTGCCGCAGTAGACCAGAGGATTAGCCATATATCTGTCATCGAAGTAGATTGCCCCGTTGACCGTTGGTATCCCCATCCTATTGCCGTAGTCGCGGACGCCTGCCACAACGCCTTTCATAACCCTCCTTGGATGCAAAACCCCTTTCGGCACGTCTTCGAGCCTCATATCCGGCAGGCCAAAGCAGAATATATCCGTGTTGGCAATCGGTCTTGAGCCCAGACCCGTACCCATCGGGTCCCGAATCACACCGCCAATACCCGTCGCCGACCCACCATACGGGTCAAGTGCCGACGGACGATTATGCGTTTCTACCTTGAAACAGACAGCAGAATCCTCGTCGAATTCCACCACGCCGGCGTTGTCGGCAAAGACTGATATGCACCAGTTTTTATCAAGCTCTTGCGTCGCTTTGAAAATCGTCTCTTTGAGCAGATTATCAAAATGTATCGTTTCACCGTCGATTGTCATATCGACAACACTCTTAAGTGTCTTGTGAACGCAATGCTCGCTCCAGGTCTGAGCGAGTGATTCAAGCTCAACGTCGGTAGGCTCTCTGCCGAGTTGCCTATAGTATTCCTGGATGGTCTGCATCTCCACCAGATTCAAAAACAGGTCCTTTTCTTTGCTCAGGGCTATTAACCCCTCATCGTCAAGGTCACGTATCGGCCAATGAATTATCTTTAGTTCGTACGGTTTTAGATGAGGACTCGGCGGCTCGGCCTCGTTGCCTATTATTACGTCTTCAATGCAATCATTCGCGAGGATCTTTTTTGCGATTGTATCGATTTGACTTTGGCTGACTTCACCCAAAAGAATATACTTTCGCGCCGTTCGCACATTGTCGGCCTTTGTGCCCATATCAGTTATCGCAGCCATTACCGACCCCGCCACAGGGTCGGTGACGCCGCTTTTCAAATGCACCTCGATTAGTGTCGCCTTGGCCAAACCGGCCGGCGCGCCGCTTCTGCCTATATAGTATTCCTCACAAACAGGGTCGGTCAGAAGTTCCTGCGCCAATCGCCTAGCAAAACTCTTGTCGAAATCACCCTCAATCATAAAGACTTTAGCCGACTGAACGGCTTCGACTGAATTGATGCCTATCTCCCTGATGTCTTCCAGCACACCGTTGCCGTGAACATCGGCTACACCCGGACGATTAAAAATCTCAAAACGCCATTGCCTCACGATATCAATTCCTTTTTCTTAATCTTCTGCTTTACTAATGCTGCCCGTTTTATCCTTGCTGCTTCAAGCAGTTTTTCAATCTGCTTTTCGTCGCCGCTTTTGATTGCCTTTTTCAGCTTCAACAGCTCGGCGATAATCTTATCTATGCCTTTCGTCGTGTTGTTCGAGTTTGTCAGCAGCACGTCAGCCCAAATGTTTGCCGGGCCCGATGCTATTCTCGAGGTATCCATAAAGCCCGTGCCGGCGAATTTGAGTTCTTTGCCGCTGCTGGCATTTATCAATGCCGCCGCCGCTATATGCGGCAGGTGACTTACATTTGCAAAAATTATGTCATGGTCCGCCGGCCTCATCAATTTCACACTGCATCCAAGCTCCGACCAAAATTTCTTCAGCGTTTGCACCGCCCGCTTATTAGTTGTTCTTGTTGTTGTCAGAATACAGGTGGCCTGGTCAAACAAATCATCTCTGGCAAACTCGACACCTCTTTGTTCTGAGCCCGCTATCGGATGCGAGCCGACGTAATGGACAGTCCTCGGAAGCCTTTTAGCCGCCCAGCGGTGTGGCAAAACCTTTGTAGAACCGACATCGGTGACAATACAGCCGCGAGGCAGCACACCGGCGATCACGCCGAAGATTTTCCCGAACGTACGTATCGGCGTCGCCAGGATGACAAGGTCGGCACCGGATACGCTCTCGGTTATATCGTCCACGATTTCGCTCGCAACCGCCAATTCTCTTGCCCTTCGGCGAGTTACCGCACGGTGCGTGTAACCCACCGTTTTTATGCCGGCAAAACTACGCAAAACCGCCAAACTTATCGAGCCGCCCAAAAGGCCGAGCCCTATCACCGTTATTTGCCTTAAGTCCTTCAAAATAAAGCCCTTACAAAGTTAGACCACCAAAACAAATTCCGCTAAAAACTATAGCAAAACCGGCCGGATGTCAATTTTTTTCTTTGCTTTGGGCGGCTAAATCGGTTAATATTTTACTTTTGATACAGAAAGAGCCGATGGATTCGGCAAGAAAGAAGGGCGCCTGGGCCCACTGTTTTGGGGCCAGGATTTTTTTATGAGAATTTGCACCGTAGCAGAACAACGATATTTCGCCAATGCGCCCTACCTAATTATCCGAAACTGAAATGCCACGCAATAACAACAAAATCGGCGACGGCGATTACCTGGATTTTGAAGACCGAGTAGCAGACCTCGATCGTCAGATGAACGAGCTGCGCAAGCTGAGCTCCGTCAAAGGCATTGACTACTCTGCCGAGATTCGACGGCTCCAGCGGGAGCAGGTTGCCGAACTCAAACGGGTCTATTCAAATCTAACCGCCTGGCAGACTGTTCAGGTCGCACGTCATCCAAAAAGACCTCTGCTCGATGACTATCTTAATTTGATGGTCAAAAACTTTCGCGAATTGCACGGTGACAGGTGCTTCGGTGACGACCGGGCAATTGTAACGGGATTAGGACAGATCGGAAGAGAAAAAGTATTAGTTGTCGGGCAAAGTAAAGGTAGAAGCACAAAGCAAAAGATCGCCTGTAATTTCGGATGTGCCAATCCCGAGGGCTATCGCAAGGTGATAGCCAAAATAAAATTCGCTGAAAAGTTTAATATCCCAATTGTGACCCTAATCGACACGCCGGGGGCTTACCCTGGTATCGGGGCCGAAGAGCGCGGACAGGCCCAGGCCATAGCGGTCAACCTGATAGAGATGTCCCGCTTGAGAGTGCCGATTGTTTGCATCTGTATCGGCGAGGGTGGTTCAGGCGGTGCCCTGGGAATAAGTGTTGGTGACAAACTTGCAATGCTTGAATTCGCATATTATTCGGTCATATCGCCCGAGGGCTGCGCCGCGATTCTATGGCGCGACGGCTCGCAGGCCCCCGACGCCGCAGAGGCACTGAAACTGACCAGCAGAGATTTGTACAAGCTCGAGCTTGTCGACGCAATTATTCCCGAGCCGCTCGGCGGCGCACATCGCAACGTCCACGACACCGTTTATAACGTCGAGGAATATATAACCAAAACACTGCGCGAGCTCAAACGCACTAAGATTGATAATCTGCTCGAGAACAGATATAAAAAACTGCGCTCGATAGGCGTCTCTCCGGCAGAGAGGCTGCGCCGAAGAACACTGGCCGGCAGAGAAAGGGTAAAGGCAGCACTAAAGGCCATCCCCAAAAAACCCAAACCCGTCCCTGCAAAAGTTTGACAACGCTCAGTTTTTGCAATACTCTCACAGCTTCTGGTCTCAAATAGACCGAATATATACAAATTTTCGGAAGGAGAACGATTATGGCGAGCAGGAAAAAGAAATCAGAAAAAAGTGAGACTTGCCGCACACCGGAGAAAAATAAGAACTTATTTACCAGAAGAGATTTTATTGGAACGATAGCCGGAATAGGTGCGATAGGATTGATTGGGGGTGCTGCAAGGAAACCAAAAGATAAGAAATCAGAAACGCCCGTATGGACAGGGGATTTGAAAACCACCAAAAAGCCAACTCCCCAGACCGCGAAACGCAACGGGCTTAATATGATTGTAATCATTGCCGATACCTGGCGGGCGGACCATCTCGGTTGTTACGGAAGTACTCATATAAAGACACCTTATCTCGATAAGTTCGCAAAAGAAAGTGTATTGTTCACAAACGCTAATGCAGAAGGACTGCCCACCATCCCCTGCCGAAGGGTTTATCACACCGGAAAGAGCGTCCTTCCCGAATCGAAGTGGCAGCCCCTCAGCAGGGATGACGTCACCTTTGCCGAGGTTCTGCGCAGGCACGGTGTCGCAACCAGCTTTATTGTTGATACCTATCACCACTTCCAGCCCAATTATAATTTTCATCGCGGCTTTGATTCCTGGCAATGGATTCGCGGCCAGGAAACCGACAGATGGAAAAGCGGTCCAAAAGAAAAATTTGACCCGAAAAAGCATATGCCAGCTCACTTATGGAACGAACGCTATGACAGAAATATCCGTCAATATATGATGAATACGCAGGACAGAAAAAGCGAAGAAGATTACTTCTGCGCACAGTCCTGTAGCGCGGCCATGGATTGGCTGCAGCAAAACATCAGCAGTAAGCCGTTTATGCTCTGGATTGATATGTTCGACCCTCATGAGCCGTGGGATGCACCCCCGCGATTCCAGAAAATGTATCGCAAAGAATATCCGTACGAAAGATATTTGTTCGGATACGGAGTAAGGAACAAAGATATCCGCCCCGATGATTACCCTGTTATCAGAGACCTCTATGCAGCGGAAGTAACATTCAGCGACTACTGCATTGGCCGACTTCTGAAACGGGTTGAAGAGTTGGGGCTGATGGACGATACAATTATCGTATTTTCAACAGACCACGGAACGCACCTCGGCGAACAAGGATGTGTACAGAAAAGGCCCGAGCTTCTCAATTGCTGCGTCACTCAAATTCCCTTGATTATAAAACATCCCGACAAAAGATTGGCGGGAAAACGTATCGACGGGCTCGTTAGCGCCGTCGATTTTATGCCAACGTTCCTTCCACTGCTCGGAATCGATGAACATAAGAACATGGATGGGCAAAATATGTGGAAATTAGTAGCAGGCCAAGCCCCCTCCATACACGATAACGTCTACACGGTCTTTCACAGGTTTGGAGCGGTCCATAATCTGGATTGGCACTATTTTCAGAATATAAGGGGCACACACCTTGGTAAGGGCCCGTGCCTCTATGACTTGAAGAACGACCGGCATCAGACCAAAAACGTTGTTAAGGAATTTCCGCAAGTGGCAAAAGCCTTGAGAAGCAATCTGCAAAACCATCTTAAGGTCAAAATTCCTCCTTTGGAATTGTAACTGGTTTTCGGCGTTCCCTCGCCGGGCCGAATCCATCAGGCGGTCGTTCTGAGCACAGCCCTGAAAATCCGACCGCTTGGGGAAGAATCTGCATTCAATCACGGATTTCTCACAAATACTACGGACAGCGATTCGACCCTTATACGCCTTTGCAGCTTCTATGTCGTCGGCGTAGTAACCAAACGACTTACGCCGGCCGTTAATCGTCAAACGCAGCAGCATTTTTTTGCCTTTGAAATTGGGTTTGTTCCGGCTTCGCCAGAGGCTACGCCGCGACAAGTTGGGTTCGTATTGGGTTTGTTTTCACCGCATCTGCAAAGTCGTTTGTTTCCATAATCCTTTGTTAAAACAGAGCTTAGGTTCATTTGGGCATCCAGCAAATTGGCTTTGTTTTGCATAATTCGATTCTCGATACTGGATACTCGATTCTGGATGCGGGATACTCGATACTCGTTAGTGTAAAGTGAGCTAAAGTGCCTAAAGTGAACTAAAGTTGGATTCTCGATGCTCATGATTGGTAATTCCCCTAAGGGGTTTGCGCTTCGCTCCAAGGTTAAATGGTTAATTGGTAAAATGGGCAATTTATTCATTGTTTCCTTCGACTACTTCGACGAAGCTCAGTATAAATACGCTCAGGACAGGCTCCGAATTTATGATTCACTTTTTTCAGGGCGGTTTAAAAAAACACGCCCTCCTATAATTGGCTCAACTTGCGCATTTGATTGAGAAAAATGAATTTTTTACAATTCAAAAAAACGCAAGTGATTGTGTTATAAGGAGATAAAAATTTTCAAAAAATTTGGTTTTTGGTCTTACCCCCCTGCGCATTTGATTGATTTCCAACCACAGATTTCACAGATTAGGCGGATTTATTGCCACGAAGACATCCGCCTTCGCTAAAGCTACGGCGGACAGGCTCCGGCACGAAGATTTCAAAATTATTTAACCGCGGAGGTCGCGGAGAGCGCGGAGGTTTTCGGTCAGCTTAGTGTTCTTGACAAGCAAGTCTCTTAAAGCGAGCTTTATCACCCTGGTTTGTCAGCGTCCACAGTTGCATTAAGATGCAACATAGTTTGAAGCTGGCGAAATTCCTCAATTATTTGACGATTTGGGGAGGTTTAATCGCGGAGGAAGCCGGCTGAAACGGTGTTTTATTAGCCGCGGATACCTTGGGCATAAGTTTATCAAGTGAGATGCTGGATGCTTGATTCTCGATGCTCGATTATGCGGAAACCTTGGGCATAAATAAGAAGCATAATAATTCTGTCTTTGTTAGCAAAAACGCCCAAAAAAGCGTTTTTTTTTGGCCGCCTTTACCCCGTGAGATGACTACTGTCTATCTGACCGGGGCCTCCAGATGTGGCCGGGATCACCTACGCCAGGAATACTTTGCACGTCCCCACACGTCACACCATTTCCTCTTCAACACTCATAACACGCGGGGCAACCTGGAGCAACTTTTTTACATCCAATCCCTTCAAACTGAAACTCCGACATTTGTCCGCATCCTTCTCATTCTCGCATCCTGCTTTCAGAAGTTCCATCAGCTTTTCATTATCTGACCATCTCTCAAAATACAAACCATTTGCTTTCGGCTTCTTCTTTTCGTTCGCTTCTCCCTCCGTTCGCCCCTCAGCTTCTTCCACCAACTCCTCCAACAATGCCGGTCTGCGCTCTATATCCCGAATCAGCAAAGGCCATCCTAACCCTATCCCAACAAACTTCCCCAACTGGACAAATGTAAGTTGTCTTTCTTCCGGCTTGATAAGCCCCGTACTCGCCGCTATTCTTATGCGTAACCTGAATAAACTCACAAACTGCTTCACCCGTCGCGGATTATTCCCAAAAGCCTCAGATACCATCAATACAACACTCCTGAAATTTTTATCATCCCCCTCAAACTTCAGCATTACTTCTTTTCTTATTTCCTTCCGCTCGGCCCGGTCTACTTCTTTTGTTTCTTTGCTTGGCACATCCGGCTTCGGCTCTGGTTCTTCAACAGGTGGTTCTTCAACAGGTGGTTCTTCAATCTTTTTCACTGGCTCGGTAGGCCTTCTTTTTTCTCCTGCTATTTCTAAAAGCATATTTTCAATATCATAGCTGCTCGGTATCGGCAGTATAAATGGAATCTGTATAAACTTCTCGATAAACGAATACCCATATCGAATCCCCCTCATACGTGTATCGTTTCTTCCCGAACCGGATCCGACCTCTACTTGAGATGAAAGATAAGGCAATAGTTTCTCATGCTTCACCACAAGTCCCGCTGCCACCTTTTCTCTATCCATCCCCATAATAAACACTAACTTCGGATTATCAGAAAGCATCAGGTTAATACTTTCCATCAACTCCGCTGCCTTTGGAACCCTACACCTGTCAAGATCGTCAATAAACACATAAACACGTTCATTTCCGGCATAACTCTGTACAATCTTCTCAAAATCCTTATGGAACTTTTCAATGAAACTTATTTTGCTTACATAATCGGGCTTCTTCATGTATTTCTTCAAATCAACAGTAAGAGGGCTTCCCAAAAAATCTTTCACTTTCCCAAATGCGCCCCAACCGGAAATAGCAACAGCAATAAGACTACCTATCCATTTGGGAACAACTACCGTCCCACTTGCTCCAAGTTTAATTCCTTTCCACAATCCGATGGCAATAGCCACGGTAGCCAAAACCCAAACCACACTGATGAGTATTACACGCATCACATCAGGCCATGCCTTTTTCCACTGGAACCGCTGTTTCCATAGTTCATAATTTGCGTCCCATCGCTCCCTCTTTGTCAAAGAACTGGCAGAATCTTGAATAAACTTTAACACAAACGCCGCCCATAACGCCTCATCCTTATCATGACGCCATGGGTCAAAGTCAACAATAAAACACTTCTTTTTACCCTGCTCGGAATATATTCTCTTAACCTCTTTTTTCAATTGCCGCATAAACGATGATTTTCCGCTGCCCCATTCACCCTCGACCGACATCGTCAAAGGCGGTTGCGTATCTTCATGCACAAGAAACTCCGCTACTGCCTCAACATAAGGCTCAAACCCCAGCTTATCATCTTCCGTTTCACTGTCCCCAACAGCAGACCTTGCCACCGATAACGCCTCCGGCTCAATCTTAGGTTTTTCAGGTTCTTTCTTAGGGGGAGGACCAATATTTTCTACGCCCAAGTTAAGAATTTCTCCCACGCCATTCCATAGTTCAGGAATGTTAACTATTTCTCTTTGAATGACATATACTGTGGCTTTTTCCCTAGTTCCTTTTTTAGGCAGATTGCCATTTAGCCACGCTTTTTCTCCTGGTATGTTTTTTTTATAACCACTAAGTTCTGTGATTTTGCCCTTGTCAATAAAATCATTAAGTTTCAGCTCTGAAACCTCAACCCCTTTCATGGGCCCAACTACCGCCAATGCAATTTGATTCTCATTCTCTCCATATTTATGAATCTGCACAGCTACATTATCTGTTTTTTTGGAACCTTCTAATCTCAAGTTCGCATAACTTTCATCCACATCTTCAGCATAAAGTCCAAAATTAGAGTCCCCCGCTAAATCGATAATTTTATCACATATCTCACTCCCGACCAAATCAAGTCCAGTCCTAAAGTTAAATAAAGTCAACTTCTTACCAGTAGCCCTCTGCTTAAACTCTTCAAAAGTAGGAAAATCACCAAAGGACACCTCACGAAGTTCTTTCTCTTTCTCCACCTCAAAAATCAAAATTCCTTCTTCAGATTTCTCCTCCGCCCAACATACAATATATCCAAACATCTTTGGCAAAGTTACTTCCGTATAGGAAAGAAGATGTTCTTTAGCCCTTGCTAACTTCTCACGATCAGAAGTAACCTCAAACTCAATTATTGCAATTGTTTTCTTCTCCTCTGGATCATACACAGATAGTTCCGTTCTAGTGCTTCGGGTTTTCGTCAACTTTTCACCTTTAAGCCATTCGCGACGATAGTTCTTCTTCTCTATCAAATACTTTACGAAAAGCTCACGCAGCTTTCTCTCATCGGGCCAATCTTCAAATTTTCTTCCTCCTTCATTCTTCACCTGCTGCGCAGCTTCGTTGTCTTGCTTTAATTTCTCCCAAGACATACCTGTAAACGCCTTACCCTCATTTGACCTTTCATCTTCTTCGCCAAGTTCCCTTGCCAATTCTTCTGCATATGCCGATGGCCAAAATGCAATTGCATATCCGTTCTTTCCCATCACACTTTCAACTTTTTCAACCACTCCATAATGTTCCATTGTCTTCATGAGAACATCATATCGATCATTATCTACACCGAATTCATTCATAGCTTCATCGCGGTTGACAAGGCTTTTGTTCTCCCTGAACCACTTTGCGATGATTCTTATACACCGTTTTTCATCTTCCTTAAACTTCCCTTCCGATCCATCATCACCTCCAGAAACTTGTCTTTTCGTCCCCACCTTCCTTCTTAAGTCTTCATAAGCAGGGAAATCCTTCATTGAGAACAAGGATTCATAACCATTGTCTGTGATCTCGTAAATTTCAAAAGGTTCAGATGATTTGCCGAGGCTGGAACATACAATACAAGCAAAGCAATCAGTTATTTCTCTTGTTTTCTTGTAATGTAAAAGATCCAGAGCAGCACGCCCTAAGACTCCTTGTTTATTTGAAACCTTAAATTCTATTAAAACTATAGGCTTCTTTGTTCCCAGTTCAATTATGCTTAGATCAGGTACTCCTCCTTTGTTACTGGTCCACATAGTTTCACGGGGATAGCCTTTTTCTTTTTCCAGAAATTTTATGAAATCATTCTGCAATGCATTATGAGCGTCTAAAGTTTTATTCTTTTGATTGGCATCTTCTGCTCCCGCCAGCTTCAACTCATCTTTGATAAATCTCGAAATATGTTTTTCCTTCTCGTCTTCTGACATGTTCGAAAAAGGCAACTGAGGTGATGGCCAGAGTTTCATTTCACGGAGCCAACCGATTGACTGCCAGGAACAATCTTCCAAATATACAGGAATAACACGAGATCCATGTTTTTGAAAACGAGGAATCATCTCGGGGATTTCTTTCCCGACGAAATTATTTAAAGATATGAATTTGCTTGAAATGAAGAAAACGATTATATCGAACGAAAGTAATTCTTTTTGATTAACCGAAAAAGCTTTCGATGACTCTGTTACTTCATCATAAATAATAGAAAGCTGCCCTTTTTCATAAAAGGGTTTCAGTCGCACAGCAAACATATCTATCCACTCTATGTTATGCCGATGGTAACTGAATAGAATCTTCATTTCTTTTTCCCTCATCGCCATAGTTACGCCCTTTCAAACCACCCAAGGCCCAACCCCGCAATTCCCACCAAATAATTTCGTCGCTCGTCGCTTGTGAATCGTATCTCGTGTATGGTTTCCGCTCTCAGTTGCTTTTTCCTCCACGGGAGCAGTTAGTTATTCCTTATCCTTCCAGTTCTCCCATTTTAACCACAAACTAACCATCTGAAAACCAATTTTCGAACGACAACTCTCTCGCCCTAAGCTTTACCAAAGTTGCCATACCAAAAGCGTGCTGGCGATGCACCCCCGATGTTAGCTGGTTCCCAGCACCAAATGACGCAAGCTTGCTATTTCGTGCGGGGCAAGTGTGATTATAACCTTATGGTCAAAAACTGCAAGATTTAACTCGCGGCTCGATTAACAAATTCTTAACGACAACTCTACCGCCCTTTTAGTCGATAGTCGTTAGTATATAGTATTTAGTATTTAGCCGGTCGAGGTCGGTCAAATGTTGATTGTAAACTAGTCGCCAGTTGCCGGGGGCCAGTTGTCAGTATTTGGCGACAGAAAATAACAGAAAAGAAGGGAAAAGGCAAAAGGAAAAAGGGAAAAAAGAGGGGGTCAGGGGCCGGGGCAAAAGGGAAAAGGCGATTGAATATCGAATATCGAACCCCAAGAGATACCAGCGGGGCAAGCAAGGAACAGCAAATAGCGAAGTGAGATTCTTCGCTTCGCTTAGAATGACCCGGCTTCGCATTAGCTACGCCGCGGCAGGGGGTCAGGGGCCGGGAGGGAAGGAGAGCAGGGGCAGAAAGTAAGGAGAGGAGGTGAGCAGTAGAGCAGGAGGGAGAAGGGAGAAGGGAGAAGGGGCAGAAAGTAAGGAGAGGAGGTGAGCAGTAGAGCAGGAATGACCCCGCACCAAATTGCGGTTCTGGCTCCCCGCCTTCGCGGGGACGAGGGGGCAAGCAGCAGGAGCCTCGGTGTAAGGTTATTTTGCTCAGGGCAAAAGCCTCAGGACAAGTTTTTGGGGTGGCGGCGGCTCGGAGAGTTCGTTCATCTCGCCTGCTGAACGGAGCTGGTTGAGTACAAGGTTGCGTTTTTTCTGCAGTTTGAGTAAGATGTTGAGTTAGTTACAAGGCACGTGATTCTGCCGCTTGCAGTCTTTGTTAAGATTTACCGAATTTTAGACGGATTTCGGAGGTTTTCAGGAGAAATATGAAAATTGCACTGAGAGCAAAGTTAGTTACAAGTTTTCTGGCGGTGATTATTATATGCGGTTTGGTCGCCACTCTGGTAGGTATGCGGTTAATCGGCACGGGTATAATCCGTCAGGCCCAGGACAAGGTGAAGAACGACCTGAACTCTGCTCAGGCCATATATCTGGACGAAACTGAAAAAATCAAAGATGTAGTGCGTTTCACAGCTTTACGATTTTTCATAAGAGAGGCTATTCTGGAGAATGACACAGCAAGGCTCGTAAAGGAGCTTGAGGAGATAAGAAAGGCAGAGTCTCTGGATGTATTCACTCTCACGGACAAAAATGGGCGGGTCATTGTCAGGTCGCGCAACCCATCTGTTGGCGGTGACAATCAAGCACACAATGAGCTTGTGAGCAAGGTATTATCACAAAAGGAAGCAGTCGCTGCGACAGCAATAGTGCCGCGGGAGGAACTCGTAAGAGAAGGGGCGGATCTGGCTGAGCGAGCTCATATAGAATTTATCCATACTCCAAAAGCAAAGCTGAGCCTGGAAACTGAGCAGACTTCAGGAATGATGATAAAAGCTGCTGCACCTGTTTTCGGGTATGATGGCGGTTTGATTGGTGTGCTATACGGGGGGAATTTACTTAATCGAAACTACGAGATTGTTGATAGTATCAAACAAGTAGTATACCATGGAGTCGTATATAAGGGGAAAGATATTGGCACAGCAACTATCTTTCAGGGGGACCTGCGCATCTCAACCAATGTTAAGGCAGAGGACGGAAGCCGCGCAATTGGGACGCGCATATCAGAAGAGGTATATGAGCGGGTGCTTGTAAAAGGGCTGGTCTGGATAGACAGGGCCTTTGTGGTGAATAATTGGTATATCACCGCCTATGAACCGATAAAAAATATAGAGGGAAAGATAATTGGGGTGCTCTATGTCGGAATCCTGGAAGAGAAATTTATGGACATCCGAAAGAGAACTGTTGCGATGTTTTTGGGAGTAACTCTTGCCGGGATGGTTATCGCTCTGATAGCTTCGAGCTTTCTGGCCGACGGTGTACTGCAGCCGATTAAGCGTTTAGTCTTTGCGTCCGGTCAGTGGGCAAAGGGCGACCTTGAGTACCAAGTTAAGACTGCCGGAAAAGACGAAATAGCGGAACTGACAGAAACGTTCAACCTTATGGCGTCTTCACTAAAAGAGAGGGACAAGAGGTTAAAGGAATACACCAGTCAACAAATAATGAAATCGGAAAGGCTGGCCACGCTGGGACAACTGGCTGCCGGAGTTGCTCATGAAATCAACAATCCGCTTGGGGCTGTTTTGATGTATACTCATTTGGCGTTAGAGGATTTGAAAGAAGAGAACGTTCTGCGTAAGAATCTCGAAAAAGCCGTCGCAGAAGCCTCACGGTGTAAGGACATTGTGAAGGGATTGCTGGATTTTTCGCGTCAAACCGAACCTAAGGTTGAGGACTCAGACGTAAATAAGACTTTAGAGCGGACATTGGCCATAGTTGAAAATCAAGCATTATTCCAGAATGTTAGAATAACCAAAGTCCTTTGTCCTTCTCTGCCAAAGGTATCGATGGATGTAGGTCAGATACAACAGGTATTCACGAACATCGTGTTAAATGCTGCCGAGGCCATGGAAGGCAAAGGAGAGCTGACCTTGGCTACCAGGATGACTGCTGATAATGAACATATTGAAATCGAGTTCAGCGATATAGGTTGCGGCATCGCGGCGGAGTATCGCGAGAAGATATTTGACCCGTTCTTTACCACGAAGGAGGTAGGTAGCGGAACCGGCCTTGGCCTGGCTGTCAGCCACGGCATCATTAGCAGTCATAAAGGCACGATAGAAGTGAAAAGTGAACGGGGCAAGGGAACCACATTTTTTATCAGACTACCTATAAAACGAAAGGAGAACTAAATGGGCAGTCAAGTTAACATCTTAGTCGTCGATGATGAGGAAAGCATGCGAGATTCGTGCCGGCAGGCGCTTTTACGTGATGGAAACAGGGTAGAAGCAGCCGAGGATGGTTTAAAGGGACTTGCTATGTTGGAGAAAGAATCGTTCGACCTTGTCATCCTTGATTTAAAAATGCCTGGTATGAGCGGTATGGAAGTATTGCAGAAGATAAAAGAGGAGGCCCCTGAAGTTGTGGTAGTCGTTATTACGGGGTATGCAACGGTAGAATCCGCAGTAGAGGCCATGAAAGAAGGTGCCTATGATTATATTCCCAAACCTTTCACGCCGGACAGCCTAAGGATAATAGTCGACCGAGCGTTGGAAAGGAGAAAACTTTCGCTGGAGAACGTTTTACTCCGGACCGAGTTAAGAGGCAGACTTGGCGAGGAGGTAATCGTCGGCAAAAGTGCAGGGATGCAGAAGGTTGAAGAACTGGTGCGTCAAGTCGCGCCTACTGATAGCACCGTGCTGATTTCCGGGGAGACCGGCACAGGCAAGGAACTGGTAGCCAGGGCTATCCATAGTCAAAGCAATAGGAGGGACAAACCATTTATAGTGATAGACTGTGGAGGTTTGGTGGAAAGCTTATTTGAAAGTGAGCTGTTCGGACATATTAAAGGCTCCTTTACCGGCGCTACTGAGACCACATACGGTCGGTTTGAAGTGGCAAACGGTGGGACGGTCTTCCTGGATGAGATTGGAAATATCAGCATAAATATTCAGGCGAAGCTGCTTCGAGCACTGCAAGAAAAGGAAATTACGAGAGTCGGTAGTACACAGGTTATCAAAGTGGATGTGCGTATCATTGCCGCCACCAACAAGGACCTGCTGAAATGCGTGAGTGAGCAAACTTTTCGAGAAGACTTGTTTTATCGTCTCAGTGTCGTCCCAATTGTTTTACCGCCTTTGCGGGAAAGAAGAGAAGATATTCCTTTATTAGCCAACCATTTTTTAAGGAAATATAATGAAAAGAGAGAGAAGAGCGTTACTGCCATCTCCGATGGGGCGATGAAGGTTTTAACCGAATACGACTGGCCAGGTAACGTAAGGGAGTTGGAGAATGTTATTGAGCGAGCGGTTGTTTTGACCGGAGGGGGGGTAATAGAGCCCGCTGATTTATGGTATTATGAAGTAGGCAGTAAAAGAGCCACAGGTTCAGATGCTGATGAGGTCAAGTCTCTTACCGATGCAGAAAGAGAGCACATTGTCAGGACACTTAAAATGTTAAATGGTCAGATAGGGAAGGCCTCAGAAGCATTGGGAATAGATCGCAAGACCCTGCGGCTGAAGATGCGGAAATACGGAATCGAGTAAAAACAGGTGGGGGCAAAATCTCCCATCAGCGGGGAATTTTACCCCATTTATTGAGAGACTCTATGTGGTGATGTAGGAAAGCGTAGAGTATTTGTAGAAGTACAGCAAAAACATAACCTCTTTGGATTTAGCCACTTAGGAGAATTCCTGAGTGGCTTTTCTATTATCTGGCACAAAAGTTGCTCAGTCAAACAGTAGGGTGAAGTTAAACATTCGCGTTGGTATGCGTCATCGGGATATCAGTGATGAAGATTACCCTCCGGTAAATGATGACACAGAGAGCCGGTTAGAAAGACAGGAAGATAATGAAATTTGTTACCAGAAGAATACACTTGTCTACGCAAGGAAATAGTGAGATTAGAGACTTAACTGATGAAGTAAAGAAAGAGCTCAAAGGTGCCAATTTAAAATCAGGTTTCGTAAATTTGTTCATTCCGGGGGCTACCGGCGGATTGACCACGATGGAATACGAACCCGGATTAATTGACGACCTCCGGCAGACTTTTCAACGCATTGCCCCCGAGGAAACGGAATATCTCCATAACGTAACTCATAAAGACGGAAATGCACATTCTCACATCCGTGCTTCCTTAATAGGACCTTTTTTGAGTATTCCGTTTGAAAACGCTACTTTACAGTTGGGTAAGTGGCAACAAATAGTGTTTATCGATTTTGATAATCGTTCTCGAAAAAGAGAAATCGTCTTACAAATAATTGGCGAAAGATGAAACCAAAATTACAAGTAGCTTTAGACTTTGTCGATTTGGTTCGTGCGCTCAAGTTAGCTGAAGAAGCAGTTGATGGTGGAGCGGATTGGCTGGAGGCAGGCACACCTTTAATCAAAAGTGTCGGGCTGGATTGTGTACGGGAATTAAGAAAAAAATTCCCTCATCATACTATTGTAGCTGATATGAAAACAATGGATGTGGGAAGGATTGAAGTAGAATCAGCCGCCAAAGCAGGAGCAGACATCGTTGCTGTATTAGGCGTGGCTTCCAACTCTACTATTAGGGAGTCTATTCAAGCTGGGGAGCACTATGGCGCAAAAATAATGGTTGATCTTTTGGAAGTGCCTGAATTCTTAAAAAGAGCTAAAGAAATCGAACAAATGGGGGCTGATTATTTAAGCCTGCACACTTCGATTGATGAGCAAATGCAAGGGAAAATATCTTTTGAGAAAGTTAGCCGGGTTACTCAAGAAGTAAATATCCCTGTTGCCGTAGCTGGCGGAATAAATTCGGAAAATGCGTCCAAGGCTGTAGAAGCAGGAGCAGCTATAGTTATCGTTGGTGGAGCGATAACAAAGTCTGAAGATGCGAGGAAAGCAACTAAGGAAATTAAAAAAGCTATCAACCAGAAGATTAGTATAAAAACAAAACTTTTCAAGAGGGTTACTGGTGAAAATATTCGAGAGATCTTGGAGAAAGTTTCAACGGCGAATATCTCTGATGCTATACACCGCCAAGAAGCGTTAAGAGAAATTTTCTCTATCGCATCGGGAACAAAAATGGTTGGGCAAGCGGTTACTGTGAGAACTTATCCGGGTGATTGGGCTAAACCGGTGGAAGCAATCGATCAGGCTGAGCAAGGAGATGTGGTTGTGATTGATGCCGGCGGAGTAGGTCCTGCAGTATGGGGAGAATTAGCAACACATAGTGCGAAACAAAAAAATCTGGCAGGCGTGGTGATAGATGGAGCGGTTCGGGATGTAACAGAAATTCGCCAACTGAAGTTTCCTGCCTTCGCTAAAATTATTACACCTACAGCTGGTGAACCTAAAGGATTTGGAGAAATAGGCGTGCCGGTGAGTATTGGTGGAACAAAAGTTTTCCCCGGGGATTGGGTTATTGGCGATGACGATGGAGTGATAATTTTACCTGATAGAAAAGCAGTAGAGTTTACTAACCGAGCAATGGATGTGTTGGAGAGAGAAAACCGTATAAGAAAAGAGATTGAAGAAGGAGGGACCTTAGGAAAAGTAACTGAACTTTTGAAATGGGAAAAAAAATAAATACAAGGAGAAAAAAATGGCAGCACAATCAAACAATGGGAAAAATCAAGAAGTGGAAAACGTCTATACGAGGTCTTCAGAGCAAGGGCATAGAATACCGGGGCAGGCTACTATCTTAGTCGTTGATGATGAGAAAGCCATGCGGGACTCCTGCTGTCGCGCATTGACCTACGACGGATACCGTGCAGAAACAGCTGAAGATGGGGATAGTGGTTTGCAGAAGATAAGGGAGGTGAAACCTGATTTAGTCCTGGTTGACCTCAAGATGCCGGGGATGAGCGGTATGGAGCTTTTAGAAAAGATCGGAGATATCGATCCAAACATCGTTTCTGTAGTTATCACTGGCTATGCAACTGTAGAATCAACTGTCGAGGCGACGAAACGCAATGCTTATGACGTTCTCGCTAAGCCATTCACCCCGAAGCAATTAAGAGATGTTGTTAAGAGAGGGCTGGCACAATTAATCGATAGAAAAAAAGTGGCGGCACAATTAATCGATGGTAAGGCAGTAGCTAAGAGGGTGAAAGAAGAAGTAAAGAAAGAAATAGTTAAGTTGAAAGAGAAACATAAATCTTTTCCTCTTCTTTTAGCGGTTCAAGTGGGCGAGAATCCTGCTTCGGCAGCTTATTTGAAAAGTCAGAGGAAAGGCTGCGAAGAAGTTGGTATCGATTATCAAGTTCAGCAACTACCTCAGGAAGTTAGTGAGGAGGAACTTATTCAGTTTATCAAAGAAAAAAATCAAGATGGAAAAACAACTGGAATTATCCTCCAGATGCCATTACCTCAACAAATAGATGCCGAGAAGGTACAAGAAGCAATTGATCCTTTAAAAGATGTGGAAGGTGTCAACCCGCAAAATATGGGATTGTTGATGTACGGCTGGCCGGGACTTGCTCCCTGTACTGCTTTAGCAGTGATGGAATTAATTAAAAGCACCGGAACTTGCATCAAGGGCAAACAAGTAACCCTTGTAGGTCATAGCTCTCTTGTGGGAAAGCCTTTGGCTCTTCTTCTTTTATCTTCCCCATTTGACTCAGCTACCACGACTGTATGTCACATTGCTACCCGAGATTTAACTGCACATACAAGAAGGGCTGAGATACTGATCGTGGCTGTAGGTAAACCTGGTTTAATCAAAGGAGACATGATTAAAGAAGGCGCAATAGTTATTGACGTAGGGATAAATCGGGTCGAAGGCAAGATTGTTGGCGACGTTGTCTTTGAAGAAGCAAAAGAAAAAGCTTCTCTAATTACACCTGTCCCAGGAGGTGTAGGACCAGTAACCACGGCGATGCTTTTGAAAAACACAATTGAGGCTTGGAAAATGCAGTTGAATCCTGATGTTAGGTGGAGCAAAAAATGGAAGCTAACTTAAAAATGTTAGAGGAACAAATCTTAGACGAATACTTGAATTTAGTTCAAAGAGTACAACCCGAATTAGAAAAATACTTTTTCTACGATGTGATGCCAGCCTGGGAAGACTTCAAAGAATATAGGATGGAAGAATTAGCACATAAGAATAAATAAACGGGGAAAGCCTTGGGAGACAAGAAGAAAGAAGCGTTCACTGAAAGAATGATTGAATGGTTTGCCCTAATTGCAGAGGCAAGATTGCAGAGGCATTGGGAACAGATCGCTACACCTTTCGTTCAAAGTTGAAGAAATGTGAGGTTGAGGAAATAGTGGATTGATTAAAATCGCCTGGGGTGAAAACTCCCGTCAGCGGGGAGTTTTGCCACATTTGTTGAGAGACTCTATGTGGTGATGTAGGAAAGCGTAGAGTATTTGTAGAAGTACAGCAAAAACATAACCTCTTTGGCTTTTTATTTTCAATAGATTGGTTGGCACGCAGATTGTTTTAGGTGTGGAGAGGTGATTGGAATTTATGAATAAAGCTAAAAGAATCCGGACTGTATTGAAGCGTTTCTTGTGGCGGCCGTTTTTACTGTTCCTGCGATCCGAATAACCGTATATGCCGTATAGGATGCCCCATTTACACGAAGGGCTCGCAGAGAAAGGAATAGAATTATGTTGCAGCCATGGCAGATTGTCATGACAGTTATTCTGGCATTTCTGTGCGAATACATGGACTCGACCCTCGGTATGGGCTACGGAACGACATTGACGCCCATCTTTCTGCTTTTGGGCTTTGGTCCAATGCAGATTGTTCCGGTAGTGTTATTGTCGGAATTAGCTTCCGGGCTTCTGGCGGGGTTCCTTCATCATCGTGAGGGAAATGTGAACTTCAAACCTAAGACAACCAGTGTTTCGGTAATTGTAAAGAAACTAAAGTCCCTAGGATATGTTGAGAGTTTCAAACGGGGTATACCGCTGCACTTGAAGGTTGCGCTGCTTTTGGCGGTCTGCAGTATTTTCGGCACAATTGTCGCTGTCTTCGTCGCGGTTAATATTCCTAAATTCTGGCTGAAAATCTACATTGGTTGTCTTGTGACAGCAATGGGTGTGGTTATCCTTGTTTGTCTCGGTAAGGAATTTAAGTTCTCCTGGAAGAAAATAGCTTTTTTGGGCGTAATCGCTTCATTTAATAAAGGGATGAGCGGCGGGGGGTATGGGCCAGTTGTAACCGGCGGTCAAATTTTGTCGGGCGTGGACGGCAAAAGCGCTGTTGGAATCACCTCTTTGGCGGAGGGCCTGACTTGCCTGGTTGGGATAATCACCTATGTCCTGGTTTTAAAGAACCCTCTTGATTTGAAATTGGCCCCGTGGATTATTATAGGGGCCGTACTCTCGGTTCCGTTTTCAGCAAAAAGCGTAAAGTTCATTAGCACAAAAAAACTAAAATTGACGATCGCGGTACTTACCATAATTCTGGGTACTTTTACTTTAATCAAAACTTTGCGGTAACCATGAGAGCTTTATGAATAATCTCAGCTTTAACTTCAGTGTAATTGATTGGATGTGTTGAAAGAAAACCATGGAAGGAGAACACAGGGTGAATTTCTAAGAGGCTTTTGCATTCATAGCACTGCGTCGGCCCGCAGATTGCTTAGGTACAGAGAGGCGATTGGAGCTTGTAAATATGATTAGAAGAATCTTAATAGTTGAGCCTGACCCTGAGATTGCGCAGGAGATGTTCCTTCTTTTTCACTTGGAGCGTGGACGCTTTGAGCATGACCGCTACGAGCCGGAAATAGCCGAATCTGTTGCTGAGGCGGTTGAACAGGTGCAAACCGTAAACTTCAATTGTATTATCATGGATGTCGAGCTGCCTGAGATGAAGGGCTACGAGGCCATCGCACTTATGAATACAATCGGCAATAACCCCCCAGTAATTATGACCGCGGCCAAGAATAGTCTGGAATTAGAAAGCAAGGTGCGACAACAGGATGTGTATTACTATCACGTGAGAGCCTTTGACCTGGATGAATTGAAATCAGCGGTTCATAGTGTTTTTGAAAATTTACAAGAACTTAAAAGGACCAGGAAGCCGAGTATAGCAACTCCACCAATCGTATTAAAACAACTGCGATTATGCCAAAAGGGAAAAAGCCAGAAATGGTTGTGACCGCTGAATCTAAGTTGAATACGAGTTAAAGCTACGGAGGGCAGGCTTTTCGCAGGAATGACCCCTGAATCACGTTGGGTTCGGGGCAGGCAGTGTTTGAGATTGCCGCGCTTCGCTCGCAATGACTAAAAAATGGATTCCTGCTGCTTCGACCTTGTTCAGGACAGGTTTCGCAGGAATGACAATAGAGCGTCGCCGTGCCGGCGACGGCTAAACGCCGCACCAATAGCTTGCGGGGGCAAGGTTTCGTATTGCGTCGTGCGTGATGCGTATTGCGTAGGTCGTAACCTCACGTGAAACGTGGGGGAAATATCCCGGCCACCCATCCTTCGCGGAGCTACGGAGGGCAGGCAGGTGGCGGGGCTAACCATTTTTTGAGATTGCTGCCCATTCGACTACGCTCAGGGTAAACTATCCTCGCAATGACATTTCTTATAGCATTTTTGCATTTTTTGCGCCTGATGTTCAGACCTCAGGCCAGACTTGCACTCAAGAACGGAAAAGTTATAATGCCAGATAGCGACTTAATTCAAAGGCAAGCATTAAAACCTATAGGAGATATGCAAATGTCTGAAGAGATAGTTGGAACGGTATCAGATTTCTTTGCCCGGCCTGTAGTAGCCGCTATCGAGTTAACTGCAGCTTTAAAACTGGGAGATAAAATCCACATTAAGGGTCACACAACCGACCTTGGGCTGAACGTTGACTCAATGCAGATTGACAATGTACCCGTTGAAGAGGCCAAGGCCGGGGACTCTATTGGAGTGAAGGTGCCGGAGCGGGTAAGAAAGGGCGATACCGTCCATAAGGTAGTTGAGTAAGTTGTGGCTTGCACCCAACGACAGAGCAGTCTCAAAACTGCTTAGCTAAACATACGATTGAAGAACTTCTCGAATGCGGTTAGGGCCACCGCAGGGATTGATGTACAAAGTAGTGTACAAATCAGCCTTTTCGGACACAAAGAAAAGGGCCTGCGGTGACGCAAGTCCTTTAGTAACAATAACTAAGGAGGGGTTCGTCTCATGCCTACGACCAAGACAAATCATGTCTACAATTGCGGTCCTGAAACTTTGATGTCGGAGACGCTCGATAGTTCATTTCCTGATAGCGCTGTCTGCGATAAAATACTGCTGTACGGGCGGCCTAACGACTATCGTCTAATAGGAAGTCATTCTATTGTAATCCTGTCAAGGCTTTGGTATCTTAAGGCAATTGAAAAGCTCAGACGTTGGGCCCAAGGACGTGTTTGCCGGTATCTTTGGGTTGGACGCCCATTAAAGGGAGATAACCGATGAAAGGAAAGACATTCCTATTGGCAAGTATTGTGTTTGCAGTAATTGTAACCGGATGCGAACGCAAAGAAAAGACCGCTGACGCCCCTGCAAAGGGACTATTGTTCGGCGTAACATTTCAGACGATGAACAATCCATTTTTTGTGGACCTGAACGAGGGAATCAAGCAGGTCGTTGAGGCCCGCGGCGATCGACTGGTGACCCTCGATGCCCAGTGGAACAGCCACAAGCAGCGGAATGACATTTCCGACCTTATCCTGCAGAACGCGTCGGGCGTTTTCATCAATCCGGTCAACTGGGAGGGGATAAAGGGTAGTCTGATTCAAGCCAAACGCAAGAACGTACCGTGTATCATCGTTGATGCCCCGGTCGGGGATAAGAACCTCGTTGTCTGCCAGGTCGCATCAGATAATGTCAAAGCCGGTCGCCTGGCAGCTCAGGCTTTGGCCGAAGTTTGCCGGCCCGCCAAAATCGTCATTCTGCACCGGTTCGTAAACAAGGCCTGCATCGACCGGGTGGCCGGCTTCAAGGAAGAAATAGCCAAGTATCCAGACATGGAGATATTGGACATCCAGGAAGGCAAAGGCACTACGGAAGGTGCTCGTCCGGTCATGCTTGACCTTCTGGGTCGTTATCCCGACCTCAACGCGGTCTTTCCTATCAACGACCCCAGTGCGCTGGGTGCCATCTCTGCTTTGGAGTCAGCCGGAAAACTAAAAGATGTTACTGTAGTTACGGTCGATGGGTCAGCCGATGGGATCGCTGCAATAAAAGCAGGTAAATTGCTGTCCACCTCAGCCCAGTTTCCCAAAGAGATTGGTCGAATCGCAGCTGGAAAAATGTATGAACACCTGTCGGGCAAAGCTGTTGAAAAAGATATTAAAGTCCGGGTCCAACTGATCACTAAAGAAAACGCCGACGCCTTTTTAGTCAAAAAATGAGAGAATGGTTCACACCGTTGCCAACAAAACAGAGCTTCTGACTTTTCACGGCGTCACCAAGAGATTTGGTGGAGTCACAGCGCTGGATGACGTTGATTTTGACCTGCGGCGAGGCGAAATTCATGCCCTCTTGGGCGAAAACGGCGCAGGAAAATCCACCCTTATCAAAGTACTCGGCGGAATTCATGCTCCCGATTCCGGTACGATCAGAATCGAGGGAGAACAGCTCAGAATCCACAGTGTTGCTGATGCCAACCGCCACGGTGTACGAATCATCCACCAGGAATTGTCGCTGGTACCAAATTTGTCCATCGCTGAAAACATTTATTTGGGCCGAGAGCCGCAGGGACTCGCCGGGCTGCGCCGCCGCAAGATGGTGGCGGATGCGCAAGCCCTCATTGCCAACTTAGGTCTGTACGAGATTCGCTCTGTCGGCACCATCGTATCAGACTTGAGTGTGGCCCATCAGCAATTGGTAGAAATCGCCAGGGCCCTGTCTTGTCAGGCTCGCATCTTAGTGCTTGATGAGCCAACTTCCTCCCTTTCCGAGGCGGAGACTGAAGCGTTGTTTGTTACCTTGAGACGCCTGAGGTCGCAGGGAGTAGGAATCATTTACATATCCCATCGTCTGGAGGAGGTCATGCGTTTGGCCGACCGTATAACAGTTCTGCGCGACGGGCGGTTGGTCGGCACGCAGTTCAGGCAAAAACTCGGTCAGCGCGAACTTATACGGTGGATGGTGGGACGCGACATCAAAGACCATTTCCACCGGCCTGCTTCCAGAGCAAGACAGGTAGCTCTAAAAGTCCACGAGCTAAGCAGTCCGACAGTTCATCGTGTCAGCTTTGAATTGCGCTACGGTGAGGTCCTCGGCTTAGCAGGACTGGTAGGGTCCGGCAGAACTGAGCTGGCTCGCGCACTGTTCGGCATCGACCCTGTCCAGGAAGGTGAGCTCTGGATCGACGGTCAACCCGTATCCATCAAGAATCCACGCGATGCCCTGGATAAGGGGATTGTCCTGGTGCCAGAAGACCGCAAACAACAAGGGCTGGTGATGTTCCAATCGGTTGGATTTAACCTGGCACTGCCTTGGTTAAAGTACTGGATTTCAGGTTGCTTCCAAAGCAGGCGAAAACGCAGGGAAATTATCGATAGAGCAATAAAAGGTTTTTCCATCAAGGTATCCGACACCGAACAGAACATCGAACAGCTATCGGGTGGGAACCAGCAGAAGGCGCTTGTGGGCCGGTGGATGGAACGCCGTCCAAAGATTCTCATTCTTGATGAGCCAACACGCGGGGTGGACGTCGGCGCTCGTGAAGAGATGTTTGCCATCATAGGTGCGTTGGTGGAATCCGGAATGGCTGTCTTGTTTATATCCTCCGAATTAGCTGAAGTACTCAACACATCGCATCGAATCGCACTCTACCGGGATGGACGCATTCTGAGCACGATTATGGCCAAGGATATTACTGAAGAAGAGATTATGGAGCAACTTACAGGAGCGAAAGTTAGTGAGAACAGTTAAACAAATATTGCCTCTGACCATGGCCATGGCAGCTTTGCTGTTGCTTTTTGGATTATGGGTGCCGAACTTCATATCTCCGGAGAACATGTTGGATTTGATTCAGCAGATATCTGTGAACGCGATCCTGGCATTCGGCATGACTTTGGTAATCCTTATCGGGGGCATTGACCTTTCCGTCGGCGCGCTGCTGGCCCTGGTAGGCACTACGACGGTCTACATTCTTACTAAAGGCCAATTAGACGAGCAAAATCTTTGGTGGCTGGCATCCGCTGTGCTGGCGGGGCTGGGTGTAGCCGCCGGTTTTGGGGCCTTCAATGGGCTTTGTGCAGCCAAAACGAAGATGCCGCCTTTTATTATCACTCTGGCGATGATGTTAGTAGCCAGAGGCATGGCGCTTCGCTTTAACGAGGGCCGGCCTATGCATATACCCGACCAACAAGCAGCGTTTCTTTCCTTGGGAAATGGCCGTGTGTTCGGAGTGATACCGGTTCCCGTGGTTGTGATGTTGACCCTTTTTGCTATAGTTACCATTCTTCTCCACCGCACTCGTTTTGGACAGCATCTGTACGCTATTGGTGGCAACCGTGAAGCTGCAAGATTCACGGGCATTCCTATCGTGCGCAATGAGATACTGGTCTACCTGATTTGTTCAATTCTTGCGGGTCTGGCAGGTATGATACACACCTCTCAGCTTTATTCCGCTGAACCTGCTTCAGGAGTCATGTTTGAATTAAATGCTATTGCGGCTGCGGTCGTCGGCGGAACCAGCTTTACCGGCGGGCGAGGTACCATGTACGGCACTCTAATTGGAGCTATCATCATCGGCATCCTCGATAAAGGGCTAAACCAGGCCGGCGTTCACTTTTCGTTGCAGTACATCGTAAAAGGCTCGGTCATCCTGACCGCTGTGTACCTGGATGTACGTCGAAGATGAAAAGAAGAGCGTGATAAACCGCTTCAGTAACGGCAGCGTCAGATATGTGGGCGAATCAATAAGTCCCCTATGGCCCGCGGACTATTTGTTGCCGGGTCAGTTGACAAATCGCGGATGCCTCGCACAATCCCTGACAATACGTCACAAATGGTGAGGTCCCGGCTCTGCTCACTTTCGCTGTCGGCAATAATCTGCTATCTTACAAAATCTCACGGATTTTGTAAATTCTGCATTTGTTGCGCCCGTTTGCACTGGCTTGTGTATCATTGATACGTTTGCAATATAAGACTATGGAGGCCGTATCCCAAGGATTTTTTCTGTCTAATCTTGTACTTGGCTATTTAATGAGAGAGTTCGCTTAGTTTTAGTGTCAGACTGTGGACAACTTCGTTGTCTATGCTGACGATCTGGTATGTGACTGTGGGGTCTGGCTTTGTGGTATCGAAGGCGAGTAATCCGAAGGACTGTTTTTTGTTGTAGCCGAAAATAGTGCCGGGCTTCAGGCCATGTTTGTGCTGGTTTGTCAATCTGGAACTCTCAAACTCGTACAATGGATAACCGTTTTTGCGAACAATCCGGCGGGCATCGGAACGGTGGCGGTCTGCCGAAATCAGAATAACTCCGTCAATCTTGTTTTTCTCCAGAAAGCCAAAAACTTCTTCTCGCTCATCCCTGAAACCGTTCCAGGTGTCAAGCGAATCGCCTTTGGTGTTGAAAGACCAGGGCACCGGTGATGCCAGAACCTTGAATGTCGCCTTGGATTGTTTGAGCTGCTTCAGCAACCAGGCCTTTTGGGCAGGTCCAAGCATGGTGGGCCTGGCATCGTATGGGTTAGTGCGATAGAATCGTCCGTCGAGCATGAAGAAATCAACATCGGCGATAGAGAATTTAAACCAGCAGCCGGGCCATTGCTCATCACCGTAGGCGGGATTATTCCAGTTCATACGAAAGCCTTCCAGCATCGACATCTTCCAGGGCGGTTTGTCCCGATACGGTCCCATCCAGCAATCACCTATAGCGCAGTCGTGGTCGTCCCAGATCGAATAAACCGGTACAGAACAGGTCAGCTTGCGAAATTCCGGCCTCGACTGTCTGCGATAGTAAGTATATTTGTGAAATTCACCAAATTGTTGCGGAAGGTCAATGTAAACATTGTCCCCCAAAAGCAGCAAAGCCCGCGGCCTGCGCGAGCGAATCGTGTCCCACATCCGCTCATTGGCCGGGGTGTATTTTGCGCCTCCACCAAACACCACACTCAAACGCGTCTTACTTGGGCTGGTAGGATACGTTCGAAAAGAAGGCTGCTCAGGTGCCAAAGCCGATTTGCCGTTCAGCATCACGTCGTAATAATAAAGGGTACCTGGCTGCAATCCCTTAACCTCAACCACAGCCGTGTAGTCGACTTTTGAGCTGGTTGATGTTAGTGTTGACTTGATTGGGTTGAGTCTTTTCGATGTACTCACCAGAACCTGTACAGGCACTTCGTCAACGGTGCGAACCCAAAACTTCGCACTTGTATCGGTCAGACAACCAAGCATGGGACCGTGGATCAATTGAACCTTGTATCGCGCTGCATACCGACGAAATTCATCCGTGTCTCGTAAGGGTTTGAGCATTTCTCTCGGACCAGCCAGAAACCGCGCGAAAGGCATGCCCCCCTCTACCGCCCTGGTCATCGATTCGGCAGCCCCGGCATAGTCCTTCAGTTTGCATCGGGCGACAGCCAGATTGAACAGAGACTCAAGGTCGTTTGGTTCAGATGCTAACACTTGTTGGCATTTTCTTACGGCCTCTTCGGGTCGTCCATCAAGAATATCAAGCATCTGGCGCTGCCCCTGCCGGCCATATTGCTTGCTGTCGAATTGCCTGCGGAGCCTAGTCCACCCGCCCTGATCCTTGCCGTAAAAGGCGTGACTGGAACCGTCAATGTAAGCATCTTCCGGGCCAGGAGGCTCCTTTCCACCAGCAAAAGACGCTGCAGAGACACACGCAAGAACCACCAATACAAGCATTGGCCAAGATTTCACATTTACCATTGATTTCACCGTGTTCCTCCAAATCTATTTTTGTCACAAAGACTACCGCCCGTTCGATTTGGCGTCACCGATTGGATAATCCTGGCTTTCGATTCGGGCGGATTTCATTAACTCTTCGATTCGGGCCACGACCCGTGGATATTCCGCAGCCAGGTTTTTGGTCTCACTCGCGTCTCGTTTCAGATGGTATAATTCGAGCGGCGCGTTTTTTCCAACGCGAACGCCTTTCCAGTCGCCCATACGCAGCGCCTGCATATATTTTCTGCGGACGTGTCCGTAATCCCAATACAGGTATTCGTGCCTGGTTTGCGGCCGACCCAACAGGGTGGGCAAGAATGATATTCCGTCTATCCCTTTGGGTGCGGGCAAACCGGCCAGTTCCGCCGCGGTGGGCAAGAAATCCCAGAATGCCAGGACATGGTCGTTAATCTTACCCGCAGCAACTTTACCAGGCCACCGTGCAATAAAGGGAACCCTGATACCACCCTCATACACATGACGCTTACCGCCTCTAAATTCCCCGTTACTGTCGAAAAACTCGATGGGAACCGAACCGCGAGTAAGTGGCCCGTTG
>Ga0114922_10000508_pt1 | contig 37346 bp, 31 predicted proteins | sample AartaG_FD_100975 | JGI IMG/M metagenome (GOLD analysis project Ga0114922, IMG submission 100975) | Deep subsurface microbial communities from Aarhus Bay to uncover new lineages of life (NeLLi) - Aarhus_00045 metaG | ecosystem: Environmental > Aquatic > Marine > Oceanic > Sediment | place... | reverse complement strand
GTGTACTGGATTACTTTGGGCAAAAGAGAAGTGATGTAACGTTGGCGGTGTGGGGATTGGCATTCAAGGCCCGGACGGATGATATTCGCGAGGCGCCTTCGATTAGATGCATAAGAAAGTTTCTGGAGTCGGGGATGAAGATAAAAGCTTATGACCCGGAGGCAATGGCGGCTGCTGCTCAGGAGCTTGAGGGCGGGATTAGCGCCAGCGAGCATAGTTACGATGTGCTTGACGGGGCCGATGCTTTAGTGATATTCACCGACTGGCAGGAGTTCAGGACGCCGGATTTTGAGTTAATCACGAGTAAACTCAAGAAGCCCGTTATTTTTGACGGAAGGAATCTGTACGACCCGGTGTATGTGCGGAAACAAGGAATTGAGTATTACAGTATCGGCAGGGGGTGATGGAGGTCAGAGTTCAGAAGTCAGAAAGGATGAGAACTGAAGGCGTTAGTTACAGGAGCTGCAGGATTTATCGGCTCGCACTTGTGCGAGCGGCTGATTAGTGACGGCTGGACGGTTGTAGGATTGGACAACTTCGATAACTTCTACGATCCGGCCGTTAAGCGGGCCAATATTGCCGAGTGCCTTGAGAGTGAGCAGTTTGAATTGGTTCAGGCGGATATTCGAGATGCGGACGCGGTAAGTTCTGTTTTGGGCGGCGGAGATGTTGATATAATTGTGCACCTGGCTGCCAGGGCGGGGGTGAGGCCCTCGATAAAAGACCCGCTGACTTACCAGGATGTTAATGTGAACGGCACAATGGTACTGCTTGAGGGAGCTAAGCGAACCGGTGTTAAGAAGTTTGTTTTCGGGTCGAGTTCGAGTGTGTACGGCAACAATGAGAAGGTGCCGTTTAGTGAGACGGACAACGTTGATTTTCCTATATCTCCTTATGCGGCTACTAAAAAGGCGGGTGAACTTATCTGCCATACTTACAGCCATCTTTACGATATCGACATGGTGTGTCTGAGGCTGTTTACGGTCTATGGTCCGAGGCAAAGGCCGGATCTGGCGATTCATAAGTTTTGTAAGTTGATTGAGAGGGGCGAGCCTATACCGGTGTTTGGTGACGGGTCAATGAGGCGGGATTTTACCTATATTGATGATATCATCGGCGGGATTGTCGGTGCGATGGGCCGGTGCGAGGGATACGAGATTTATAATCTCGGCGAGTCGAGGCCGGTGCGGCTTGATGTTCTGATAAGTGAGATTGAAAAGGCACTCGGGAAAAAAGCTGAGATTGATCGGTTGCCGGTGCCTCCCGGTGACGTCAAACAGACATACGCTGATGTGACTAAGGCGACAGAGCGGCTTAGGTATGAGCCGAAGACGGAGATAACGGCGGGATTGGAGCGATTTGTTGAGTGGTTCAGGAATGGTTAGGGGCTTGGAAGATTTTGGAGTAGTGCTGTGAAAAAGGCGTTGATAACGGGGATTACGGGTCAGGATGGTTCATATCTTGCGGAGCTTTTGCTTGAAAAGGATTACGAGGTCTGGGGTATTATCAGGCGCAGTTCATCTTTTCATACCGGCAGAATAGACCATCTATATAAAGACCCCCACCAGCCGACTGCTCTTAAATTGGTGTACGGCGACCTTACGGATGGGAGCGACCTTGCGACAGTAGTCAATGATATTAAGCCCGATGAGGTTTATAACCTTGGTGCCCAAAGTCATGTTCGAGTGAGCTTTGATATGCCGATATATACCGTTAACGTCGATGCGCTGGGGACGCTTCGGTTGCTTGAGGTGATTCGGACGATGGGAAAGCCGCCGCGGTTTTATCAGGCCTCGAGTAGTGAGATGTACGGCAAAGTTGTCGAGGCTCCTCAGACGGAACAGACGCCGTTTTATCCGAGGAGCCCGTACGGTTGTGCGAAGGTTTACAGTTTCTGGCAGGTTGTAAATTACAGGGAGGCTTACGGGCTGTTCGCGTGCAATGGGATTCTGTTCAATCATGAATCGCCGAGGCGAGGTGAAACGTTTGTCACGCGCAAGATAACACGGGCGGCGACACGGATTAAATTGGGGCTCCAGGAGAAGCTATATTTGGGCAATCTTGATGCTAAACGAGACTGGGGTTTTGCGGGTGATTATGTCAAGGCGATGTGGCTGATATTGCAGCAGGACAGGCCCGAAGATTACGTGATTGCCACCGGTCAAACACATTCGGTACGGGAATTTCTGGACGAAGTGTTCGGTTATCTTGATCTGGACTGGAAGGGGCTTGTTGAGATTGATCCAAAGTACTACCGGCCGACGGAGGTCGATTTTTTGCTTGGTGATGCGAGCAAGGCTCGCGAAGTTTTGGTGTGGGAGCCAAAAGTAACATTCAAGGAGCTTGCGAGAATGATGACCGATGCTGATATGGAATTAGCCCGGAATGAGAAAATATTAAATGATCACGGGAAGGGTTAGTCGGTGACGAGCGGTTTTTTCGAAAACAGAAGGGTAGTCGTAACGGGTGGCGCCGGGTTTTTGGGCGGTTATGTCGTTGATGGTCTGAGAAAACGCGGCTGTAAAAATATTTTAGTGCCCAGGATAGAAGACTATGACCTGGTGAAATCGGACGATATTGTCAGGATGTATGCTGATATGGGGCCCGATATAGTGGTTCACTTGGCGGCGGTTGTTGGGGGCATCGGGGCAAATCGAGAGCATCCGGGCGAATTTTTTTATAAGAATTTAATGATGGGGATGCAACTGATTGAGCAAGGTCGGCTGCGCGGTATAGAGAAGTTCGTTGCGATAGGTACGGTTTGTGCGTATCCGAAGTTTACGCCGGTGCCGTTCAAGGAGGATGATATCTGGAAAGGTTACCCGGAGGAGACTAATGCTCCTTATGGATTGGCCAAGAAGATGTTGCTTGTTCAGTCGCAGGCCTATCGGGCCGAGTACGGTTTCAATTCGATATTTCTGTTGCCGGTGAACCTCTACGGCCCGGGCGATAATTTTGACCCTGCCAGCAGCCATGTGATACCTGCGCTTATAAAAAAATGCGTTGATGCTGTCGAGTGCGGCGCCGATTACATCGAGTGTTGGGGAACGGGGAAAGCTTCACGTGAATTTATCTACGCGGCGGACGCGGCGGAAGGTATTTTGTTGGGCACGGAGTTTTATAATAAGCCGGAGGCTGTGAATATCGGGGCCGGGTTCGAGATAAAGATAAAAGACCTGGTTGAAAGAATCGCAAAGTTTACGGGCTTCGGCGGCGAGATTCGGTGGGACAGCTCCAGGCCGGACGGGCAACCGAGACGACGGCTTGACGTTTCACGTGCAAAGGCCGAGTTCGGCTTTGAGGCGAAGATGGGTTTCGATGAAGGTTTGAAAAAGACAATTCAGTGGTATGTTGAGCATAGGAAACCGCAGAGGTAATAGAGGAAGGTTGTAATGAGTAAAGATTGTTTGAACGTTGCCGTGGTAGGGGCGGGTTATTGGGGTAAGAACTTGGTTCGCAATTTCGCAACGGCTCCGAGATGCAGGCTGAAGTATGTGTGTGATTTGGATGAGGAGTTGCTTTTGCGGCAGAAGAAGAATTTCCCCTTTGTCAAAACAACCACGAATTTGAATGAGGTGCTCGGCGACGGCGAGGTCGATGCGGTAGTGGTGGCGACAGAAGCCCAGAATCATTTTGAGGTGGCAAAGAAGGTGCTTGAGTCGGGCAGGTGCGCTTATGTCGAGAAGCCTTTGACACTCAAGGCCGGTGATTCGCAGGCGTTGATAGACTTAGCTGACAAAAAACAGCTCAAACTGATGGTGGGGCATTTGTTGGTGTACCACCCGGGTGTGAATTACGTAAAGAAACTCGTTGATGACGGGCGGATAGGTCGGCCTTACTATATGTACACTCAGCGGGTCAATCTTGGTATCGTTCGGCAGACGGAAAACGCCTGGTGGTCGTTGGCTCCGCATGACATCTCTGTTATCTGCTACCTTTTTGATTCTAAGCCGGTCTCGGTTGCGGCGCACGGGCAGTGTTACCTGCAGGATGGTATCGAGGACGTGGTCTTTGCGGTGATTACATTCGCTGACGGGAAGGTGGCGCATGTTCATTGTAGCTGGCTGGACCCGCACAAGATACGCAAGATGACGGTTGTCGGGTCAGAAAATATGGTGACCTTTGACGATATGGAGGCGACGGAAAAGATTCGGATATACGATAAAGGTGCGGCCAAAGGGCTGGATGCCAATACTTACGCGGAGATTATATCGCTCAGGTTCGGCGACATCGTGATGCCGAGAATACCCGGCGGGGAGCCGTTGGCTCTTGAGTGCCGGCATTTTATTGACTGTTTGCTCGACGACAAACCGGTCAGGAGCGACGGCGCCAGCGGATTGCAGGTTGTGCGGATACTTGAGGCGGGGCAGAAGTCCCTGCAAAATAACGGCAAGGTGATTAATTTAGAGGAGTTATAATAAATGCAGGTGCCCTTGTTGGATTTGAAGGCGCAGTACGCGACTATTAAAGACGAGATTTTATCAGCGGTTTCAGAGGTGCTGGAGTCGCAGCGGTGTATAGGCGGGCCGAAGGTGGCCGAGCTTGAAGAGAAGATTGCCGCCGTAAGCGAATGCAAGTTCGCCGTTGGTACTTCGAGCGGGACGGACGCGATAATGAACAGCCTGATGAGCCTGGACATCGGGCCGGGCGATGAGGTTATTACGACACCCTTTACTTTTTTCTCGACGGTCGGCTGTATTGCAAGGGTTGGCGCCAAGATTGTCTTGGTCGATATCGATCCGAAAACATTCAACATCGACCCTGCCGGTGTAAAGTCGGCGGTGACAGAAAAGACCAAAGCGATAATGCCGGTACATCTTTACGGTCAGATGGCTGATATGGACCCCATAATGGCTGTTGCCGCTGAGCATAATCTGGCTGTGATTGAGGACGCGGCCCAGTCGATTTCGAGCACGTACAAGGGCAAAAAGGCCGGCAGTATCGGGACGGTCGGGTGTTTCAGCTTCTTTCCGAGCAAGAATTTGGGCGGTATCGGCGACGGCGGGATGGTTGTTACAAATGACGAAGAACTTTACAATCGGCTTTTCATCATGCGCAATCACGGCAGCAAGCCGAAATACTATCATAAATATATCGGCGGCAATTTTCGGCTTGACCCGATACAGGCGGCGGCGCTTCTGGTGAAGCTGCCGCATCTCGATGAGTGGTCTGCCGGGCGGAGGGCAAATGCGGCGTATTACGATAAGAGATTTGCAGGTACTGTTGTACAGACTCCTTGTATAAGTCCTGACTGTGTGACGATTTACAATCAGTACGTGATTCGTGTGCCGAGGCGTGATGAGGTGGTGGCACATCTGAAGGCCGGCGGTATCGGGTGTGAGATATATTATCCGGTGCCGATGCATTTGCAGGAGTGCTTCGGTTATCTGGGATATAAGGAAGGGGATTTCCCTGCCGCTGAGAAGGCTGCTAAGGAAGTGATGGCGTTACCGGTTTATCCGGAACTGACGGATGAAATGAAGGATGTTGTGATTGATACGATATTATCATTTTTGGGTAAATAGCGGATAAACCGGAAGCTGTGGATAATTCTCAAACAAGTCCTTCGTCCCTGCAGATTCACGATATTAGTCTTGGCATCGTGTGTCCGATGGCAAACGAACGCGCAACGGCTGTGGACTTTGTGAATGCGGTGTTGGCCCGGTGCGAAGGATTCAGGGAGGTGATTTTCTTCGCGATCCTGGATAATGCCTGCAAAGACGGCACGACCGAGCTTCTGAAGGAGTTTCAGAAAGAACAGTCCCAGTTAAATGTTGTGTGGGCGCCGGAGGATACGTGCGTAGTCGATGCGTATATTCGCGGCTATCGGGAGGCGTTGGAGGCGGGCTGTGACTGGATTTTGGAGATAGACGCGGGTTTCAGCCATCAGCCGGCGGATATGCCTCGGTTTTTCGATAAGATGCTGGAAGGTTATGATTGTGTATTTGGCAGCCGGTTCTGCAAAGGCGGCAGTATGACGGAGAGTCCTTTAGGGCGGCGTATTGTAAGTCGCGGCGGCACTATTTGTGCAAATATCCTGTTAGGGACCAAACTTACAGATATGACCAGCGGCTTTGAACTGTTTACACGACCGGCCCTGCAGATGGTATTAAATAAGGGCATTAAATCAAGAGCGCTTTTTTTCCAAACTGAGATAAAAGTATATTGTCGTAAACTAAAGGTAGCGCAGGTTCCGATAAGTTATCGGGCGCCGAGTGCCAGCGTTAACAGAAAGGTTCTTAAGGACGCCTTGAGTAACTTATTTCGCCTTTTCAGATTAAGGCTATCGGGAAATTTATAGGTTTCTACTTGTAAAGAGAACAATAAATGGATGAGAAAATTGCAGTCGTTGTAACGTCTATCGCAGCTCCAAATAAGGCCTTGAAGGAATTAGCCCGGGTATGCAACCAAAGAAACTATCATTTTATTGTAGTAGGTGATGAACCAAGCCCTGCGGATTTCCATATTGACGGCTGTGATTTCTACAATATTGAAAAGCAGATCGAAACAGGCTTTAAGTTTGCCCGGCTGTGTCCTACGAGGCACTATGCCAGGAAAAACATCGGCTATCTTATCGCCGTTGCCGAGGGTGCATCAATCATAATCGAGACGGATGATGACAATATTCCCTATGATAATTTCTGGCAGAATCGCTGCTTAAATCACTCCGTCAGGACTGTAGAAAACGCTGGCTGGGTAAACGTCTATCGGTACTTTACCGATGCAAATATCTGGCCCCGCGGGATGGCGCTGGAGCACATTAACGACGAGGTGCCGGCGTTTGAATCGCTCCAGAGGCGTGATGTTTATTGTCCCATCCAGCAGGGACTGGCGGATGACAATCCGGATGTCGATGCAATTTATCGGCTCATCGGGCCTTTGCTGCAGAGGTTTAGAAAGGATAGACGCGTTGCTTTGACGGCCGGGGTGTGGTGTCCGTTCAACAGCCAAAACACGACATGGTGGGCCGAGGCATTCGGTTTGTTGTATCTGCCTTCATATAGTTCTTTTCGCATGACGGACATCTGGCGAAGTTTCATTGCCCAGCGGATTGCGTGGGTCAACGGGTGGGCGGTTCTCTTTGGCGAACCTACGATGCGGCAGGAACGTAACGTGCATGATTTGATGCGGGATTTTGCCGATGAGGTTCCGGGGTATCTTAACAACAGCAGACTCTGTGAAGCGATTGAGGCCCTGACACTGGGCGGCGGCGCGGACGTGATTAGCGCTAACATGCGTTTGTGTTACGAAAAACTTGTCGATATGTCATTGGTTGACTCGAAGGAGTTGGATTTGGTAGATGCCTGGAATGATGACCTGGCCCAAATCCGGAAATAAAGCAAATAAGAGAGTGAGGTATCTGTCGGGATGGCAGAAGGAAAGAATGCGATAAAGATAATTTGTATATGCGGTGCCCGGCCTAATTTTATGAAGGTTGCGCCCGTTATGAGAGCATTCGGGGCAAAAGGAGGGTTCGAAGTCCTTTTAGTTCATACAGGGCAGCATTACGATGAGAATATGAGCAAGCTCTTTTTTGATGAGCTTGGTATTCCCAAGCCGGATATAAATCTGGAGGTCGGCTCGGCAAGCCATGCGGTCCAGACAGCCGAGATTATGAGGCATTTTGAACCGGTGGTGCTGGATTTTTGCCCTGATTACGTTCTGGTTGTGGGGGATGTTAACAGCACGATCGCCTGTGGATTAGTAGCGGTGAAGTTGGGTGTGAAACTCATTCACGTTGAGGCGGGCTTGCGAAGCTTCGACCGGACGATGCCTGAAGAGATTAACCGCGTGTTGACAGATACAATAAGCGACTTGCTGTTTGTAACCGAGCAGTCCGGTCTTGACAATCTTGCCAATGAAGGGATTGACCCTGCCAGGGTGCATTTTGTCGGCAATGTTATGATTGATACACTACTGGCAAACAAGGAAGAGGCGGATAAATCGGACGTATTGGAGCGGTTGGGGTTTAGCAGTAATGAGTATGCGGTAATCACATTGCATCGGCCGAGCAATGTCGATGATATGGACGCCTTTGGCCAAATCGTCGCTGCGTTCGAAGAGGTAGCGAGGGAAATGAAATTGGTCTTCCCGATTCATCCGCGTACGCGGGACAATATTAGAGGCGGCGAGCTTGAGAAGCGAATGGAGGCACTGGCGAACCTTATATTGCTTGAGCCGGTTGGATATTTGGACTTTTTGTGTCTGATGAGCAATGCTGCTCTGGTGCTGACGGACTCGGGTGGGATACAGGAGGAGACGACGATACTGGGTGTGCCGTGCATGACACTGCGTGAAAATACCGAAAGGCCGGTAACAATTACGGAGGGGACAAATCGACTTGTGCATGTTACCACAGAGGATATTTTGCATAATTATCGTGAAATCAGAGACGGGGGCGTAGGTAGTGGCCGCAGCATTCCAAAATTATGGGACGGCAAGGCTGCCGAGCGGATTGCAAGAATAATTTCCGAAGCATGAAGTAAGCCGAACTTTCTGCCGATATACACGTAAATAAAGCTATACTTTAGACTTATGGAAAAAGAGTGCGGTTCTGATTACCTCGGCGTAACTCTCGGAATCTGCGTTTCATAACAGCGATAACATTCGCAAAATCAGCGCCTAATTGCACCCGACGGGGACGGAGTCTGAGGAAACAAATTGACTTTGTTTGCTGTTAATTTTGGCAGGCGTTAATCCTTGAAATTACCAAACAAAGCCATTTTGTGGCATAGTCCTTAAGAATAACTCGTAATGACCTCCGAAAAACAGATACAGGCGATGACGGTCCTGATGATATGTCATTAGGAGTTCTGTTCATGCTGACTTTGCCTGTTCGAATACACTTGGCAAGTTTCGTCGCTGTGAATCCCATATTTACCGTACGCTTTATAAAAGTACTGCATGAACTGCAAAGGCTTCAGGCCGTCCGACTCGGCCATAGAGTAGCTGTGCCCATAGCGATATAGATGTAGGTATTAGTAAAAGTAATGTTTAGTGTTGTAGTGATGATTATAAAGAGGTGAATTGCATTGACACAAATGTGTGTATTTGGGTTGGAACATTTTAAGACGTATTTATTATGATTAAAGAAACCGTACGGGACCACAGAATAGTTAGCCCTATTATTTTGCAGGATATAATCTTTTCATTTATTATTTGTTTTATCACGACATGTGTATTTGTTTTCCTGGACTCAAAACTCATACATGGTTGTATAATTCCTGTATTTCTCTGTGGTGTAATCATTGGAGTGGATGCAATGAGGTGGTTTCGTGGTGGGGTCGATACATTTGACCCTAAAGGAATTATAGGCATGTTTGGCCTGAATTTCTTTTTTTTAGCCCCGCTATTAACTGTGTACTACAATACTGATATTAAACTAGGCGGTGGTCCACCAGATTGGCGACCATGGATTGGCATTATGGGATGGCTGAATTTAGCAGGAATAATTCTATACCAAATCAGCCAGAGATTTGCTTTCAAACACATATGTGCGGCGAAGAAATATTGGGTTCCAATTCCTGGAAAAAGCTTGTTGATTCTTTGGGCTTCGGTTTTCATTTGTATTGTTTGTTGGTTTATATTTATGGCGAAAATGGGCGGTATAGCCGGCATTGTAGAAGAACAACTGTATCGTGTGGGCTCAAAAGGAGGTTTAGGATTTGCTCGCATGTTTGCAACAGCGACTATGCCCTTGTTTCTCATGGCAATAACGCTTCACAGGCAAAGTAATACGAGGGTAAGTCTAATTAATGTTGGTGTTCTTTTGTTAATCTGTGCAGTAGTTCAGTTTGTAGCATCCGGGTTTAGTGGCAGCCGTAGAATCATTATGTATCCGATTGTATGGGCAGTAGGTATTGTCCATTATTATTGGCGAGACCTTAGTTCAAAACTGCTGTTGTTAGCAATGGTTCCGATGCTCGCGTTTGCTTTTATCTATGGACTTTATAAAGCTGGAGGTGAAAGATTTATAGATATCTTTCGCGGTGGAATCACCTTATCTGAGCTTGTTGGTTCAACTAATGAGAGTTTTGCAGGTGTTTTAGTAGGAGATATCAGCCGAGCCGACATACAAGCCTGGATGATATATAAATGGAAAACATCTCGTGAAGACTATGATTTGCGATACGGAGAAACTTATCTTGAGGCACCTGTTACATTGCGTCCACGGTGGCTGTTTCCTGGAAAAGCTCAAGGTTCCGAAAAAGTAAGAGCTGCGTCAGAATTTGTACATGGTAAAGGATATTTCGACCCAAGTAGAAATAGATTTGTTGGAAAGGTTTATGGTTTGGGGGGAGAAGCAATATTAAATTTTGGCATTTGGGCGATTCCCTTTCCATTTGCTTTTTGGGGATTTTGTATTGGGTATCTGCGTCGGAAATGGATTTCCTGGCCTGCCGATGACTCTCGATTATTAATTATGCCGTTTTTGACGATACTGGTACTTTTGACTCTGCTTAGTGATTCAGATAATTGTTGGAACAGTATCATAGGGCATCTAATAGTACCAGCTTTTGTAGTTTTTCTCATTAGTTTTAAGGGCTATTTTGTTAGTGAGAGTTGGTCGGAAAGTCAAGTAATGGGTGATTACGTGACAAATATTTAATTTCTATTAGGGAAAAACCATTTTTAATCGAAGATATATAGTTATATGCCGTTATTGCGAAAAGCTATTTTAGTAAACAGTATCGAATTCATTTGCATTTTTGAGGCGTATTCAAAGGACAGGGATTAAACAAGATACTAGTGTCGTAGGCCGTATTCAGACATGGCAGGATTATTTTCATGAAGCATTTGCTAAAACGTATTTTCTTGGGCAAGGAAAGAGCCTGGATAGGGAAATACATGGGACAGAAAGCCATAGTACGTACGTTTCTCTGATTACAATTTATGGAATTGGAGGCGTCATCTGGGCGATAATTGCACTGATAATTTTCTTAAAAAAGGCATTATATTTAAGAAATTCCTCTGAGCCATTAATGTCTATCATTTCTACAAGGTGTTTTTGCGCGATAATAATTTGGTGTTTTTACGGTATAATGGCAGATGCAACAAATATGCCGTACACCCGGTATTTGTTGTTTTATCTCGCGGTTCTTGTTGATCGGACATACAATATTGCTGTGCAACAACAGTGGCAATTGGGATATGATGCTGAGCAGGTCGAACATCTTGATATGCAACCGGTGAATATGGAGATTAACTAAAATAATCAGCTTGAATGCGTTATAAACTGCACTTTCCAAAAAACAGGAGTTGACCGATGTAAGCCAAGATAAGCAAATATGTGCTTTTTGGCTTAAAATAACGAAATTTTGCAAATGAGACCAAAAACCCATAATATTTTTTGCGTTTTTAGGTCCTCAACGCGAAGTATAGAAAAATACTTTAGGGCTTTATTCGACGTTAGTGGCCCAAAAACGCCATAATTTTCTTGGAAAGTGCAGTTATAAAGTAAGTTGAAAATATAAAGAAGTTGGTGTTTGATGTTGGATGTGTTGTCCAATGCTATAAAAATACCCGTGAACAGTTACAAAAAGAAGTGAAATAATGTGGACGTGGGCAAGACAAATAGTAAAACGATACAAATTGGCAAGGAAAATAGGTAGCATATTACCTAGTGGATGGCGGTGGACGTTAGGTGCTATGACTGAAAAGGCAGCCCTGTACACCACGATTCACACTACAAATATTGAGCTCTACGACAAACAAGGGATGCAATTAGCGGATGAACTAAAGGTGAAAATACCACCTGATTCAGTTGTCTTAGATTTTGGATGTGGGATGGGCCGACCTGAAAAGTTCCTTTCATCACACTGTAAGGAAATTTACGGCGTAGATATCTCTCGGGGAATGCTTAGGCTTGCAAGAAGAAGACACAAAAATATCCAGAATGTCCACTTCGTTAAGGGCAGGAAAACAGATTTGTCTGTTTTCCAAGATTGTACTTTTGATTTTGTTTTTTCGGAAGCGGTACTTCAGCATCTGGATAAAGAGCATATTATTTTAATACTAAGAGAACTATACCGAATTTGTAAAAGTGAGGGAAGAGTTTACCTGCAGTTTTGTAATTTGCTCTGTCCAGCCAATCTTGATAGTTTCATCAAGTACAGCTTAGTGTCCAAAACCCTAACCCCTATCCGCATGCGGTATTGGTTGCCTCAGGAGGTTCAGCAAATAGTGGAGGCACTGGGATTCGAGATAATTAGCTTAGAGGTAAAGAGCGATGGACGTGATGAAAACCGAGACTGCCGGATCGATGATTATCACCGAGACTATAGCATTTGGGTTTTTGCCTCAAAGAAATGACTTCCTAATTGTCATTAGAGGAAATTAGGGACATGTATGAGCACTTCCTTTAGCAATTGTCGAAAACGCTCAATCTACAAATTGCCCTTAATTGAGAATAAATGACAAGTAAAAAGGTTATGATATATGTCGTTTCTGCGAAAAGCTATTTTAGTAAACAGTACCGAATTCATTTGCCTTTGTCTTGGCATTGTTCAAGCTTCTATAATTGCAAGAGCATTGGGTCCGGAAGGAGTTGGCCAGTATGACCTTATTCGCTCTATGTTAATATTGGTGCCGCAAATATGCTGCTTAGGCATGCCAATGTCTTTTCTTTATCATAGCCAGCGTGATCCGCAGAAAACCGGGAAATATCTGATGACCATGATATGGTCGATGCTGTTCATGGGTACATTTGGCGGTATCGGTTTAGTTTTGCTCATGTTGACCAAGGCACATTATTTTGGATATGTGCCGTGGTTTGTCCTGATTGCGATTGGTTTTTATGTGCCGGTCCTTTTAGGAAGGGTGATTGCAAGAAATGTCCTTTTGATCCGCATTGAAGCCCGCAGGCTCAGCCTGTTGCGAATTTTATCGGTTGCAGGCTTTATAGGTATGGTCCTGATTTTCTACAGTGCGAGTATATTGCGGGTTCCTCAGGCGTTATTATGCTTCTTTTTTGCCTCTTTGATTGCCGCGGTGATGGGTTGGAGATGGTCCAGGCATTATATAGATTTTTCCATAAAACCCAGTTGGAAGATAACTAAACAAATTGGTTTTTTAGGTATTCGACTGAGTTGGGCGGATATGATGGTTCTTGTTAATGCCCAGCTTAATATTTTTATCATCAAATACCTGCTGAATAGTTTTGAAAGTGTGGGTTATTTCAGCAGGGCTCAGCGTATCGCTATGTTGGTCGTAACAGCCGGCCATGCCGTTTGGCCGTTATTGTTTAGCCGATGGGCATCACTGACTCAGGAAAAACTTACGAATCATGTTGAAAAATCATTGCGATTTGCCAGTTCTTTAAGTGTCATTATTGTGGTTGGTATTTTATTAACCGGCAAATGGATTGTTTTGCTACTTTATGGAAAAGAATTTTTGCCTTCTGTTATACCTATGATGATTTTAGTACCGGGGGCCGGGATGTATTTGCTGAGCAGAATTTTAATACAGTTGTTGGGAAGTCGCGGTTCACCTGAATTTGCAACGGTAGCACTTATTATTGGTGCAGCTTCAAATGCAACTCTTTGTATGCTTTTTATTCCTGGTAACGGCATTATAGGTGCGGCATGGGCTTCGACTGCGGGGAATATAATATTGCTCACAATCCTGATGTTGATAGCAGGAAAGAAATACGATTTGAGTATAATTCAATGTGTTTTCTTAAGAAAACCTGACCTTAAAAGTATAATTGAGCAACTACATTACAAGAAAACAAGAAATGACAATCAATAAGCCTAAGATATGTTTTTTCACGGGCGGACGTGAGACCGGGGGGATGGCTTTTTCCTCGGAACTATTGATTCGTGGTATTAACAGGGATAGATTTGAATTAATAGTCCTGGCGTGCACAGATGGCACCTTTTCTCATAGAATGGAAACCATCGACCAAAATTGTGATATCCTTGGAAGCGGTCCCCCTCCACTTTTCCGACGAGATGTTGGGGATTGTGTCAAAAGATGCTGGGCAGGCTATCTAAAAATCCCTTTTTGGATTTTCTACACGGCTTTTTTTTTGGCAAAATATATTCGCAACAACAAAATAGATTTAGTTCACAGCAGCTATTATCATTACCACATTGTTACTGCTTTGGCGTGCAAGCTAACTCACTGTAAATGCGTTTTGCACTGGCGAGGTGTTTGTCGATACGAAAAACTTCTGAAAATTGCAAAACTAATTCGTCGGTTAACTTTTTCTTTCGTCTGGTCCATACCAAACAGCCTTGCTACCTTTGAGAGTATAAAGCAATTTACTGGTGATCATATCACGTTGGTTTATAATGGGCTTGAAATAAAAGAACTTCCAAGAGATAGTGTAAGACTGCGTGAAATATTAGGATTGGATAAAAAAACAAATATCGTAGGGCTTGTTGCCACCCTTCTTCCCTTAAAAGGTCATATTTATTTTATAGAAGCAGCAGCTAAAATTTGTGCTAAGTACCCTGATGTTCATTTTGTTTATATAGGCGGTGAAACAGCATCAGGTCAGAAAGAATATCTTGAATTGCTTCTTACAAAAATAAAACAACTGAATTTGGAAAACAGAGTACACTTCTTGGGTTGGCGTTCGGACGCATCTGAGTTAGTTGCGGATTTTGATATTGCCACAGTTTGTACCTTACCACCTGGTGAAGGTTTCGGCATGGTTATTATTGAAGCGATGGCTCGATCTGTTCCGGTGATCACCACCAATGAAGGAGCGGCACCAGAAATAATTACTGATGGTGAGACGGGAATTTTAATTCCATCGGCAGATTCGGATGCTCTGGCCCAGGCAATCGAGGATATTCTTATAAATGAAGATAAACGAAAAACGCTGGGTAGCCAAGGTTATCGCGAATGTCTTGACCGATTTGATATTAAAAAAACTGTAAAACAAGTTGAGCAAGTGTATGAAAACGTCTTGAGTATGAGCGGCAAGCAATAAAGAAGGCAAGAATGGGACTGAAAGCCATGTTAAAAAACCTGCCAAAAAATCCTTTTCCTGGGCTAATTGTTTTTTTGGGATTTTGCCTTTGTCTGCTTCTGAATCACAATTGTGAGGGGAACTACAAAGGAGATCCTAATTATTTTTTAAAAGATGCCAAGCCTTCCGATGTTCCGCTCAAACCAATGATAATATGGTTTCATTGGGTTGAAACGGATCCGGAAATTTTGCGTGTGGCATTATCAAGCGGGATTTTTTCGCATGTAACGCTTGAGGGTCTTCATGAATGGGATAGGCCAAACTATCCTAATAATGCCAATGTGAAGAAATTGGTGGCGTTATGCAAGAAGGAAGGCGTGAAACTCATATGGACTCGCTGGCTCTGGCCAGGCTATAAACTCAGGGGCTTTACATTCAAAGATGCCTATGATATTAAGTATTACACGCAGCGAATTCGCAATATCAAGCAGGAAGCGAAGCTAATTGGGGCAGATTTTGTTGCCTTTGATGCGGAACCTTACGCTCGAAATCCGATGAAACCAATGAAAACAGGCAGACTAAAACTCTCTGAGGCCGAATTTGATGTTTTAACTAACGCTGTTCAGAGGGCAATAAAAATTGAGGGGCAAGTTGATTTTATCTATCCCGCAGGGAGGATTGGTAAACATCATCTTTACAGTGCTACATATGCTTTGGGGAAAACTGTGATTGGCACACATGCCAATCGCGACATTCCCTGGAGAAGAAGGCTGAATCGTCCATATGATATATTTGGTGCTTATGTGAACATTAAAAAAAACGATCCAAACTGCCCAGATGGGCCTGGGCCATATTTTACAGCAAGGGAAATTCTTGAAAGACAAGAGCTCTGGGTACATAAAAAGGGATTGTGGATATATCCCGGCACAGCGGGCAGGGACATTGAAAGGGTTGCTGCTGTTGCGCGTGAATTTTCAAGAATAAAACACATAGAGCCTGTTGGAGACAGTAACGATAGTCGCTGATGTAGCAGGTAATATGCAAATGCAGGAGTAATTGAGCTATGAAAATTTTACATGTTGGACCTGTTAATTCTACGAATAACGTCGCTAGCGGTGTAAACCAAAGCATTCGCGGTTCGATTACTGCTCAAGCGGCAATTGGTATCGAAGTTGGACTATTGTCATCATCACCGACATCATCGGGTATATCCAAAGAGGAGTTGCCTGGAGTTTGTCTCATCGGAGGTTGCAATAGGCGGCATTATAATCCTTGGTTTGTTTCTCGTAAATGGATTGAACAGATACGCAAAGAATTTGGAGTGCCTGATGTGGTAATTTTTCACAGTACATACATACCTTTTCAAATTGCATTAGGTCGTAAATGCCGCCAACTTGGTTGGCGTTATATAGTCACGCCACACGGTGGAATGAATGCAGGTGCACAAAATGTAAAAAAGACTAAAAGGTTTATCGCAAATACTTTATTTTTTCGATCATTTGTTAAACATGCGGTTGCTATTCATGCTAAGAGTGAATCGTCAGCCAGGCAAGTTCAATCACTATTTGCTGTGAAACAAGTGTTCACTGTGCCAAATGCTGTTGACGAAAACTTATTCAGTATCAGCAAGCATTTACCTGCGGCAAATCTTGGAACTTTTGCAGATGACGTAGATTTAATGTTGGGTTTTGTAGGCCGCATAAATGTGCACCATAAAGGGCTTGATTTATTATTAGAGGCTATGGGAATTATCAAATCGCAATCTGAGGAAAATAAAATCAAGCTTTTTATGATCGGCCCTTTTTTTACAGAAGGAGATAAAAAATACGTCCTATCAACAATAAAATCACTTTGCTTGGAGAATGTGGTAAAGCTTTGTGGCCCTAAATTTGACCAGGAAAAATGGAGTTATTTCTTAGCGTGTGACGTTTTTGTTCATACTTCTCGCTTTGAAGCAGGGATACCCCTTGCAATTATCGAGGCTATGGCATTGGGATGTCCCTGTCTGGCTACACCACAGAATAACATGACAGATGTGGTTCGTCGGGGTGTTGGATGGGAATGCCAGCCTGATCCGGAATCGATAGCTGAAGCAATCATGTCCATTTACGAGAAGAGAGATTCGCTTAAAGCATTAGGACAGCGTTCACAAGAACTGATACGAACACAATTTACCTGGCGTAACATTGCTGAACAGACACGCGATGAGTATGCTAAATTATTATGAGATAATTAATGTTGCGGGCGATTGAGAAAGAATTGAAACAGGAGACAGATACATGCAGATAGCCTACATCCATCAGTATTTTTCTACACCAGTTGGTTCTGGAGGAATACGAACCTATGAATTTGCTCGTAGATGGGTCGAGGCGGGACATAAAGTAACTGTTATCACTACCTGTGTACGATTGACGAACAAAGAACTAAAGCAAGCTGAAATTTTAAAAAAAGGTATTAAAAAACTTTCACTGGAAGGTATAGATATAATTGCGATTGAAGTGCCATACGACAGCAATATGGGAGTTGTAAGGCGAGGGCTTTCCTTTCTTCAGTTTTGTTGGCGTTCAAGTTGCGTGTTAATCAGACTAAAAAAAATTGATATAGTTTTTGCAACAAGTACACCGCTTACGGTCGCAATTCCTGCTTTGGTAAACAAATTCTTCAGAAAGGTGGCTTTTGTTTTTGAGGTAAGAGATCTTTGGCCCAAAAATCTTATTGCAAACGGAATTATAAAAAACAAACTGTTAGTAACAATTTCACTGTGGTTCGAAAAATATATATATAAAAAAGCAGCAGGAATAGTTGCTTTGTCCCCCAATATGAAAGAATATATTGATCAGATCACCGAAAAGCCGGACAAGACAATCACTGTTCCCAACTGTGCAGATATCGAACTTTTTAAACCAATTGGTGATGAAGAAAAACGTAAGATAAAACTCAGATTTGGTTGGGAGAATAAGTTTGTTATTATGCATACCGGCGCCATAGGGAAAGTAAATGGCCTTGACAGAATAGTAAAGGTCGCCTCTCGTATTCAGAACCATCCTCAAATTCACTTTGTTTTTATCGGAAATGGAAGGGAAAAAGTATCTGTGGAAAAATTGGTGTCAGAAGAAAATTTATGCAATGTTATGTTTATGAACCCAATACCAAAATTAGAATTGGCAAAAATTCTTCCTGCTGCTAATATAGGCTTGGTGAGTATTCATAAAATGCCACATTCAGAGTTCAATAGTGCAAATAAATTTTTTGATTATCTTGCTTGTGGTTTACCTGTAATGCTAAATTATGCGGGTTGGCAAAAAAGCATATTGGATGAACATAACGCCGGGTTGGGTTGTGATATTTTTAATGATGACCAGTTTATTGAAAATCTTTTACTTTTACTTAATTCACCTGATTTGCGGAAACAAATGGGTAAAAACGCAAGGAAGTTATCTGAAGCTGAATTTAGTAGAGACATTTTAAGCCAGAAGGTTTTTGATTTTATTCTACAATGTTTTACTCAAAGCAGATATAGATGAACTGGACATTCCAATTGGGTTGGAAAAAGGGCTTAGCTAATTAGGTGGTTTTAGGGAAATGCCAATCAATAATTTTGAAAAAGTACATGAGAACAAACTAAATTGTTGGGCGTATTCAGCTGAAATTTTCCGCACAATCTTTACTCTTAGCTTTATCAAGCATCTTTTTGTCCTACCGGCTTTTTATATATTTAATTATACTCGAGGTCAAAGACTTGCAAATATCGGTAAGGGTTGCCATATAAGTCCAACAGTTTTAATGCGATGTCCGGAGCGAATATATATTGGCGACAACTGTCTTTTGAATCATAACAATGTATTGCAGGCAGGTAAAAAGACAGGTGTAATTCGTCTCGGTAATTATGTTATGGTGGGTCCCAACGTACAGATGTTTGCTTATAACCATTGCATGGACTTAAATGGTGTTCCTATGATAGAGCAGCCATATATTGACGCTGATATTATTATAGAGAACGATGTGTGGATAGGAGCAGGTACAACGATACTGGGTGGGGCCAAGATTAATAAAGGGGTAGTTATTGGTGCAGGTTCTGTTGTTACAGGAGAATTGCCAGCTAACAGTATTTGTGCTGGAGTGCCGGCGAAAGTATTAAAAATGCGTTAGTAATTATGAAGATAGATAGTAAAAAAGAGGCTGTTTTGGTGTTGGAGGCGACTGCAAAAGCCTCATTACCTATAATTGAATCTTGTGCGGCGATGGGGCTATATGTTATTGCTGCTTCGAGCAAGCGTTATGGTTGTGGGCTTTTTTCAAAATCAACAAAAGAACGTATTCAATATCCACCGGTTGATTCAGAGCCAGATAAGTTCCTTGATTTTCTGCTTGATTTTTTGAAAGAACGAGCAATCCCCGGTATCCGGAAAGCTATCGTGCAACGGTGGCTGGCGGCGTTGATATGACAAAGCTAATTTATCAGTTGGCCAAAGGAGAAAACCCCAAGCCCCAACTCGAATATATCGAGAACCAATGCAACAGATTTCTCTTTGGTGATATCATGTGGTTTTTAACGACAAAAGGCAATCGTTGGAAAACGACTCCATCATTTTTCAAGTTTTTTCCAAAAGATACGATATACCAACTTCTCAGGTTAAAAGACTTTGGGCCGATAATCGGCTATTTAATGGAAAATCTGTTTATGTTTTGGGATAAAGAATTTCGAAAATCAAGATTGAGAATAAACCATAGCAAAACAACCTGAAGATGTGAACTGTACCAATGCGTTGACATTTGACATTGAAGACGGCTGGAGCATTTTTTCCCGTGCTTGACTATCCAGGAAAATGGAGGTAACTGAAGCCGTAGCCAGGGATACTGGGTGGGTACTCGTTGCTCTTGGACAGCAAAATATCCGAGCAACCTTTTTTGTACTTGGGAATGTGGCACAGAAATTTCCCTCGCTGATAAGGCAGATTGCTGAAGCTAATCATGAAATCGGCGTGCTGGTCGTTAATTACGGAAAGCCAGCACCCGGCTTTGATGGTTAAATTTAGCAAGACACTTGGTCTCCAGAAGGCAGTATGTTTCGAGAGGTATTATGGAGAAAAAAAGAGTACTTATTTTAGATGGAGGTGGACGTCAGTGTCTGCCTTTTATGCGTGCTCTCAGGAAAAGAGGCCATTATATTGGTGTGGTATGTCCCAGTCGATGCTGCGAAGGGTATTTCTCTCGATATGTGGATAAGCGTTTACTCTGGCCTGGCATTCATAAAGATGGGGAAGGGTTTTATCTTTGCCTTTTAGATTATATTAGGAATAATCAGTGTGATGTAATATTGCCTTTGGGGGATGTTTCGGCCCATCTTGTCTCATTACACAAGCAGGAGCTTTCAAAATACACGGCTATGGCGGTACCTGATTATGAGATATTTATGCGGGCTGCGGATAAAAGCTGGACTATGGATTATTGTATGAAGAACAATATACCGTGCCCACGGACGTATAACCCAGAGAAAGAGACTCTGGAAAGGATAATCAGTAAGGTACGATTTCCTGTGATGGTCAAGCCAACCCGAGGAATTGGTGCCATTGGCCTTCATCGCCTCGACACTGCAGACAAATTGAGGAAACATTATTCGACAATTCACGAAAAATATGGGCCTTTGATTATTCAGGAATTTATTCCGCTTAGCGAGACTCAATTTCAAGCGGAAGCGTTCTGCAATGCACAGTCTAAAATGGTTGTTTGCATGGTTATAGGCAAGCCCCGTTTTTTCCCTGTAACCGGTGGTACAAGCACCTGCAACATAACCATCAAACACCCTGATATTGTGGGAAACGTACGGCGACTGCTTGAAGGTATAAAGTGGGTTGGTAGCGCCGACGTAGACCTGATTTTAGACCCACGAGATAATGTTCCCAAGATTCTGGAAATCAATCCGCGAGTGACAGCCGGGATTAAAATTGGCTTTGAGGCCGGCATAGATTATGCGGATTTGCAATTGCGACTGGCCTTTGGCAGGGATATTCCTGTCATCAGGGATTACAAACTGGGCATAGTATTGCGAAATCTGTGCCTGGACATCCTTTGGTATAAGTATAGCGATAAGGTTGCAAGGAAGAAAACAAATCCAAGATTTTGTCAGTTTTTTGGAAAGAACATCCGTTACCAGACGTTTCGCAAGGATGACCCACTGCCTTTGTTCGGTTTTATTTTGAGCAATATTATAAAATATCGAAAACCAAGGAGATGGGTTACAAAATTAGGCACGGACATCAAAATATCCTGAAAGATAAAAACTCAACAAGGCAATGCTAAGTGCAGAACAAAGCGGGGCTTATGTGCTTTTGCTCTAAGCTGGCAAAGTATTAAAGAAAAGGAGGATGGCAGCTCAAATGGTAAATGCCTTAACTATCGACGTCGAAGATGGGTGGAGCATTTTTTCTCGTGATTGGCTTCATAAGCAAATATCCCCGACTGAAGCAGTTGTGAAAGATACAGAATGGTTGCTGAATCTTTTAGAAGGCAAGAACGTCAAAGCCACTTTTTTCGTGCTTGGAGACGTAGCGAAGAAATATCCTTTTTTGGTAAAAAAAATAGCCGACAGAGGCCATGAAATTGGCAGTCATGGTTTTTCTCATAAGCAAATTTTCAAGCTGAATCAGGATCAATTTCGTGATGAAATTACCATGAGCAAGAAATTACTTGAAGATATTACGGGTCAAACAATTTTGGGATACCGCTCGCCCGCGTTTTCGATAATGCCCGAAACAAAATGGGCACTGGAAGTTCTGGCTGAGGAGGGATATTGCTACGATTCAAGTGTGTATCCAATTAAAGGCAAACGTTACGGTTGGCCTGGCTTCAGCAAGGATATATGTAAAATTACCCTGCCATCCGGCCGCAGTATTATTGAAGTTCCTTTATCAACTGTAACTGTTTTCGGCAAGACTTTACCTGTGGCTGGTGGCGGATATATCAGGCATTTTCCTTATACGGTTACTAAGTGGGCAATAAGATGCATTCAAAAGGAACGGCCTGCAATAATCTATTGCCATCCTTATGAAATAGACATGCAACCCAAACCATTTGAACTTAAGGGTCTTTCCTGGGCCGACAAAACAAGAATAATAATATTTCATAGACTACAGCAGAGAAACCGAAATGTCGTTCCGGACAAGATTTTATCTCTCTTGTCTGAGTTTAAGTTTAGTACACTTTGGGAAGTAATCGGCAATATAGAATGTCTGCCGGAGACGAATTTGCAGGGCAAGGTATGATGGATTTCTCTGCCATTTGAGCGGAAAGCTAATATGGGAAACTCAAATAATAAAAAAAAGTCACCGTTATTTTTGTTTTTTGCAGGTTTTGTTTTGGTGATCATTATAATGTTATTTGCCAATCAAAGGTCTTCTCTTGTGGAGGAGATCTATTTACCTTTTAATCAAGGCATAAGAGAATTATCAACATACAAAAATTCCCTGATGGCTGTTTCTTCTGACAATAAGGTTTTTGTTTGGGATTGGGATGAGTTGTCAAAAAAACCTCGAACCGGTTCTGTAGAGTCGCAGCAGGTGGTTTTACTGGAAGGTGATCTTATTGCCTCACTTCGGCTGGCTGGTCTTACCAAGACTGTTGTTTTAACGAATATCAAAGGTGATGAAACGCATAAAGAAATATCGATTGGCTCTGGAAGTGAATTCAAAGCCTATCTATGTGCAAACAGCAGTCGTGATGTTTTGGCAGTGATATTGGCGGGTGAAGAAAACGGGGCTATAGAGCCGAGTTATCAATTTTTAACTATAGACCTTGATGCGGGTCGGGCCTTAAAAGTTTTAGATGTAACGGACCAGGAAGGCGATCTGCAACTCACTGATTTTACTATCTCTGATGACGGAAAGTTTATTGTTGGTATTGGAAGCAAAAGCGGACATACCTTTATACTTCTTGCTGATTTGAAACAGAAGAAAGTTGTCTGGGAAAGAACGCTGCCGGATTCAGAACGCTTCACCAGCGTAATCTTTTCGAAAGGCACAGAAGCACTTTATGCTGGCAGCGATAATAGCCTATATAAGGTTCAAACTGATTCAGGAGCGTTGCTGAGTCGAATACAAGTCACGGAAAAAGTTGAGACTGCGCACAAGCCCATACCGATTCAGTATATTGCCGTAAGTCCTGACGGGAAGATGGTGGCTGTAACTATTTTTAAGACTTTGCATATATTTGAGTGTGAAACAGATAAGAACATTTTCAAAAAAGCTCTCGGGCATAAGTTGGCAGGTGCCTTAGCGTTCTCACCCGACTCACGTTTTGTGGCTACATCCGACTTACGTCAAGGTGGGACGATAAGAGTTTGGCGGATACCGGAATACTAACACCTTTTGATATCCGGCGGGTAAATACTGTTCTGTGAAAACTGCATCTACGGGAGAATAAAATCTTGTCTCTAGTTAAGATTCAACTTTTTCTGAAGCGCATGATAGATGTAACTGGGGCACTGGTTGGCTTAATTGTTCTTTCGCCGGTTTTACTGTTCGTGGCTGTAGTGATTCGCTTTAAGATGGGATATCCAGTGTTCTTTCGGCATCAGCGCCCGGGCTTGAATGACAAACCGTTTGAGTTGATTAAATTTCGCACGATGACGGATGAACGCGACGAGAATGGAAAGCTCCTGCCGGATTCTGAAAGGTTGCCTGCATTCGGCAGGTTCCTGAGAAGCACGAGCATGGACGAGCTCCCCGAACTTTTCTGTGTGTTGAAGGGTGATATGAGCCTGGTAGGACCTCGTCCACTGATGATGAAGTATCTGCCGAGATATACCACTGAGCAGGCACGGCGACATGAAGTTAAGCCGGGGATAACCGGATGGTCGCAGGTAAACGGGCGTAATGCGAGTTCCTGGGAGAGAAAATTTGAGTTGGACGTCTGGTATGCCGACCATTGGAACTTGTGGCTTGATTTGAAGATACTGATGATGACGCTGGTTGCGGTGCTAAAAAGAGAGGGAATAAATCAACCCGGTGAGGCAACCGCCAGCGAGTTTATGGGGACTGGGCAGGATTGCCAATCCGGTGAAAGCCGACTGAACGGGGAGACTCAGTAATGATTACTTACGATGAAATCAAAAATATTGAGGCTGCTTACGGCTCACCTTTCTATTTGGTTAACAAAGAGGCCTTCACAGATAACTATGATAGTATCGTGAAGGCCTTTAAGTTGCGCTATGACAAGTTCATACTTGCCTATTCGTACAAAACCAATTATATCCCATATCTTTGTAATCTCATCAGGGAAAAGGGAGGATATGCCGAAGTTGTTGCAAGGCTGGAGTACGACTTGGCACTGAAGATAGGACAGGACCCGCAAAAAATCATCTTTAACGGTCCGGTAAAACATTATGAGGATATAAAATTCGCCTTAGATAATCATAGCATGGTCAATCTCGACTCCTGGCCAGAAGTTGATTACGTAAACGAATACGCTGAAACTTATCCGGATAAAAGGGTCGAGGTGGGGGTAAGGGTAAATATCAATTTATCTGATGACAAGGGTATTTCCCGTATTCAGAACAGCCTGCAGGTCGGCAGGTTTGGTTTTTCCACAGAAAAAGATGATATGGCTGAGCTGGTTGGTAGCCTGGCCAGGAACAGCAATGTAATAGTAAATAGTCTGCACGGCCACACGTCAACCACAGACAGAGGTATTTGGTGTTACAAGACTATAACGGACACTCTCTGCAATATCGCAGCCGAATATTGGCCGGACACAGTTGAATATATAAATATCGGGGGCGGAATATACGGCTATATTCCACCGGAGTTTCAATGGGACGAGGTGCCGACATTTGACGATTATGCCGAGACCGTATGTGCGGTGCTCAATAACTGTCCCTGGGCCGGGAAGCATAAGCCGAACCTGGTTCTTGAGCCGGGTATCGCAATGGCTGCAACCGCCTTAAGTTATGTAACAAAGGTTATGAGTGTCAAAAGGATTCGTGGCAGAATCTTTGTTACCGTTGACGGCAGTGCATTTCATGCAAAGCCCACTCTTCACAGACACAATATGCCCTATGAAATAATAAAGCCGGCCGATACAGATGATACCGAAATATATAGCGTTGCAGGTTCCACCTGTGTCGAGAAGGACTATCTGTTGACGGAGATAACGGACAAAATAGTCGAGTCGGGGGACTACATAAAAATCGATAATGCGGGGGCTTACACAGTTGTGCTGACGCCTCCACTCATAAATGTTGCTCCTGCTGTCGTGGTTAAACAGGGCCAAAACTATAAATTGGTTAGAAGAAGGCAGCGCCCGGAAGATATGTTCAGTAATTATCTTTTTGAAGAGAACGTCTAATATTCCTTGAGGAGAGTTCTGGATGGAAATTGTCGGAGCCACTATTCGTTTGCGTCCGTTGGAAAAGCGTGATATAGAGCTTAAGGTCAAGTGGTATAATGATGCCGAAGTCAATAAAACGCTCATTTTGAATGAGGAGCTTGAGTTGAACAAAAGCCTGGAATGGTTTGACAAGGCGATATATGACGATTCAAGGCGGGATTTCATAATCAAAACGAAAGAAGGAGAGGCGATAGGACTGACCGGCTTGCGTGGAATTGATAGGGCACATGGAACAGCGGAGTGTTTTTGTGTTATAGGAGACAAAAGTTTCTGGGGAAAAGGAATAGGCACCCAAGTTCATTCATTGTTGATACAATGGGCATTCGATGAACTGAAGCTTCACAAAATCTGGGCGGTGGTATATACAAATAATGAGGCAGTGCTTAAGCTGGTAAAAAGGTTGGGTTTCGAAATAGAAGGAACGCTTCGAGAGGAAAAGTGCATCTCCGGCAAAAGAATCGACATGTTCAGGATAGGCCTGTTGCGCAACGAGTTCAGGCCACTGGCTAAATAGGGCCGGATTCCTATAACAGGATTGCATTTGTTATGATTGACAGTGTAAAAAGCGTTGTTGTCCTCGGCTCCGGTGGAACCATAGGCAGCTTGGTGGGCGGCCTTGTTGCGCAGCAGGGGATAAAGGTTTATTTTTTGAGCCGGAGCGTTGGAGGTGCGAGACGCGGCCTGCAAAGGGCGATTGCTCAGGCGCGCTCCGAGGTAATAAGCAGGAATATTATATGTGGCGATTATGACCATCTGTTAGAAGATGCTCTAAAAAAAGCCGACTGGATTATAGAATGTGTTAGTGAAGACCTTTCGATAAAGCAAAGAATGTATGAGATGATAGATGCGCATAAGAGGCCGGACACCATAGTCAGTTCCGTAACATCGAGTCTGCCTATGGAAATTTTGCCGAAGGGCAGGTCCGAGAATCTCAGGAATAATTTTCTCTCCACGCATTTTTATAATCCTCCCGGCAAGATGTTGGCTTGTGAGATTACAGGACAGTCTGAGACCGATACTGAAGTTGTTGATTTTATGACGGACTTCCTCAAGCACGGGCTTCGCCGGGTGGTCATTCCTGTCAAAAACGTTGCAGGATTTGCAGGTAACCGGATAGCCTTTTTGCTGCTCAACCGGATTACGGCGTTGGCGGCTGTGTACGGCGTAGAGATGATGGATTATTTGATAGGGCCTTATACCGGCAGGCTAATGCCGCCTTTAGCAACAATCGACCTGGTCGGCCTGGATATTCATAAGGCTATTATCGAGAGCTTGTATAACAACACCAACGACGAAATGCACCATAGTCTGGTTCCGCCGGAGTATGTAAACAAAATGATTCAAAACGGATCCCTCGGCAATAAAACTCCCGGTAAAGGCGGCTTCTACAAAAAACTTGAAAGTGGAAAGCTTACCTTTCTTGACCCGACGAGTTGTGAGTATACCCCGGCCATAGAGCCACATGTTGGATTTGTTGAAAAAGCCAAGCACCTTATACACATGGGAAGATACCGGAAGGCGTTCGAGACCATCAAAACGGCCTCAGGCAGAGAAGCTGAGATAGTCAAAGATATTTTGTGTGTGTACATATCATACTCTTACTCGCGCATCGGCGAAGTCACCGAGCCTGATTTTGGCATAGATGGAATTGATAGGGTGATGTCCTTTGGATTCAACTGGGCACCGCCGAGTCTTATTGTGAATATGTTAGGCGGCAAAGAACAGGTTATCGGGCTACTGGAAAAGAAAGAGTTTAATATACCCGAAGCTCTGAAAAACGCCGATAACAGGCAAGGTCGGATGCTTGATTCAGGCAAATACTTTCCGGCTCGATGAATATGGCAAAGGCTGGTAAATGAATAATCAGCAAGTGTTTATTTTAGGCGGCTATCAAACGGATTTTGCCAGGAACTGGGGCAGGGAAAACAAGCATATCGCCGCGATGATGCGCGAGGCTTACGAGGGCAGCCTGGCGGCGACGGCGATTGAGCCGGCTCAAATTGATGCGGCGTTTATCGGCAATTTCGCCGCCGAACTCTACTGTATGCAGGCGCATCTGGGCGCATTCTTTGTTGATTTTGACCCGTGCTTTAAGGGTCTGCCGACAATGCGTTTCGAAGCGGCCTGTGCCTCCAGCGCCATAGCGGCACTTTCGTCTATGGTCCACATACAGGCGGGCTTGTATGATTTGATATGTTTAATAGGTGTCGAGCAGATGAAGACCGCCAGCCCTGCCAGGGGAGGAGAGTTTTTAGGTACAGCCGCATGGTATGAAAAAGAATGCGAGGCGATTGAGTTTCCCTTTCCGAAGCTCTTCGGCAAGCTCGGTGATGAATACGACAAGAGATATGGACTTGACGACAAATACCTGGCCCGGGTTTCAGACATAAATTACAGCAACGCTAAAAATAATCCGAATGCTCAAACACGCGAATGGTTCATGAATTTTGAACATGCAAACACATTGGGCAAATACAACACGATAATCGGCGGCAGAATCAAGGTTACCGACTGCTCTCAGGTAACAGATGGGGCGGTGTGTTTGTATCTTGCTTCGGGCGAGTTTGCCGCCGAGTACGCTAAGAAGATGCAACTCGATATCAGCCGGATTCCGAGAATATTAGGTTGGGGTCATACGACGGCCCCGATAGAATTTGCCAGGAAAGTAGCTGACTCCGCCCGGGACGAGTACGTGTTACCTGTTACTCGTCAGGCGATATTGGATGCCTACAGACGGGCTGGTATAGCGGATTGTTGGGAACTCGATGTTATTGAGACGCACGATTGTTTTACTACTTCAGAGTATATGGCGATCGATCATTTTGGACTTACTGAACCCGGCCAGTCTTATAGGGCAATCGAGGAGGGGGTCATAGAGATGGACGGAAAACTCCCCATAAATCCTTCCGGCGGGCTTATCGGCTGTGGGCATCCCGTGGGTGCGACAGGAGCACGACAATTGCTTGATGCATACAAGCAAGTCACCGAAACTGCCGGTGATTATCAAGTGCCCGATACAAGAAAAGTAGCTACGCTGAATATAGGCGGAACAGCGACAACAAATGTGTGTTTCATAGTTGGAAAAAGATTTAATCCCGGATTTCCTAAGTAACTCGTGACAACTAAACAGGATTTTGATAGTATAGGGCTTATGGATGCTGTGTAAGCCAGTTTTGACTGTTCTGATTTCGAGAACCCTATGGGTGAGAAACGTGAGGATGCTCTGAGAGTCAGATATAAATGGGAAATCACAGCCTAAGAGTGTTAAATGGGAAATGTCAGATAATAATTGTTTATGTCCGTTTCTGGTGGCGGCATTTTTATTATCTCGTTAACACACGATAAGCAGGAAAAGCAAATATGACCAGACTCAATAAAAACTTCTTTGACTTGGTTTGGCAGGCCTCAATAGCGGGTTGTCTCACAGGTGCCTCCGTCGGCATCGTTTTGGCTCTTACCCTCACCATTTTTTCGAGACCATTTCTCCAACAGACCGGCCACTTCACGCTCATCCTCGCTTATGTGATTGCCTATATGACCGTGCTTATGTTCCTTTGTTTCACAGCAGTCCAGGCAGTCGTTTATCTTGCCGCAAAACTCATTCTGAAAAGAAGGCAAAGTTGGTTTCAAAAAATAACCGCCCTCATCCCCGCTGCCTTCCCCGGCACCACCTTCTTTCTCGCGGTTACTCCATATTTGATATTTTATGTTTTTGATGGACTATTCAATTCGAAACTTCTCACCCTGATTGTTGCCGCCGGCCTCATCGCAATTCTTGTCTCGTTCAAATGGCGGGCCCTAACCACCGAATTCATCGATTCCATGAAACGCCACTCGTGCATCCCTGTAAGCCTCTTGCCCATCTTTCTGCTGACGATAGCCGCCTTTTGGATGTTCTTTCCTTCCACACCATATCCCCAATACGATTTGCAAATCATAGAATCGCTCCAGCAGGCGGATTATCACAATAATCCCGTCCCACGCAACCCCCAAAAATCCGCCGCATTACCGAACATTGTTTTAATTTCTATTGAGACTCTAAGAGCGGACCATGTAAGCGCCTATGGATATAACAGAAAAATAAGCCCGAATATCGACGACTTTGCTACCGATAACGTCCGTTTCAAAACGTGTTATGTCGCATCACCCGGGACGATTGTTAATCTTACCGCTCTCCTTACCTCTGCTTTTCCTGGAGAGACCGGAGTCTACGCACAAAGCCATGAACTTGCCGCCGAAGATACTACTATCACTGAGCTCCTGCGAAAAAAAGGCTATACAACGATTGGAATAGTATCAAATTACCTCCTGCCGTATGAAACCGGAATCGGAATGGCACAGGGATTTGATTATTACATAAACTATGGCGACGAATACAAAACGTCCAGCCCGAAAATTACAAAAAATGCAATTTCTAAAATAAAACAGGCAAAAGCCCCTTTCTTTATTTGGCTGCATTATTTTGACCCCCATGCACCATATGGTCCGCCAAAGGATTTTTATAAAAAAGTTGGACGGATGGAACAGGTTGAGCACGCCGAACAAAAATTCCCGCTCATTGATTATGGCAGCACAGCGGGAGTCAAAAGAGCAAGAATTGGTGACGCCTACCGCCTGCCTGAAAATACAAAAAAGATCACAAAAGGTTATGTCTCAGACCTCTATGACGCCGAAATCTTTTACGTCGATTACGAAGTAGGCAGAGTTCTCGATTTCCTTAAGAAAAACAATCAGTTTGAAGATAGCCTCACCATTATCACTGCCGACCACGGGGAAAGCCTCGTCGAACACAGCTTATACTGCCAGCACTGTCTTGACCTTTATCAGGAAAGTGCCCTCGTACCGCTCCTCGTCCATCTGCCGCACTCCCCTCAAAAAAATATTGTCGTTGACTCACTCGTTAATACCATCGATATCGCACCCACCATCCTCGAGCTGACCGACGTCCCCGTCCCTAACCATTTCAGGGGAAATTCATTACTAAGATATCTAAATCCAAATACTAATCCGAAGAACAGAGCTTTTGTATTGATGACGGCTTGGTGGGACGGCGTATCCTTGAAGTTTCGCAAAATGGCCCGACAGCATCCTGACTTCGCTATTGTTTCCAACGGCTACAAATACATCGTCCATTCCATGGATTCCTGCCTGGTACGTTCACCACTTGAGATGATAAACTTGTGGCGCGATTCTCTCACGAAAACCTTGTTGCCCGATGAAATGTACCGTTTGGACACCGATCCCCTTGAAAAATCCGATTTGAAGAAAGACGATCCCCAACTCGCAAAAGACCTGAAACAAAGGATTTACAGCAGCAGAGAGTTCACCTCCTATATAAAACTGAGAGAAGAAGGTGCGTTAACAGAAGTCTCAAACGAACTGACAGAACAGCAAATAGAAAAACTGAAATCCTTAGGCTATCTCTAACTGCACCCCTGCCCTGAGCCTGTCGAACGGCTGAGGGCAAAACTTAAAACTGAGGACTCGCCGCTGGAGTTGAATGTATTCCGAAACAAAGCCAGTATTACGAATGTATTACTGACGTTATCCGATGGCACAAACAGAATCCTGACAACTGGGAAAAAGCATTTAAGAAAATAATCATCCTGCCGTGACACTGGAAAGGCATACTATGAACGATGTGAAAATCGTAAAACTTTTGCCTGAGCATTCCAACGAAGTGGCGAAGTTGCATATCTCCGGTATACCCACTGGCTTCATAAGTTCGTATGGGATCGACTTTGTCACAGCTTTGTATGAAGCGATTGCAACGAGCGAACACGGATTTGGCTTCGTGGCTCTGAAAGATACTAAAATCGTAGGATTTTCGTCCTTTACGACCGATGTTAGTGCTCTCTACAAATGTGTCATCTTCCGGAATAGTATAAGGTTTGCCCTTGCGCTTTCAAAGAAGATGCTTTCTTTTCACACAGCAAAAGCTGTATTCGAAACACTGTTCTATCCTAAAAGAATAAAGAAAATGAATCTCCCCTCTGCAGAGTTCCTTTCTATGGTAGTTGCCAAAGAAGCTCGGGGTATGGGTCTGGCTACCGCTTTAATGAAAAGTGGTTTCCATGAGTATGCAAAGAATGGAATAGAAAAAATAAAAATACTTGCCGCGGTTCATATCGTTCCAATAAATAAGATGTATGAGAAGAACGGCTTCGACCTCGTCGCGCAAATAAAAAACCATGGTGTTCTTAGCAATATTTATGTGACATATACCGACGATAAGAAAAGAGCTGAGGCGAAGCTCAAGAAAAGCGACTTTAAATGCCGCCCTATCCGGTTGGGACAGTTTCCAAAGGTTTTTGTGACCTTTGGTTGGTGTCGAAGTTCATACGCTGCTATCTGGTCTCTGGGACGACGAGGCATAGATGTTCATGTAGGTGATGCTTCGCCATTGGCTATGTCGAGATTTTCACGTTACTGCAAATCTTTTACCAAGCTACCCGACTTTTTTATTGAACCGGAAAGATACTTTTACGAGACATGCCAGGCCTTAAAGAGAACAAAAGCGAAGGTCTTGATGCCTGGCCATGAAGATGTAGGGATATTCAGCAAGCGCAGCGATGAACTGCCTTCAGATGTAAGCATTGCCCTTCCTGATTGGAGCAACTACAGCATAGCTGAAGATAAATTCACGGTTCTCGACTTAGCTCAGAAAGCCGGTTGTCCTGTACCTGAAACTATGGAGATTGGCTCACTACAGGAGTTAGAGATTTTGGCCGAATCAACTGATTGGCCGATGGTTATAAAGACCAGGATTGGCAATAGTGCCAAGGGTGTCCGCATTGCGCACAGCAAGAGGGAAATGGTCGAGAAATTTGAGGAACTAATCCGAACGTATAATTTACCGAAAGACAGATGGCCGGTTGTACAGGAATTCCTGCCGGGAGAAGCAGCCGGAGTGTGCCTGGCGTATGACCGGGGCAAATGTATAGCATCTTTTGCAGAAAGGTACTTAAGGTGCAAGGAGCCGGGTAAATTCGGCACATCAACTTTAAGGGAAACATTTGACAATCAACAACTGATAGTCAACGCTGTTGCAGTAATGAACGAGTTGGAGTGGCATGGAATCGCGCATGTGGATTTCGTAGCGGACAGAGAAGGCAGGTTCAAACTGATAGAGATTAACCCAAGGTTGTGGGGCGCTTTGGCGCTGGCTTTATTTTCCGGGATTGACTTCCCTTATCTTTGGTACCTTACGGCGATAGACAGATGCAATCCTGATTCGGTTGAATTGCAAACCCGGAAGATAAAGTGCAGATGGCTAATCGGTGATTGCCTGGCGTTTTTTGAACTTGTTAAGCGAGCCAGGTTCGCTGAAGCAGCGGGACTTATCGCTCCTCAACTTAATTGTTATCATGACGATTTCAATATCAGTGATCCATTCCCATTGATGTTTGAAATTTGTGACTATTTTACAAAGTTCGTAAAATCAGGAGGTTCCATAAATCCTGTCATCGGAAATATGATACGATAGCAGTGCCTCTCATCTCAGCAATTATTCCTGTTTTACACTCATTTCACCTAAGCCATCCTTTTCCACAGAACTTTCTTTCCAAACCACACCGGCCTTGGTGTTGCTGCGCGGTGATTAGAACGAATCGAGATGCTTGAACCATCGCTCGTACCAACTAGCCAACTTGACGGGATTTACCGTTATGGTGATTGTTTGAAAATCTTCCTGAAATCCATCCGAGGCGACAAAAGTCACGTCATAACTGCCTGCATCGCCGTACCAGGGTCTCCAGGTAAAGATTTTGCCGTCGAATGTGGCACCGTCAGGCAAGTTCTCGGCCCAGCATGTTATTGAGTCACCGTTGGGACCAGCAGCAATAACCTCGAAAGCTAATGTTTTTTTCTCGTCAACAGTTTTGTCACCAATTGGTTCGATCAAAGATGTTGCGAGAGTGAGGGCGTACGGCGCAGACTGGTTGTTGAAAGATTCAATTGTCAGTTCCAAAGATATCTTTTCGAAATAGTAATCCCACGTACCATTTGGGTCGAAACCAAAACCAAAGGGTGTGCCGTTCCCGGCGTAATCAATTAGTTGCAGGAGCAGTGAAGAATAACCCGTCATGCTCGGATCGTCAGGATTGAAGATATTCCATAGCACGGAAGATTCGTCATTTAAGTCGCTGAAAGTATAAACCAGGTCTTCGTAGCCCGGGGCCAGGTCATGGTAAACCGGCGTCAGAAGCAAGCCTTGGTTCTCAAAGGTATTATATTCAGTGCTGTCTGAGGCTGCAAAACCCAAAGGTAAGTTGTCCAAAAGCCGGACCTGTAGAGCGTCGCTATCGTTTTCGTCGATGTTGCCGATGCCGTGAATTGTCAGGACAGCCTCGGTTATGATGCTGTCGACCGGAATATCCAGATTGGAATTACTGATGCCCCACGCGTAGGACCGTCCAGGACTAATCTGCCCACCAAAAACCGGCTCGCAAATACAAAAAGTAACTGCAAACAAAAATAACAGAGCCGACACAAAAACAGTCTGCCTTTTCATCTTACACCCCCCTCGTGTAAAGAAGTGCCGCTATTGTGTTTTTGTATTATCCGTGCTTAACAGGTGTAATTGTTTGCTGAATTCTCCCTTCCTAAAATATCTGTGAAAATGAATTAATTCTCAGGTTGCCGGTCCGAAAACCCTGCGGCTTCTGTTTGGCGAGCACTTTAGAGCAAGCCGAGATGCTCAAGCCAACTTTGGTACCAGCCGGACAATTGCACGTCCTCCACGGCTACGGTAACAGTTTGAGAATACTGCGGCTGCTCCTGGTCTGCCGGCAGGAAAGTTATGTCGTATGTCCCCGCCTGGTCGTACCAGGGATTCCATGTGAAAGCGCCGTCTTCAAATGTCGCGCCGTCCGGCAACTGGTTAATTGAATATGTCAGAGGTGTGCCATCGGGATACGTTGCGATTACGTCAAAGGCCAAAGCTTTGTTTTCCCTGACCGATTCATCCGACATTAGGTAAACGTTGATGATTTCATCCGGTGTTAGTGCCCGGTTGTAGATACGGGCGTCATCAATATAACCGGCAAAGGCGTTATCGAAGGATACATCACCGCTGTTACCGATATCCGCAAATTCGCTCAGAGCGCTCAGGCCGGTGTAGAAACCGCTTGACTTTTCAATGCCATCCACATAAACGACGTAGCCTGCTGCCTCCCAGGTCAGGGCAAAGTGATACCATGTTTGCGAATCCAGGCTCTCGATGTTCAGCTCGTCGGAGTTGCCGAGTCCCAGATTCAGATTCTGGTCAAGGGTGTAAAGCTGAATTCTATCGCTGCCGGAGCCTGTGGTATGGCCGAAGAGGTAATGTGTATCGGCCAAGTTTTCTGCATAAGCCCACAGTGCAATCGTTCCACTGTTGACGTTCCAGTCGTTTGTTGGAATCTGGACCGCATCGTCGATACCGTCAAAGTTAAGGTCGCCCTGCTCAGTCCATACGGGCCCATTTACCAAGGTTGCAGTGTTGTCGTAGTCTGAAGAGTCCTGTGCGGTATTTCCGCCGTCTGTATTAAAATTCCAGAGTCCGATCAGCCCAGAGTCGTAGGTGTACTCGACAGTTTCTTCGAGCATGAGATTTCCGGCAAGGTCCTCGACACCGTTAATTGTTAAGCTGTAAATAGTATCCTCTGCATGGTCTGAAGTGTACAATGTAACCTTATCGTGTTCGGCGATTAACGCCGAACCGTTTATCAAGATGCCGTTACTCAGAGAGTAATTGTCGGAGTTTTCGGCTGTTGACTGCTCTAATTCTTCGCTGAAGTGAATTTCAACAGCATATTTGGTAGCTGCGACGGATATGACCGTTGGTAGCACAGGGATTACTATAATAGTAACGTCTTTGCTGACAGTTACTGTTCCGTCGGAGACGTCCACGTGCAGGATATAATCGGTCGCTGCCAGGTCGGGTAAATATGTGTATGTTAATATATCACCCGAGTCCACGTCCGTGGCAAGCTCAATCTCTGTGGGCAATATGGATTCATCCTCGTGTTTCTGCAGAGTATCCGGTATAGCCGAGACATCCGGAGGGTCGTTAATGGGTGTTACTTCAATCTGTACTGTCGCGGTGGCAGTGCCTCCGCTGCCGTCGCTAACCGTGTAAGTAAAACTATCTGGGCCGTTATAGTCGGGCGCGGGTGTGTATGTGAAAGTACCGTCGTTGTTATAGACTGTGGTGCCGTGGGTCGCTGGCGTGGCACTGTCTATGTCAAGAATGTGACCGTCAGCATCGGTGTCGTTAGTCAGGACATTACCTGTTGTTACGGTCGTATCCTCATTTGTGAGGGCCGAATCAGCAACCGCTACAGGAGACCTGTTGACGTTGTTGACGGTAATGGTGATGGTTTCCGAATCAGAGAAGGTCCCGTCGGTGGCAACAAATATCACCTCATAAGTTCCTTCATCGTCGTAAGTGGGTGTCCACACAAACGGGTTGGTGAAGGTTGCTCCCGGAGGCAGTTGCAGTGCCGAGTATTCTATTGTATCACCGTCGGCGTCGGTGGCATTAACAGTAATGGTGAGCATTTGGTTTTCGTTTATAGTTTTGTCGCCAATGGTCTCAAGAATCAGCTCATCCGGGACATTGGTTACAGTAACACTGACAGTAGCCGTATCAATCCCGCCTTGGCCGTCAGAGATAGTATAGGTGAAAGTGTCAGTGCCAACGAAGTCTTGTTCAGGCTCATATTTAACCTGGGTTCCATCGTGATCCACACTGCCACCATTATCCCCCTGTGTAACTGATGTTATGGTAAGCGTGTCGCCTTCAGCATCGGTATCATTAGCCAGCACGTCAATGGTGTTGCTTGCACTGTCTTCGTCCACTGTGGCACTATCATTACCAGCCGTAGGCGGATTATTAGTGGATGTGCTGGCGTTGTAAATTTCTTGGATTTCATCAGCACTCAAAGCCCGGTTGTAAACACGAACATCGTCAATGAGACCATCGAAGGCCTCTGTATTCCGATATGAAGTATTTCCCGTGTTTCCAATGTCTGCGAATGTGCTCAATGCTGTCAGGCCCGTGTATGATCCTGTTGCTTTTTCGCCACCGTTGACGTAAACAAAATAATGTGTTCCGTTCCAGGTCAAAACAATATGATACCATATTTGTGCCTGCAGCGGTTCAATGTTCTGATTCAATGGATGCGTATCGCCAAGCCCAAGACCTAAGATTCCTTCATTGGCATATAACTGTATTCTGTTGCTCCATGAGCCGACAGTGTGGCCAAAGAAATACATGGAATCTGAAAAATCATTTGCATTTGCCCAAAGCGCAATTGTGCCTTTACTGACATCGAAATCGGATGTGGGGATTTCAACAAAATCATCCAACCCGTCAAGACTCACATAGCCTTGACCGGTCCACATTTGTTCACTTGCCAGTGTGCCGGTATTAGCATTACCTGAGGAATCTGCTGTTGTCAGGCCGCCACCCTCTTCAAACTGCCAGAATCCCACCAAGCCGGCGTCGTACAGGTAATCTTTCGTAGTCGCGGGCATGGGATTTCCCGCAAGGTCCTTAACTCCCGTAACGGTAAGACTGTATGTGGTGCCTCCGATATGAGACGAAGTAGTTAAAGTAACACTGTTATCACCGGAATTATAAGACACCGAGTAAATTGTAATTCCGCCGCTTATGCTGTAATTGCCTGAAGTTTCAGCCGACGACTCATCAAGTGTTTCACTGAAGAGAATCTTAAGGGCGTTTTCATAGGGTGTAACGGGGTCGAGTATTGAAGGGACGGTTGTATCGGGTAATGTCGTAGCCTGGACAGGTGTGCTCTTTTGTGACTCCAAACCGGCACCATTAACTGCCGAGACCGCATACGTGTAGGTTGTATCGAGTTCAAGATTATTATTGTCCGTGTATACACAAGAATCAGATGTATCGATAAAGTTATTGTCTCTGTAGATATTATAGTAACTAACACCAGAGTCAGGATCGATGGAAGCTTGCCAGGACAAATATATTGTATTTTCACCTGTTGCCTGCGCATTGACGCCCTGTGGTACAGACGGAGGC
>Ga0114922_10000507_pt1 | contig 37402 bp, 30 predicted proteins | sample AartaG_FD_100975 | JGI IMG/M metagenome (GOLD analysis project Ga0114922, IMG submission 100975) | Deep subsurface microbial communities from Aarhus Bay to uncover new lineages of life (NeLLi) - Aarhus_00045 metaG | ecosystem: Environmental > Aquatic > Marine > Oceanic > Sediment | place... | reverse complement strand
GTGCCATCACCACATCACCACACGGCCTACTCGACATCCCACTGGAGGGGGCGAGCGGGATCGCCCGACCAGATGCGCATCCCTGTCTCGTCTCTTCCCACCATCTGCCGATTCACCCACGCCGCATGTCCGTCGGCGAACCCATAGTTGTCACTGCCCAGATGCCTCGGATCGGCCGGCAGTAGCTCCGGCCCGCCTCCCGCTGCCTTGTGTAGGGCGGGCATACCCATGCCCGCCACCTTGTGCCATCACCACATCACCACACGGCCTACTCGACATCCCACTGGAGGGGGCGAGCGGGATCGCCCGACCAGATGCGCATCCCTGTCTCGTCTCTTCCGACCATCTGCCGATTCACCCACGCCGCGTGTCCGTCGGCGAATCCATAGTTGTCCCCGCCCAGGTGCCTGGGCTCCTTCGGCAGCAGTTCTGCTCCGCCTGAAGTGTTCCAGCCCTGATCGCTCTCGAAGATGGCAATGGTGGCGGCCGGCTTCGCCACGGCATCGAGGGGGAGTGCATCGAGAGACACGTTGTACGCGAAACCGCAGGTTAGCTCCCACGCCTTGGGACAGCGGTACACATCGTCGTTCCTGATATACTCCCGCAGTGTGTCGCACCACTCCACCGCGGGAGGGAATACCTCGTCGTTGTCGGCCACGTACATCTGGAGCGCGAGGGTGATGTTCTTCACATTCGAGATGCAGACTGCCCGGCCGGGGGGTGGCTCTCTCAGCGGCAAGCCGACCCATATCCAGACGATCCATCCTAGGAGGGCGATCGCGCATACCACGTTGACCACGACAACAGCTCGGATGACAAGTGTCATCCAAGACGTGACAGCGCCGCCACCGGCCCCCGGCGCCTCTGGCAGCGCCGCGTTCGGGCCCGCCGGCATGGCACTGCCGCACTGAGCACAGGTCGAGCGGCCCTCAGGGTTCTCCGCACCGCACTTCGGACAAAGCATCGGCCGCCTCCCTCTCGCGCATTTGACGCCAACCGATCACCAAACGTCCGCACAGCGCAACGACACTCACCTCGACCCGACGAGCGCCTTCTCCAACAGCCTCAAATCCTCCGCGATCATATCCGGCTTATCCTTCGGATAGATCCCCACACACACCGCGTCGCCCGCCCGCATCTTGCTCGCCGTGTAGCGGAACGCATCCTTCGGGTCATTCCGCGCGCCGGCCAGGATCTTGTAGTGGATCACCGGCTTCGACAGCTTCTGAATCGCCGCCGTCATCCGCTCCCGGTCTTCGTCGTTGAAGATCTCGTCCTCCATCGTCATGTGCTCCGGTGACTTGTCCCGGAAGATCGGATTGTAGTGCGAGCACATGTAGAAATCACACTCCAGATGCTCCTCCGCCCACTCGAAAATCTCCGGCACGTGCCCCGCCACCCCCGCCGGCAGCCCCGCATCGTGAATCATGTTGATGACCGGCGGCAGCTCCTCCAGCCGACCGTGTATCCGCATGTGGTCTGTCTGCCCACCGTGAACGAAGACCGCCTTCGCCCCGTAGTTGATCCCGTTCAGCGCCCCCCGCTCCGGCGTCCCCAGCTCCGGGCACGTCTGCGCAATCCACTGAATCTCCCCACCCTCGTCCCAGTACTCCATCAGCACCCGCATCACGTGGTGGTCTGCCCGCCCTATGTGGGTGTTCACCCCCAGCCCCTCCGCCTCCCGGTAGAGCGCCTTGATCCGCTCCGCCGTGAAGTAATGCCTCATCTCGTCATCCCCGGCCGCGTCCCAGTGGCTGAACCCGCTGAACGGATTCCCGCCCAGAATGAACCGGCTCACTTCCAGCTCTCCCAGCTTCACCGTAGCTAGTGCCACTCCCGGTACCTCCTGTCGCAGTTGCCCTTCTTCCCCTCTCCTTATACTATGTACCCGCCCAGCCGGGGGCAATCCTCCCGGTCTCGGGCCGCGACGAACCGACCCGCCTGGTGTCTAACAGGCAAAACAACTACAGACAGTCCGGAGGACCACCTTGTTCGACCCCATCGTGCGAGGCGGGATCGTCATGATCCCGCTGCTGGCAGTATCGGTCATAGCCCTGATCATCGCAATCGAGCGCTGGCTCTACCTGAAGAACGCCCGGGTCGACACCACCCGGCTCATGGGCAAGGTGCGCTCCGCCCTCGACTCCGGCTCCGTCGATCAGGCACGAGGCATCTGTGACGCCACCCCCGGCCCGGTCGCCCGCGTCCTGTCGGCAACGCTCACCCACTTCGACATGCCCAAGGATGACCTCCGCGAGGTCGCCCGCGAGGTCGCCCTCGGCGAGCAGCCCGTGCTCGACGGCCACCTCCCCGTCCTCGCCACCATGGTCACTATCGCCCCCCTCCTCGGCCTCCTCGGCACTATCTCCGGCCTCATCAGGGTGTTCCAGGTCATCGCCGGCGGCCAGATCGGTGACGCCACCGCGCTCTCCGCCGGCATCGCCGAGGCCCTCATCACCACCTTCACCGGCCTCTGTATCGCCATCCCCTTCATGGTTGTCTACAACTCCCTCTCCGGGCGCGTCGATTCCCTCCTCCACGAGATCGAGCGTCGCGTCACCGAGCTGCTCAACATCCAGTCCGCCGCCCGGGCACAGCCATGAACCAGGACTTCCTCATCCCGCGCCGCAGACGTCGCATCCGGCCCTACCTCGATCTCACCGCCATGATCGACACCGTCTTCAACCTGTTGATCTTCTTCGCGGTCGCCTCCAGCTTCGTCGGCGCTCGCACCGGCCTGCCCCTCAAGCTCCCCTCCGCCCAAACCGCGCAGGCCATCCACGAGCGCGTCGTCCTCAACCTCCTGCCCGGCCAGCCCGTCCAGGTCAACGGGCAGTCCGTCACTCTCGACCAGATCGGCCCCGCCATCCACCGCGCCACCGGCGCCGACCGCGAGGCCCAGGTCGTCGTGGTGGCCGACCAGAACGTCCCCTACTCCGAGCTGGTCGCCGCCCTCGACCAGGTCCGTCTGGCTGACTACTATCGCATCGCCCTCGCCGCCGTCCCCGCACAACCCGAAAAGGAGCCTGCCCAGCCGACGCCTGCGCCGCGCCCATGACCGCCTCCGACCCCCAGCGCTCTACTGCAACCGCGCCGATGCCGGCCGAGAAGAGGTACGGCATCGCTACCGTCTCGTCGCTGACCTTCCACCTCCTGGTGCTGCTGATCGTCGGCCTGCTCGCCGGCCGCACGCCTCTCCCGCCGGAGGTCCTCATCCCCATCGAGCTCACCATGGCAGAGGCCGCCGCCGACGACCTTCTCCCGGGAGCCGGGGGCCACCCGGAGGCGGCCCTCAAGACCACCTCCGCTCCCGCCCCCTCCGCCGAGCCGTCGAAGCCGAAGCCCTCCAGCCCCGGCGGCCGCACCGAGACCGCGCCCGCTCCCCCCAAGGTCCTGACCGCCAAGTCCAGCCCCGAGCCCGCGGGCCCCGAGGGAGTCGGAAAGGAGCCGGCCGGCCCCGGCGGACAGGAAGAGGTGCCCGCCGGCCCCACCCGCGGCCCCAACATCGTCGGGGGCGCCCTGCCCATGTATCCGAAAGACGCCCTCGACCAGGGCCTCCAGGGTACTGTCGCCCTCTCCGTCCTCGTCGCGAAAGACGGCTCCATCACTTCCGTCAAGGCTGCGAAGAGCTCCGGCCACGAGTCGCTCGACAGGGCCGCGCAGAGGGCGATCGAGCGGGGCTGGACCTTCGAGCCCGCGCTCGAAAACGGCAAGCCGGTCCCCGGCAAGCGCACCGTCACCTTCGTCTTCTCCGCCGGCGCCGGCGAAGCGCCGCCGACCGTAACCAGAAGATAAGGAATGCTCATGTCCCTGACGCGACAATCCTCTCTGCTTCGCACCTTGCTGATGGCGGCCTTGCTCTCCCTCCTCGCCGCCGCCGCTCACGCCGCCTCCGGCGCGGCCGAGCCGCCCGCGGAGAGCACCCTCGCCATCGACAACGAGTTCATCCGCATCCGCGTCACCAAGGGCCCCGTCGAAATGGGCCGCTTCGCGGTCGACACCACCGGCGGCGACCCCTCCCGCTCCGCCGATGACGAGCAGATCCTCATCTACGGCAGCCGCGCCCCCTGGACTTCCTACACCACCATCCTGATCGATGGCGAGCCCTACCTCTTCGGCGGCCGCAGTCTCCGGCGCGCCGGCCTCAACTGCCCCGCCGGCGACATCACTCAGCCACCTCAGATCCAGGACAACCGCATTCTTGCCGCCGTCGCCATCGGCGACCTCCGCATAACCCAGGAGCTAGGCTTCGCTCGCAGCCCCACCACTCGCGTCGAAGATGCCGCCCGCATCACCTATCACGTGACCAACGCCGGCGATCTCCCCCACTCCGTCGGCCTACGCCTCATGCTGGACACCATGCTCGGCTCGAACGATGGCGCCCCTCTGCGCGCGGCAGACCACGCAATCGCCGAGGCCACACAGCTCACCGGTGCCGAGATCCCCGACTACTGGCAGGCCTTCGACTCCCTCTCCCAACCGGCCGTGATCTCCCAGGGGACCCTCCGCGCCCCGGGAGCCTTCCCTCCCGACCGCCTCCAGATGGTGGATTGGGGCACTCTCGCGGACGCGCCATGGGACTTCCCCTTCCCAACCGGAGCCGACTTCACCCGCCGCGGCGAAGAGGCCCAGGACACCGCCGTCGCCCTCTACTGGGACGCCGCGCCCCTCGCACCCGGCGAATCCCGGACCTTCACCACTCTATACGGCGTCGGCGGCATCTCCCTCAGCCCCGCCGAGCTCTCCCTCGGCCTCACCGCGCCCGCCGAGGTCAACTACCAGTATGACGAGGAGCGGCCATTCTCCGTCGTCGGCTACGTGGAGAACAGCGGCGGCTTCGCCGCCCGCGCCACCGCCCTCACCCTCGAGTTGAGCGAGGGCCTCAAGCTCGCCGAGGGCCGCGCTACCGTCCCCCTCGGCCTCCTCCCCCCCGGCCACACGCGACAGGCCGCCTGGAAGCTGCTGCCCACCGGCGCCGTGACCGGCAACCTCCAGATCGTCGCCACCGTGACCTCCGAGAACCTCGAACCAAACCAGGTCGTGCGCGAGATCATCGTGAACAGTCCGCCTCAGCTCTCCCTCGGCCTCGCCGCTCCCGAGGCGCTCTCGGTCACCCCCGAAAATCGCCACACCCCGAATCCCTTCCTGGTCCGGGCCGCCGTTGCCAACCACGGCGCTCAGGCCGGCCGCAGCCTCGTGGTCACGCTCACGCTTCCACAAGGGCTCGAGCTGACCGAAGGTCTCCCGGCCACCCAGGTCGCCTCCCGGCTCGACCCCGGCCAGGCCCTGGACTTCGCCTGGCGCGTCCGCGCCCTCGGCCTGCCCACCGGTCGCTTGCCCCTCTCCGTCGAGGCCAGCGCGGCGGGCGCAATGCCGGCCCGCGCCCGACACGTCGTCCGGGTTCCCCGCCTCATCCCCGAAGCCCGGGTCTACCCGGCCGACCAGACCGTCCCCGAGGCCACCGACTACCAGCCCACCCTGGTGCCCATTGCCGTGAAGCTGATTCCCGCCCGCGACTTCGTCGGCGCGCGCTTCTCCCTCAGCTACGACCCTGAAGTGCTCGACCCGCTCTATATCTCCCGCGGCGACGCCTTCGTCGAGGCCGGCCGCTTGCTCTCCCCCTGGAGCGAAGGCCGCCATTCGCCCGGCCGCATCGTCGCCATCGGCGGCCGGCGCACCGATGCCCCACCCCTCAACCTCCCGGAGGCCACTCTCTTCACCATCGTCTTCCGGGTCAAGCACCCGGGCGAGACGGCTATCGCCCTGGAGCCCATCTCCCTCCTCTCCTCCACCGGAGAGGAGGTGCAGTGCCGCGCGGTCCCAGGCCGCGTGGTAGTAGCGCCAACGGAGGAGATCAGATGAAGACTCGTCCCGCCGTCCTCAGCCTAGCCCTCTGCTGCATCGCCGTCCTCTCCCTTCTCACTGGAGCCCTCGCCGATGCGGCCTCCCCCTCCGACTCGCCCGGAGGAGCCCAGAAGAGAATCGCCGCCCGCGTCGTCGCTCCCCAGCCACCTTCTCAGGCCGAGCCCCAGGCCGCGTCTGAGGTGGCCGAGCGCGTGGGCGCGCTCGAAAAGCAAAACCTGGTGCTCCGCGAGGACCTCGGCAAGGCCCGCCTCGACACCCGTACCCGACTCGAGGCCGCCGAGCAGCGCCACAACGACCAGGCCGCACAGCTCCAGAAGCGAATCGACGACCTAAACGCCCAGCTCGCCGGCGAACGCCAGAGGCAGTCGCGCAGGAACAAGAATCTCTGGCTCGCCGTCGGCGTCCTCGCCCTCGGCATCATCGCCACTAACTGACGCCCCGCGAAGCGCCGTAGGTCCCTGGGTATGGTTTCGCGCCGCCACACTGGCGGGCCGGGCGTGAGCGCAAGTAGTGGGTCTCGTAGGAGCGACATTCTTGTCGCGACTCCATCGGCACCGTAATGTCCCTCCTACGCTCGGCTGCCGTCCAGCCACCCGCACACCCAGAACTTGCGGTCACGCTCTGCCGTTCGCTCCTGTTGACTGCCACTCCAACCTCAGGTAGAATCACCGTTAGTGCGATATTTCACAGGCTGCGAACAGAGGCGCTGACAGGCGCCCACACCGCACATTTCGCCGAAAGGGAGTCTGGCATTGGATCGACCGTCGGGCAAGATACCGGAGCCCACGCTCTCTCGCCTCAGCCTCTACCTCCGTTCCCTCCGACAGCTCGCCATAGAGGGCGTGAAGACCATCTCCTCCGCCCGGATGGAGGCCCACTGCGGCATCGTCCCCGCCCAGATCCGCAAGGACCTTTCCTACTTCGGCGAGCTCGGCAAGCCCGGCACCGGCTACGACGTCCAGCATGTCCTCGCCCGCCTGACCGAGATCATGCAGCTCGACCGCGAGCAGCGCATCGTCATCGTCGGCGCTGGCAACCTCGGCTCCGCCCTCGCCGGCTACTCGGGATTCACCCACTCCCCCTTCCGCATCGTCGGCATCTTCGACAACAACTTCAACAAGATCGGCCGCATGCTCTGGGACCAGGAGATCATCGACGTCGAGAGCCTCCCCGAGATCAGTCAACAGATGCGCGCCAATGTCGGCATCATCGCCGTCCCCGCCCAGGGTGCACAGCCAGCCGCAGACCTGATGGTCAGCGCGGGCATCCGCGCCATCCTCAACTTCGCCCCCGCCCGCATCGAGGTCCCCCCCCACGTCGCCGTCCGCGACGTGGACCTCACCCGGGAACTCGAGGTGCTCTGCTATCACATCGACCGCCTCTCCCCACCCGAACAGGACTCCCCCGAAGACACCGCGAAGTGAACACCTCACTCGCCGCGGCGCCGCCGCCATTCACGCCGGCCGCGTGCCGAGACTGCGGTAGCCAATGGACCGTTGGCCGTCCCACCCTACACCAAGGAGCTGACCATGACAGGCAACGCGACGAGACTCGCGACCACCCAGTGCGTGGCGCACTCAGCCCCCAAGGAGGCAGACCCATTCGGCGAGGCCTTCTCCCTGGAGGCCGCCCGGCAGTGGTCTCGCGAGCGAGTGGATGCTCACGCGGCCGTGCTCGCCCGAGCCGGCGAAGCGGGAGCCGACCTCGCGGTGACGGGAGAGGACATAGCCGCCCTGAGCGGCTCCGCCACTTACTTGGACGACCGCACCATCTTCCGCACGCTGGTGCCCGACACATCGGCCTACGTCCATCAGGTGATGGGCGAGGTCGCGCGCCGGCACCGGATGCACATCGTCGCCTGCTTCTACGAGGTGGAGGGAGACGCCATCTTCAACTCCGCCGTCCTCTTCGGAAGAGACGGGGAAGTCATCGGGCGCTATCACAAGGTGCACCTGCCCGTGTATGAGACCTGGCAGGTCACCGCCGGCGACAGCTTCCCCGCCTTCGAGACCGATCTCGGCGTCGTCGGCATGCTAATCTGCTACGATCAGATGTGGCCCGAATCCGCGGCCGCCTGCGCCCTCAACGGCGCCCGCATCATCTGCCACCCCAGTGCCGCCACTCTCCCCGACTACCACATGCGCACCCGCGCCATGGACTACCAGGTCTGCTACGTCTCCGGCACGCGGCGAGGCTCTCTCATCGTTGCGCCCAACGCCAAGGTTCTAGCCGATGCCGGGGAAGCCAACGACGTGTTCATCACCGCCGACGTGGACCTGGCAACGGCTTCCATAGCTCTGGAGGGGTTCTGGGAGACCATCTACTCCGGCATACGGGACCATCGGGAGCGCCACCTCAAGCTCCGCCGCCCCGATGCCTACGGCATCCTCCTGGATCCCAACCCACCGGCGCTGCGGGCCTACCCGCCGGGCGGAGTCGCCAACACCCCGGAGGCTATCCAGAAGGTGTACCAGAAGCAAGTCGCCGAGTACCGCCGCTCCAGTAGGGGCGAGCAGGAACAGTACCACTGGCGTTGGTCACAGGAGGACGAAGAGAGCTGAGCCATCCACACTGGGCGGGTGGCCGGATGGTTGCGACCTATAGAGAATCCTGCATTATGGAGGCAAACATAATGCAGGATTCTCCACCCAGAACGCCGTCTGAAACGTCCTGCGGCTTCGACCACGCAACTGTAATGCAAGAGATTCTCTAACCCTCCTTCCCCACCCGTTCCACCGCCTCCCACACCGCCGCCGCCATATACTCGTTGTCTTCTTCCGACATGCGCGGGTGAATCGGCGGGCACAACAGACGCTTGCCCAGCTCCTCCGAAACCGGCAGCTTCTGCCCCTTCGTATTACGTTTGATGTAAGGGACCTCTCCATGCACCGGCGCGTTGAACACCCCACAGTCAACGCCGAACTCCTCCTTCAGCAAACCTATCAGCCGGTCCCGCTTCTCTCCCGCCCACTCACGCGAAGCCAGGATCGAGTATATGTAATATGAGTGGACATAGCCCTCCGGCTCCTGTGGCAGCGTCAGTCCCGGACATCCCGCCAGCATCTCGTGCCGCTCCTCCGCCAGTTTCCGCCGCGCCGCGATGAGTCCGTCGAGACGGCCGAGCTGTATCGGTCCCACCGCCGCCTGCACCTTCGTCATCTTATAGCTCGACCCCCAGTGCTCTCCTCCGAACTGCCGCATCTCGTGCAGGCGCGGCACGATCTCATCATCGTCAGTGGTGATGGCCCCGCCCTCCCCCAGCGTCGTCATGTTCTTCATCGTATGGAAGCTGAACACCGTCATCCACCCCTTCTTCCCGATCTTCGTCCCCTTGTACCCCCCACCGCAGGCGCGCGCCGCGTCCCCGATCACCTTCAGCGGACCGTGCTTCGAATGCGGATGCCGCTCCGCCAGCTCCAGCAAGTCATCCATCGCCGCCGACAGCCCGTTCATGTGAGTCACCAGCATCGCCCGCGTCCGCGGCGTTATCTTCTTCTCCACATCGTTCGGGTCCGCGCACAGCGTCCTCGGGTCCACCTCACACAGAACCAGCTTCCCCCCCGCGCCCAGCACCGCCATCGGCGCCGCCCGGAAATTAGTGCTCGGACAGATCACCTCATCCCCGGGCTCCAGATCCAGGCACCTCATCGCCATGTCCAGCCCGCAGCTCGCGGTGCTGGTCGAAACCGCGTGCTTCGTCCCACAGTACTCCGCGAACAGCCGCTCGAACTCCTCGAACTCCTCCGTGATGAACCCAAACCCCACCGACGGGTCCATCGAAGCGCGTATCGTCTTGACGACCGCCTCGATCTCCTCCTCCCCGTAAGCGCTCCCCAGCATCGGCTCCGACTGCCAGGGACCCGAGAGCCCTCTCTTCAGCACTTCCTTCCGCCTCTTCCCGTCCATCATTCTCTCTCACCTCTGCTTGGGGTGAACATCAGCGCCCGATCTCACCCACCCGGCCACTCAGTTTTCGTGCAGGACTCCTCCAGGACCTGCCGCCGCCAACGCGGAAACAACATCCAGTCAACTCTGAAACCCACCTGAAACCCAACGGAGGCCGCTCACCATGTCGAGCAGAACACGCTTCGCCCAGGTCGGATGCAGCGGCCGGGGCGCCATGTATCGTGACGCCCTGCTGCGAACCTATGCTGACAACGCCGAGTTGGTCGGCGTCTGCGACATCAACCCGGGCCGCCTTCAGCTCTATGTCCAGGCGGCCCGCGACAGCGGCCTCGAAGTCCCCGGCTACCCCGCCGAAGACTTCGACCGCATGATCGCCGAGCAGAAGCCCGACTGCGTCATCGTCACCACCAAGGACTGCCACCACGACGAGTACATCTGCCGCGCCATGGAGCTCGGCTGCGACGCCATCACCGAGAAACCCATGGCCACCGACGAGAAGAAGTGCCAGCACATCATCGACACCCAGCGAAAGACCGGGAAGAAATGCACCGTCACCTTCAACTACCGCTACTCCCCCGCTCGCACCCAGGTCAAGGACCTCCTCATGTCCGGCGCCATCGGCGAGGTCCTCTCAGTGGACTTCAACTGGCTCCTCGACATCCGCCACGGCGCCGACTACTTCCGCCGCTGGCACCGCAACAAAGACAACTCCGGCGGCCTCCTCGTCCACAAGGCCACCCACCACTTCGACATCGTCAACTGGTCCCTCTCCGGCGTCCCCGTCTCCGTCTTCGCCCGCGGCGACCGCAAGTTCTACACCCCAAAGACCGCCCAGCGCTACGGCCTCGACAACCGCTCCGAGCGCTGCCTCGATTGCCCCGAGTCCGACAAGTGTCCCTTCCATCTCGACCTGCGCGCCCACGAAGAAATGCGCAGGCTCTACCTCGACAACGAGCAGCACGACGGCTACTTCCGCGACCGCTGCGTCTTCAGCGACCAGATCGACATCGAAGACACCATGCAGCTAGTTGTCGCCTACGACAACGGCGTCCAGATGAGCTACTCCCTCAACGCCTTCATGCCCTGGGAGGGCATGATCATCTCCTTCAACGGCTCCAAGGGACGTCTCGAGAGCGTGGCCCGCGAGAGCGTCTACCTCAGCGGCGACGGAACCACCCCCGGCGAGTTCATGGCCGAAGGCACCAGCCTCCGCGTCTTCCCTCACTTCGAGTCTCCCTATCAGGCCGAGGTCTGGCGCGGCGAGGGCGGCCACGGGGGCGGCGACGAGCGATTGCTCGACGACATCTTCAGCCCCACCCCTCCCGAGGACAAGTACAAGCGCGCCGCCGACCAGCGCGCCGGCGCCTACTCCATCCTCACCGGTATCGCCGCCAACCGCTCCATCCAAACCGGCCGCCAGATCCTCATCTCCGACCTCTGCCAGAACATCGGCCAGCCCGACTACCCTCCCATGCCCTCCCCCGACGAGCCCATGCCTCTCAAGTAGCACGCCGCGGGGCGACTCCTCTCCTGAGACAGGGACGACAGCACTCAGTATGCCCGCTGTTGTAGGGTGGGCATATGGCTAGACCGCCCCCCGAAGAGCATCTTGCGGTTGGGCAATCACAGATCGGGCCGGGCGCGCCGTGCCAGCGCGTTCTCCACCGTGTAGATCGCTGCCCAAACACCGAGGACTTTGACTTTGCACTCCTCGCGCCAACCCAGACCCAACCCAAGGAGGCAATGCTCCAGCGACTGTGAGTCCGAGGTGAGCAGGACCATCTGACCCCGGGGCCTCAGTTTCCCTCGCCAGTTTCTCAGCAATGCCCGGTATAGCGCCGGGTTCTGCCTTGCAGTGGAGTACCTCTTCCCAAAGGGAAGATTGCAGACAATCAAGTCGATCTGCGCGTCGTCCAACGCGAGTTCCCTCGCGTCCCATCGTCGAATGGGAATCCCGTACGCCGCCAGCCTTTGTCCGGCCAGATCGACGGCCTCTTGCGCAGAATCACCGCCCACATAGCGGGCGTCCTTCTCCCTGAGAAACAGCTCCTCAAGTATCGTGCCAGTCCCACACATTGGGTCCACAACGAGCGATCCAGGCTTGGGATCAGCGAGGAATGCCAAGGCCGCGGCAATCGTCGGCCGCAGAGCGCCTCTTCGGTGCTGCGGTGCTCTGCTCCGGTACTTCATCCCCTCGTCAGACAGCCGCAGGCCAAGATGCAACACCTGGTTGATGTAGAACCCCCATAGCTCGGTCTCGGCAGGATCAGTGTTTCGCCACTTGGCAAAGAGCGAAGCCACACGGGCTATCACTCTCTCTGCGATCTGCTTGCGCCTGACTTCTCTATCCCTGTCCTGCTTCACGAAGCAGGTGAATGTGGGCGATCTGCGCCTCCGAGATCCGAAGAGCTTGCTCTTCAGCCTAAGACCGTCGAGCACCTCAGTCCTGGTCACAGTCCGGTCCAGCTTGGCTAGGTCGCGCCGACTTGCCACGGGCAGCGGCCTTCCCATCATGTAGAAGACATCTTCCACCGTCCTCAGTCCAGCCAATCGCCCCGCACTCGCTCTGCTCACCTTGCCCACGATGAAGTCGTAGTTGCGCAGCCTGAACACCGCGAGTTCGCTCGCACGGCAGAGCGCCAGCTCCCTTTGGGTGACGTCCGCAAGGCCCGCGAACGTCAGCACGCCGAATCCAACGGTCGTTCTGGCACGTGATATGTTGGGATTGTGACTCTTCTTCACGTGGATAGCTCTCCGGCGATGCGCATACCTGGAGCGTGTGTCCGTAGTGTACCAGAACCAGTCCGGGCGTAGGGCGGCAGCGGGCCTCCTGCCCCGTTGTGGGAGCCGGATCCTCCCGGCGCGAGAGTTCGGAGGTACCATCCATCGCCAGCAAGCGCCGTCTGTCGCAAGCCCGGTGCCCCTCCTCTGCGGCCGTGGGGAGGGGGAAGAATCGAGTATTGGCGTTCCGGGACTTGGGTTCCGGAACCCAAGTCTTTTGGGGAGGAGCCTGTCGTGCCTGCCCGCCATAGCCTTGGCGACGGCGGGAGCGAAGTCGAACGGATGTCCCTCCCCCTCTCGAAGCGCATTCACCATACCGCCGAGCACCTAGGTAGCTTGACACCCGCTCCCTTCCTGCGCGAGAGTCCGGAGGTAACGCCCACCGTCAGGAACGCCAAACGCGAGTGAGGGGGGTCTGGGGGGACTGATCGCTGGCCAGTCCCCCCAGCCTGGCATCCTGCCCGGCACGTCGTCCCTTGCTTCGGCACTGGAACTGACGAAGCCACAACAAGGAGGATCTCGAGCAATGACCGGAATCACCATGGGCGGAATGGCACTCCTTCTGCTGGTCAATCTCTCACCCTACGGGCCTCCTAAGATCTGCGAGGGCACCTCGTGGACTTACGCCTTCGATCAACAGGAGTGGGCCATGCGCGTCCTTGAAGTCTCCCCGGTCGAGGCCGGCACCTCCCTACAGGTCCAGGTGTCCATGGACGGCACCTCACTCCCCCTTCGGGTGTTGCTCTCTCACGACCGCAGATCCCTCACCTTGGCGGGCGTCACCTCAGGCGACCGCGACCAGCTCTGCGTCTACCTACCAGAGCTTGAACCGGGGGCCCGCTTGCAGCCCCCCGACGAAGTGGCCGCCACGGTCACGAAAGTGCAGCCCCTGCCGAGATCGACTCCTGCAGGTGACTTCCCGGACGCGATCGAGGTTTCGCTGGCCGTCGAGGACCAGCCTGAGGGCACGATGTGGCTGGCGCCCGGCGTAGGCTTGCTGGCCTTCGCCGCCGACGGCATGACGATGATGGAGCTTCTGGACTACGGGCCGCGCTCGGCGTTCGAGCCTCCCGGCTCGCAGCTTGCGCCGCCACAAGATCTACCATCGCTCCCCACACTGACCAGGAGCGCGTTCGCCCCCGCGCTGACTGCACTGGATGAGAACACCTTCGTCGTTGCCGACCCCGCCACGCGCACGGTGACCGTGTTCCTCCTCGTCCGGTCCTACACCGGCGACTGGCGAATAGAGACCAAGGCAGTCGCGCCCTACGGCCTGTCCGTCCCATCGACGGCGAGTCCGTAGAGCAGGATCCTGTCTACCCGGGGCTTATCCAAGGGCCTCCTGCCCCACTCTGGTAGCGCAGGTTTCCAACCTGCGCACCCGCCGCAGGCGGGTCCTGTAGGGCGGGCGTGCCGGAGTTTACCCTGAGCGAAGCCGAATGGGCCCGCCGGCCCTTGCCATCCTGTAGCCCGGGTATGCGCCGGAGGCAAATGCCCGCCGCCTTCCTGCTGTCATTCTGAGGGGACCGAAGAATCCCGCCGTTCGCCCACCGAAGACGCGCCCCGGCTGTCTTGGGCCGTGGGGAGGGGGAAGAATCGAGTATTGGCGTTCCGGGACTTGGGTTCCGGAACCCAAGTCTTTTGGGGAGGAGCCTGTCCTGAGCGAAGTCGAACGGATGTCCCTCCCCTCTCGAAGCGCATCACCCCGTCTCGAACACGTGACCGCGTAAGCCGCACACTTGACCCCCGGTCGCTTCGTGTGGGAGGATGGGGGGCAGTCACTCATACGGTATGATTCGCGCGGCCGGCCAGGACCAGGAGGGCACAGTGAACGAGATCTACGGAGGGCGTTGGCAAGTGGTGGCCGAGGAGGGGAAAGGCGGTCAGGCGGACGTCTATCGTGTACGGGACACGGTCTCTGACGCGAATTACGCCCTGAAAAGGCTGAGGGATGATGGACCGGTCGGTAGGCTGGCGAATGAGCTTGAGGCCCTCCAGCAAATCGAGCACCCAAACGTGGTGCGTGTGGTGGACCATCACGTAGAGGGAGACCCACCGTATTACCTCGTCATGGAACTCTTGGAGGGCGGAACGCTAGAAGAGCGTGTCGAGGAGTACAAGGGCGACATAGTGCGATCTCTCGAGCTGTTCTGTGCGATCTGCGACGGCATCCTCGCGGCTCACGAGCTGAAGCCCCCTGTAATCCATCGCGACCTGAAGCCCGGCAACGTGCTCTTCCGCTCACGCGACGACGCCACTCCCATAGTGACGGATTTCGGGCTATGCTGGATAGACGACAGAGCGCGGTTCACGGCCACTCAGGAACGCGTGGGCGCGTTCCGATACATGGCGCCGGAACTCGAAGATGGCCGCTTGGACAGGCCTACGGCGCGGTGCGACGTCTACAGCCTCGGCAAGCTCCTTTACTACATCATCACCGGCGGTGTCGAGTTCAACCGCGAGAAGCACAGAGAACCTGAGTACGACCTCTATCGCAGATTCAGTGTCGACAGCGCCGACCCGCTGCGGGACGCACAACTGGAGTACATCTCGCGGTTGCTCGACCACATGATCACACTGGACCCGGACGAGCGATACGGCAAGGCACTTCAGGTTCGCACACTCGCTAGAAACGTGGGCAGTCTTGTGAAGAACGGCCACTACCCCTTCACCGACAACATGCCCTGCAAGTTCTGCGGGAAGGGTCTGTATGATCGCCAGTCCCCGACGGACTTCCCTGTCTTGTTTGGAGGAGTCATGCCTCCCAGCCTAGATGACTTCCCGGTGGCGATCTTCAGATGCACTCACTGCGGCCATCTGCAGCTGTTCGACTTCCACACATTCGAGAAGCATGACCCGAGGCGCGCACAGGGGTGAGGGTCGGTGTTTCGGGAGCTTGTGGCTAGGCCCAAAGGGCCGCCACCCCGGTCCGCCCTCGGCGGACTTAGGGGCTCCCGAAACCATCCGAAGGCACCGGGCAGGTTTCACGCTCCCACCCTACGAAGTCAGCCGGTGGCATGACCCAATCACCCGGCAAAGACCAACGACGCCTCTACCGCGACCTGGCATGGACCTGGCCGATCATCAGCGCGCCCGAGACCTATGTTGAAGAGAGCGAGGAGTTCGCCAGGCTCATCCAACAGCACTCCCAGATCGAGGCGAAGACGCTGCTCAACATGGGCTGCGGAGGCGGACATAACGACTGGACGCTGAAGAAGCACTTCCGCCTGACCGGCGTCGACGTGAGCGAGGACATGCTGGCCCTGGCGAGGCGGCGCAACCCGGAGGTCACCTATCTCCCCGGCGACATGCGCACCCTCCGGCTGGGAGAGACCTTCGACGCCGTCGTCGTCTTCGATTCCATCGACTACATGCTGACCGAGGACGACCTGCGGGCGGCCTTCGAGACCGCCTTCCTCCACCTCAAGCCCGGCGGCGTCTTCCTCACCTATCAGGAGATCGACCCGAAGACCTACCATCAGAACTTCGTCCGGCACCAGGTCGGCCGCGAGGGCGATGTCGAGATCGTCTTCATCGAGAACTCCTACGACCCCGACCCGACCGACACCACTATTGAGTGCACCTTCGTCTACCTGATCCGCCGCGGCGGCGAACTGCAGATCGAGACCGACCGCCACCTATGCGGCATCTTCCAGACGGAAACCTGGCTCACTCTCCTAAGAGAGACGGGCTTCGATGTCAGGGAGGTACTGGACAAGACGCCAGAAGAGGCCACCACGTTTGTCTGCATCAGGCCCCTCGCACTGACTTGACCTCCGCTCCCTCCCCGCGCGAGAGTCTGGGGGGGAGAACCTGCGCCCACTCGCCACCATCCACCACGGAAGGCCCCTGGGCTCCGCTAGTAGAACTACCCAGGCAGACAGAAGCGAGAGTCCGACCGAGTGGAGCATCGAAGCGACGAGCAGCGTGTTACGGGTCGAGCGGTCCTGGTTGCCACCGTGGTTGCCATGGCGGCCGCCGTCATCACCCCATACACCGCCTACCTGACCCGCACCTGGCACTTCGGCTGGGGCACACTCCCCAACGGCCCAGTGGTGATCGCCTTCGTCCTGCTGGCCGCAAACGGGCTCATCCTACGACTGCGGCTCGCCGGCGCGCTCACCCGCGCCGACCTCCTGGTCATCTACAGCATTCTCACCATCGCGGCCGCGCTCATAGTCGTCCACGTCCCCTACACCATCGGCCTCGCGGCCTATCCCTTCTACCGCGCGAGGAGCGTGTTCGGGTGGGAGGAAACCATCCTCCCCCATCTCCCCTCCTGGCTTCACCCGGCTCGACCGGAGACGAGCGCCTGGTTCTGGGAGGGCCTGCCGGCCGGCGTCCCCTTGCCCTGGGGGCAGTGGATCACGCCGCTGACTGGCTGGGGCGCGTTCACGCTGGCCCTGCTGGCCGCCATGATGTGTCTCGGCGCGCTGATGCGCAAAGACTGGGTTGAGCGCCAGAGGCTCACCTTCCCCCTCACCGAGGTCCCGCTGGCGCTGGTGAACGGAGAGTCGCACCCGACGCTGCCGAGAAGCTCCTTCCGCTTCAGCGCCTTCTGGCTCGGCTTCGTGCCCACCAGCATCATGATTCTCCTCGTGTGGCTCAACGGGCTCTTCCCCTCCGTCCCCGCCCTTGCTCGAGACTATCCCATCGGCCAGAACTTCACCGGCCTCGGGCTTCCGTGGAGCACCCTCACCGAGATGCAAGTCCGCATCGCCCCCGCCACCATCGGCGTCATGGCCCTCGTCCCGGGCGAGGTGTCCTTCAGCGTATGGGCCTTCTACCTGCTCTTCCGCGTCTATCTGCTGGTGTGCGGATCCCTTGGCGTCCCCCCCTCGGGAAGCGCGGCCTTCGGAGGCTTCAATCCACGCTCCTTCTTCGACTACGCGGCCAATGGCGGCTTCATCGTCATCGCCGCCATCGCGCTGTTCCGAGCGCGCGACTCTTTCGCCGCTGGATTCCGGCGGCTGTTCCTCGGGCGCCGCGAGGTAGACGACCCGACCGCGCCGATGAGCAATGCCGCGGCCGTCATCGGGCTCATCGCGGCCAACGCCTTCATGCTCTGGTGGGCGCGCCGTGCCGGCATGTCGTGGGGCAGCTATGCCCTCATCATGGCCGCCTTCTACGTCGCCCTCATCGGCACCGTCCGCCTCACCGCGGCCGCCGGGCTCCTGCAGCACCGGCCCCCGACCCATGCTCGATGGGTCGTACTGCGCACCGTCGGCGCCAGGGCGATCGATCCCGCCTCCCTCACCATGTACTCCTACCTCAGCATGGGCTATATGCTCGAACCTCAGAGCTGGGCCATGAACTACATGGTGAACAGCTTCAAGCTGATGCACCGCGGCCGCATTCGGGGGCGCGGGTTCCCGTTGGCCGTCGCCGTCGGCATGGTGGGCGTGCTGATCGCCTGCAGCGTCGGCGTCCTCTACGTCGGCTACCGTTACGGCGCGGTGTCCCTCGAATGCTGGCCCCTCTTCGCGGTGCCGACCTGCGCCTTCCGCGAGCTCAACAGCAGCTTCACTACTCCGGAGAATCCGAACAACTTGCTGCGCCTCGCTCTGGTTGTGGGCGGGGCGTTCACGGCGGGACTGTCCTGGATGAGCGCGCACTTCGTGTGGTGGCCCTTCAGCCCCATCGGATTCGTCATCGCCAGCGTCTACCACACCAACCGGGATATCTGGTCGAATGCACTCATCGGCTGGCTGCTGGCGACGCTCATCCGCAGGTTCGGCGGCCTGCGGTTGTACCACAGCCTCCGCCCCGCCTTCATCGGGCTCATCTTCGGCCACTACCTGACAGATGCCGCCATGGCCATCTTCGCCACCGTCGTTCTGAGGGCGAGAGGCATCACCTCGCTCGTGCCCTGACCCGCGCGGAGTTCCCCTCCTGCCCGCCCCTTATGTCATCCTTGAGTCCGCCCCAGGCGGACGAAGGGCCTGTCCTGAGCGAAGCGAATGGAATCTCGCCGCTCCGTTCGGCGGCGGCTTCCGCATAAGCTCGTAGAGCAGGAGCCTTGGGCTCCATAGCCTCGGCGGAGGGGCCTTGCTCCTGCCCCTCCCCCCCCCTTGACATCCCCTCCCTCCCGGCGCGAGAGTTCGGAGGTAACGTCCATCGCCAGCAAACCCGAAACGCGAGTGAGGGGGGTCTGGGGGGACTGATCGCTGGCCAGTCCCCCCAGATGCGGCTCTGCCCGGCAAGGACTTGCCGGGCATGTCGTTCCGCCGTTCCCGCTCCCCCCCTCGGCCGCCCTTGACATCCCCTCCCTCCCTGCGCGAGAGTTGGCAACGGATCGTTGGGCAGGAGTCCCTAGGCCCGCCGCAGGCGGGCCCACAGTGCCTCCACACACATGGACAGCAGCACAGGAAGGAAGAACGCAGTGAGGAATTCGCTTGCTGTACTTGCACTGGCACTGGCAATCGGCTTGTCCCAGCTCACACCCGGCGCCTTCGCCAACGATGACGTCGCCACGCCAACCATGGCGGCAATGGACATGGACAGCGACAGGGAGGATACAATGAAACTCGAGCCTTTGCCCAAGGGCATCTCCACCTGGGTCTACCACTACAGTGACGGCATATCGAGGCAGGTGCACGAGTTCAACTCCCGCGCGCTGCCACACCTTCGGTTCAGATACTTCTTCCCCTACGCCGGCTCAGTCGGCTTCACCGATCGAGAGGGAGAGGCCAAGGTGTACTACAAGAGCGACGCGGTCAGCGCCTACGCCGACACGCTGCCGCCCGGCACCTCCATCATGCCCATCGTGGACGGCAGAGCCGACAAGGGGGAGTTCAGCGGCTGGACGGATGAGCAATACGCCGAGGCTGCGCGTAAGGTAGCCGACTTCATCATCGCAGATCCGAATGCCGCCGGAGTGCAGATCGACATAGAACCGTTCAGGCCCGACCATCTCCCCTTCTACCGACATCTAACGGAGATGCTCAACGCCGAGGGCAAGCACTGCACGATGTTCGTCGGCCCGAAGCAGAAGGAACTCCTGACCACGATCTTCCAGTCCTGCAATGTCGTCGTCATGTCCGGCTATGACCTCAACGGAGAAGGCATGGCCCTCGACAGCTACCGGGCTTCGATGAAAGGATCTCTCACCAGGTTCCAGCAGGTGGCCGAAGAGACGGGCGGACACTACATGATCGGCATACCCGCCAAGTCCTCCTGGGGCGAGTTCGAGCTCGTGGTGCGCAAGGACGGCACGCGCAAGGAGACGGGGGTCAAGCAGGAACAGTACGTGCAGGCCGCTCTCGACGCGGTCAAGCCGTATCTCGATTCCCCGCACTACGTCGGCCTGTCACTGTGGATGATGACCGACCCGGAAAAGGCCGTCGAAGAGCCGGCCGATACGACCAAGCCGGGCAGCTATCCCAATGTCATCCGGGAAAGCGTCTGGGAGATGTTGGAGAAGTACTAGGACCTCAAAGCCGCGGCCGGCCGCGCGGGAATCTCGGAGATGAGGAGAAGAAAACGAATGGGCAGCTCAGTTCTCTCAATGCAAGGACGCGGACGGAATACGCGGCCCGGATTGGCGCCCGCGCGTCGCGCCACTTCTCTCACGTCCCTGCTGGTGTGCGCGCTGGCGCTGTCGGCGTCGGTGGCCGTGCGAGCAGCAGAGACAGACGATTCTCTCGGCGCCGGTGTTGAGGAGCGCAGAGGCATCCACGTGATGATGGGTGCGAAGTCCGCGGTCCCGGAGGTGGAGCGACTCATCGAGACGGCGGCGGCCCTCGGATTGAACTGGATCATCCTCGAGGTGAACACCCGCTTCGCCTACCAGAGCCATCCCGAGGTAGCCGAGCCCGACTCCATGGACGCCGCGGACGCCCGCCGACTGGCGAAGCTGGCGCGGGAGAACGACATCCGCCTCGTGCCCCAGTACCAGTGTCTCGGTCACCAGTCCTGGCGGGAGCACATCGGCGCTCTCCTTCGCGCCCATCCCGAGTTCAACGAGGCGCCGGGTCTTGACCCCGCTTCCGAAGGCTTCTACTGCATGAGCTGGTGCCCGAACCATCCGGACATCAACGCTCTCGTCTTCGATCTCTTCGATGAGCTGATCGATGCCTTTGAGGCCGACGCCTTCCATGTTGGCATGGATGAGGTCTTCGTCCTCGGCCGCTGCGAGCGCTGCAAGGGCACCCCCAACGCGGAGCTCTTCGCCAAGGCCGTGAACGACTACCATGCTCACCTCGTCGGCCGTCGCGGTGTCGAGATGCAGATGTGGGGCGACCGCTTCCTCAACGCGGAGACCATGGGCTACAGCGACTACGATGCCAGCGAGAACGACACCTGGCAGGCCATCGACATGATCCCCAAGGACATCGTCATGTGCGACTGGCACTACGGGCCACGAGACGACTACCCCTCCGTCCGCTACTTCCAGCAGAAGGGATTCCGGGTGTGGCCGGCTGGCTGGAACAACGAAGAGGCCGTTCGGCAGCTCATCGAGGTGTCTCGGAAGGACGCCACCGAGAAGATGCTGGGATACCTGGCGACCACCTGGACCTCGCTGGAAGACGTAGCGACTGTCCTCGCCGCCGAGCAGGCGAAGAAGAACAACAGGCACCTGGGGCGCGTCGCGGCCTGCGTGTCTCTGGCCGCGGAGTTGCTGCAGCAGGAATGACCCCCGCGGAGTCGCTGCAGCAAGTACGTGTTGCCGTGTGCTTGTGTCAGCCACTCCTGTGATCGCCGGCCCGTCCGCCATAGCTTCAAGCGACGGCGGGCCAGTCCCCCCAGCCTCGCATGCCGCCCGGCAAGAACTTGCCGGGCACATCGTTCCGCCGTTCCCACTTGCTATCCCCCCGCCACCTCTGCTCCCCTTGACACCCGCTCCCTCGCGGCGCGAGAGTTCGGACGTAACGCCTACCATTAGGGAGGCTAGACGCGAGTGAGGGGGGTCTGGGGGGACTGATCGCTGGCCAGTCCCCCCAGACGCGGCTCTGCCCGGCAGGCATCTGCCGGGCATATCGTTTCCCCGTTCCCGCTCCTACCTCCCCGCCACCTCCCTGACCAACCCAAAGAACGCGCTCTTCCTCTCCGTATTGATCCCCCAATTAGGCGGCACCGACTGGTACCCGTCCTGGTAGTTGCCCTCCCCCGGATCGAAGTACCCCCACGAAGCATACTCCGACATCGCCGCCAGCATGTTGTTCATCGGCTCGTCGAAGTGGAAGTGATCGTCCTCATTGAACAGAATCGGCATCGGCCGGTACGCCTTCAGCGCCCGCGTCTGTCTCACCATCTCCGCAATCCGCCCCGGATCCTCCACCCCGTTCCCGTGCATCAGCACGAAATCCGAAACCTCCACCACCTTCTCGCCGGGCACCGTCCCGCCCCCATAGCTCGTCCCCACCAGCAACCGCCGCCCTTCCTTCGTGATCTTCTTCGCCCGCTCGATCAGCTCGTGCACCCGATGTGGCTGCAGAATCTCGTGCTCATACCGCGGCACATCGCACTCATTGTTCACCTCGATCAGCACGTTCGTGAACCCGCGCTCCAGCACCCACTCGACCGCGGAATCCAGCGCCTTCACCACCGTCGCCTCATCCCTCAGCCGCTCATCCTGCCCGAAATAAAAGACCCCCAGCATCACCACCATCCCCAGCTCATCCGCCCGCTCCACCACTCGCCTCATCCGATCCTCATAAGACGACCGCAGCTCTCCCTTCTCCGTCCACGCGCTGTTGTGCCACTTCACCTCCCCATATCCCCGAGGATTGCCTCCCTGGAAGTTCACCGTGAACCCCAGCAGCCCGTGCTCCCGCCACACCGGCATCGCCTCCAGGAACTCCCGCACGTTCCGCTCCGGGTCCCACACCCCCGTATCCGGATACACCCACTGATCCCGCGTCTCCGCGTTCAGATCATCGAAGGTCGCCTGCACCATCCGGCTGTTCAACAGCAGGCCCTCGATCTTCCATCCCCGATACTCCCGCCCCTCATACGTCGGCGTCCCGTCGATCAGGAACCCCTCCTCCCGGATCGAAACCTGCGTCTTACCTGCCATCGCCGCGCCTCCTATCTGCTCCTCTACCTATACCCTCTGCGAAGGCTTCCCCCCTCCCGCCGCGCGCCCGTAGACCCCACCACAAACAACTCGCCCGGCCGCCTTCCAGCGGCCGGGCGACGATCCAATCGTCATCCCCATTCACACCCAGACTAACCCCTCAGCAGCACTCCCGCCAGCGCCGTCGCGAGGGCCAGCATTCCCGCTGCCTTTGCCAGCAGCCACAGCTTCCCCCTCACCCGTCTCCCTCCCAACCCTAGCTCCAGCTCCAACTGACCGCTCTCCCCTGCCCCCACCTCGGGACTTTCCTTCTCCATCAACTGCTCCATGGTACCTCCCATCCCGCCTCTTCCAGTGGTCTTCGGCCTACGATTACCATACCCGCGGCCCACTGCGCGAATCGCGCCCCGCCGGCCGCTACAGCAGAATCAGGGCCCACACATGGTAAGCGTTCACTCCCGCCGTCGTCAGCAGCGCCATCCACGCCACCCCCCGGCCCTGTCCCCGCGGATACAGCCGCGCTATCAGCCCCGCCGCCAACACCGTCAGCGCAACCTTGCCTGGAATGAAGAGCCCCCGCGCCACCAACCACGCCATCGCCGGATTGCCTTCCGCTACCCCGTGCATGAACGCCACCACCGACAGCACCATATCCGACATGCTGAGGGTCACGTACATCACGGCCAGCGACTCCCCGCTGACCTTATAAAGATAGTGAAGAGGGCCTCTAGCGCTTACCATCGCGATCCCCTGGTCCTGGAGCCTGCGCTGGCGCTAGACGGCCGCACCTGTTACTGCAATACAGGACACTGCAACCTACCTACTACCTACTTATGCCTACAGCCCACCTACTCACTAGCCTCGTTCGACGCACCCGGCTGGATTCCTTACCGTTCCTGATCCCTGCTCCCCGCGCCCACCCGACCTAATCGTAGCTCCTGCGCGGGTGTGTTCGAGCTTGCCCCGTGCACCGCCGAAGACAGCCATCCGAACAGACCCTCAACCCGATTCGTCCGATCCCTCCCCTCCCGATTCACCTTCCCCCTCCTTCGCCTCGGCGGCCGCGGCCTGCTGCATGGCCTTGGGCGCCGCCCGCCCGATCACCGCCACCGCAACCAGTCCGATCAGCCCCACAATCACGCCGACCAGCGCCCACTTCGAAAGCGGGTCCACCTCCAACGCGGCATACAAGTCACCGATGCCCCTCAGCCCGTGTCCCGCGCCTACTGCGAGCATCGACGTCGCCTGCATCCCGATCGCTACCAGGCCCACAACCACCAGCGCCAGAAAGACAATCAGCACGACGCTACGCATGATTCCTGCCCTCCCCTCGTCCGAGAACGGACGGCCGCCAAATCCTGCACCTGAACTGGCCGGCCCTGCCGGCCTCTCTCCAGACGCATCTTCGCCATCACCGCCCCCACGCCTCTCCCCAGGAGGGACATTCCTGCCCCGACCCCCTGCTCCATCGTGGTGTCTGCACGGCGGACTCTAGTCCGAGACCCTCGTGTGTCATCCTGAGCGAAGCGCTCTGAAGCCTTGGCGAAGGAGGGCGTAGTCGAATGGGCCTCCCTCCTCCGTTTCCGCGCAGGCTTTGCCTGCGCTGAGGCACGTGGGGGGAACATCAAGCGAGGAGGATGTGCCTCCGCCCTTGAATCGCACCCAACCTCCCGCCCTGCAACCACCAGCGGAGCCGGGTCCCCCCGGCGACGCCCCGCCCCCACGCCTCTTGCCGCACCCACCCTCTCGCTCCACGCACCCACACAGCGTCCGCTGTCAATAAGCGCAAAACGCGAGTGAGGGGGTCTGGGGGGACTGATCGCCGGCCAGTCCCCCCGGCCGGGCATCCTGCCCGGCCCTTATGTCATCCTTGAGTCCGCCCCAGGCGGACGAAGAGCCTGTCCTGAGCGAAGCGAATGGGATCTCGCCGCTCCGTTCGGCGGCGGTTTCCGCACACGGCACACAGCCGCCCGCGCTCTTCCCTTGCAGGTCGAGCACCAGTTCGTAGAGCATGGCCGCCTCGTCCTCTGAAATGTCAGCAAAGGCGCTCCACTGTTGCTTCACCTCGTCGCCATGGTGACCCAGCCGCTGCGAGATGACGCCTTCTCGCAGGTCCGAGTTGACCTCTCCGCCTACGACGGCGAAGCCGCGCTTCTGCAGCGCTTTGAGGCTGGCCTGCCCTGTCCAGTTGAGCAGCGGCGGGATGTGGCGAATGGCGCTCGAACTCAGTGCCTCCCATCCTGTTGCGCGCGCCCACTCGATCACCACCTCGAGCATGTGCTTCGCTATCCCCTGGCCGCGGTATCCATCGGCCACCTGATAGCAATCTAACCGAAGCAGCTGCTTCTCGAGGACGTTTCGGGCGGGCAATGTCGCCAGGTCAAGGTCGGCGATGCCTCGGGCATGCTCGCCCTGTTGCAGGCAGATCCCGGACAGCATCCGTTCCACCTGGGCCGGGGCGAAGCGGAGTTTCCCAACTACCACATCATCGTGGACTGCCAACACTGCGCAAGAGCCGTACTGCTGGCACAGCGCCTGCAGGAAGCGCGCCAGCGTGCCGGCGTCTATCCCCTCCTGCTTCTCAATGCCTGTCGCCGTCGTCGCCGCGTCTCGTAGGGACGCCAGAGGGATCGGTCCGCCGTGCAAGCATGCTGGCAGTAGACAGGTTTCGTCCATCATCCGGTAGGCAATCATAATACTTTGGCACTTCAGCCCCGCAACCCCTCTCCCCTCTCTGCTCTCTCCTCACTCGCCCACACGCCGCCCCCGCCCTTGACACCCCCTCCCTTGCTGCGCGAGAGTCGGGAGGGCATCAGCTCGTGTGAGGCCGGAGAAAGGCTCTTGTAGGGCGAGGGGGCTCTCGTGTCAGCGATCTGTCAACGTCCTGTCAACACAATGTTGACAAATCGTCAACATGAGGTATACTGTATGTAGCTCATCCACCATGCTTGTGGAAGGAGTCCCGACGTCGTCCGACTGGGCGGCGTCGGCTGTGTTTTCACAGTCTGTCTGTCCGCCACTGCCTCTCAAGCTTCCTTCGCTCGTGCCCGTGCTCAATACAGTATGCGGTGATGAGCACCAGGTGGTCCTTCTTCCTTGCTAGCACGACCAGGTAGCTGAAATCGGGGAGTGCAATGAGGACCCGCCGGTCCCTCGTCGGCCCTTTCTGCCAGGCTCTCACTCTCTCCTCGCCACATGAGTCGATGATCGGTCTCGGCCATCGGATGCGTTCGCACCGGCGTAAGTCAGGCGTGCGCTCCTCCTCAATCTTGCCATAGGATGTAAGATGCCAGAATGCCCAGTCCTTGCCCTTGAATTTCGGATCATGGCGGACGCGTACGGGCATTCCAAGGACATCCGGGCCGGAATGAAGGAAGTCTGCTTGGAAGTAGTCATACAGCTTGTCTTCGTACCGCTGCCACTGGCGGCCGAAGTCCTCGAAGAGCACTAGCGGCGGAAGCCACTCCGGGTCACTCACGAGCCGACCTCGCGAGGGTCCCATCTGAAGATGTTGACCTTCTCGGCACTCAGCGGTGTTGAGCATCTGAGGTTGTGGCCCGACCGCTCCTGCATGTGTTGCACGAGCGCTCGCTTCGTGGGGCTCCGCGTCACATCCCGGCTCGCGGCCGAAACGATGCCCGTCAGGAGATCGGCAAGCTGAACTTGCTGCACCTCGCGTGACCCGACAGTCTGCACCCTCAGGATCACCTGTCTGTTGAAATCGCGGAGGTAGTTGCACAGCACTTCGTGTAGCTTCTCCGTCTTGGTAGCGCCCCGGGTGTCCTTGATATCAAGGTAGATCGCATACTGGGTCGACCGCGAAACCAGTTCCCTCAACAGCTGGAAGTACATCTTGTAGTACCAGGTATCGTGGCTCTGCCCGAACTCGGTGTGGCGGAGCTTCGACTTATCTGCCGCTACGAGGGCCCGCAATCGTAGATGTGAGTTGTCGAAGAAGTAGTCAAGCAGAGCCTGATAGAAGCGGAAACCCCCCGGGGAGACCTTCGTCCACTTCGATTCGAAGTGGACCCCTACTCCGTGCTTGGCCTTGACTTCGCGGATATCGTCGGCGATCTGCCTGGCCGACGCCGCGGGACACCAGACAGCTCCGAGCGTCATCGCTGTCTGCTCATCGTTCTCCAGATGGCAGCTCTCGTCGCAGTAGATGTTGATCAGTTCGGGCATCGCGTCCCCAGGGCGTAGTCCGCCTATTACGGGCGGAACGTTGCTTCAGGCACAAGCATGCCACGATCCGCACAGCCTGTCAAAGTGCTCGTCGGCGGGGCCGGAACTCGCATCCTTCCCTTCATCAACTCTGTGCGCCAGCGGTGCCGGCCACCGCCAGCAAGCGCTAAACGCGAGTGAGGGGGGTCTGGGGGGACTGATCGCCGGCCAGTCCCCCCGGCCTGGCATGTTGCCCGGCAGGCATCTGCCGGGTGCCCTGTTCTTCATTCCTGCCCGACTGCGCGCCCCTCGCCTCCAGGACTTCTCTCCCACCATGCCGAAACAGCTACCGGCGCGGCCTTCGGCCGCGCTCTAGTCTGTGGGACCCGACTTCGGCGCTCTCGCCGAGCTTCACCGCCATGACCCAGATCGGCCCGAACCTGAAACCAGCCGACGCCCGCTCCGCCTATCGCCGCGGCATCGCCAACGGCATCCTCTTCGCCATCGGCCTCGCCTTCGCGGACCCCGTAACGGTCCTGCCCACCTTCGTCTCTCGCCTCACCGACTCCGAGCTCGCGGTCGGCCTCATCGCCGGCATCGGAATGAGCGGATGGTTCCTCCCTCAGCTTCTCACCGCCAACTACCTCCAGTCCCGACCCTACAAGCGGCCCCTCTACGTCTTCGCCGCTTTCTTGCGCAGCATGGGCCTGCTCCTGATCATCCCGCTCGTCTACTTCCTCGCCCCCGGTAACCCCGCCGCCGCGCTCCTCAGCTTCTTCCTCGGCTACGCGCTCTACGCGTACTCCGGCGGCATGAGCGGTCCCGCCTTCCTCGACATCGTCGCCAAGACGATCCCCGCGAATCGCCTGGGCGCCTTCTTCGGCCACCGCCAGTTCTGGGGCGGCCTCGGCGCCATTGGATGCGGCGTGTTCGTCCGCTTCATCCTCTCCGCGGAGGGATTCGCCTTCCCGGTCAACTACTGTCTTCTCTTCGCCCTCTCGCTCCTCTGCTTGGCGCCCGGCTGGATCATCTTCGCCGGCATCCGGGAGCCCCCGGGAAAGGTCGAGGACCGGCAGCCCTTGCTGCCGTTCCTGCGATCCGCGCCTGGAATCATCCGCACCCATCGCGAGTACCGACTGCTCCTCATCAGTCGCCTGCTCGGGGGATGCGCGGCCATCGCGCTCCCCTTCTACATTATCTACTGCCGGCGCGTCCTCGAAGTGCCGGAGGCCACCGTCGGGATCTACCTCTCCGTACAGATGACGGGCCGTGTGGTGCTGATTCCGCTCTGGGCCTGGCTCAACGACACCCGCGGCCCTCGCGCCCTCCTCCTCGCGCTTGCCGCCTCTTCCCTGGGCGCGGCCGCACTTGCCCTGCTGATCTCGCTGTTCCCGAACGCGCCGGCCTTCGGCCGCGTCGCCTTCGCCGGCGTGTTCTTCCCTCTCGCCGCCATCGCCGGAGGGGGCTTCATGGGCCACACCAACTACCTCTTCGCCATCGCGCCCGAAGAGCGGCGGCCGCTCTACATCGGCGTCCAGAACACGCTGTTTGCCTTCACCGCGCTCCTCCCGCTCCTCGGGGGCTTGCTGATCGGTGTCACCTCTTTCCGGTTCGTCTTCCTTCTGGCGGCTGTCATGGGATTGTTAGGGCTGATAGCAACGGCTCTATTGCCGGCGCGCGGCCCCACCGAGCCGGGTTGAGTCGTGTCTGATTTCCCGCACATTTGACCAGTGCCGCACAAGGGGCCTCAGCAGGGCCGAGGAAGGAGAGGGGCGCGCGGGTGGCTCACCTGCGCGATACTCCGCTTCGGGGCGCGGCGAACCCTCAACTCGCGGCGACCCCACCGGGCGCGGGCACGGATCCCCCCTCTTCCGTCTCGCGCCCTGCCTTCGGCCCCTCGTCGCGCGGCATTCGGCGGGCGATAACGGCCGCGCTCGGAGGCCCGGCCAGTGCGGCCCGAGACCCCTGTATTTCTGTCACGATGGTGGCACATTGGGGCGGACAACCGCTGCTGTCCGAGGGGTCAATTGGACGGCTGTGCCGACGCGCTCCGCGTGTTTTCGTAACAGGAATTGGGGGTATTCAGGGGGTCGCTGCCTGGTCAGCTAGCAAGCATGATGTCCGGTTGTGCGCTGAAGCCTCCAAAATATTGTCCATACGGTCATTCCGTCTTGTCCGAAGATGGCCGGAATGTCCGAATCGGTGGGTTGAATGTCCGGGAGTTGACCGGGTTATGTCCGTTGTGGGCTGTTTTGAACATGGATTTGTGGTGCTGGATGGGGGTCTGGCATGGCGGGGGGGTGCGAGATAGGGCTTGATAGTTAACTAGTCTAGCGATCGATAGGACTGTGAGCAGTAGGTCGGTGTAGGGGCAGGGGAGCGAGGGAGAGCGGGATCCGCAGATTACACAGATTGCGCGGATTGCCGGGAGGGAGGGAGAGCGGGATCCGCAGATTACACAGATTGCGCGGATTGCCGGGAGGGAGGGAGAGCGGGAACCACAGATTACACAGATTGCGCGGATGGAGGGGGATGAATCGGCGGGAGGGAAAGCGACCTAACCGCCGGTCGCGTAGGGGGGCGACCGTACCTGCTGGTCGCGTAGGGGGGCGACCGTACCTGCTGGTCGCGTAGGGCGAAGTTGATGGCCGGATCATGGCGTCGATTGTTGTGTCCTGAATCTCGGGCCATCCCTCTTCGTCATCGCGGTAGCCGCCGACTTCCGTTCGTTTGCCAGGCTAACGGACCTGGCGTAGCTGCTTCACTCTCCTGCGACCTCTGGCCACGGGAAGGGGTCAGCCCTGGTCTCCCGATAGTTCTCGTCGAGGTCCGGCTCGAGGAGCAGGATGGCGGCGATGCGACGGGCGATGTTCGTGACCTCGCGTGCCTCATCCATGGTGAGCGACCGCCGCAGCAGCTTCTCCTCCCGATAGCTCAGCCACTTCTTCATCACCTGGTAGCCGCCGATCCTGTATTGCCACACCCCTTCCGGCACATTCCGCCAGTAGGCAACGTCGTTCAGGTACACGTCCAGCGTGCTCTCCCCGTAGGGCAGGAGCGTGTCTCCTGCCCCCTCATCCGACCTCATCGCAGCCGCTTCCTCTGGCGAATACGCCCGCTTCACCAGCTCCCCTGATCCCGGCATCGTCGCCGCGCCCTTCCCTGCATGTCCCCAGCCTGCTGTCACCGCCAGGTCGCCGGCCGCCGGGTCCAATGCACCCCCGCCATCCCGCGATATGACGGCGATCTCTCGCAGTTCCTTGCGAATGTCTCCAGACGTCACACCGGGGACCGCCTTCTCAGTGTCGAGCAGCGCCGCGACCTTCCTCCCAAGCTCGGCGGATGCGAGCAGCGCCTCCTTCGAGTCAGGCAGAGGAATGCGGGGCCAGTCGCGGCGGATGCCGTCGGCGTTCTGATTGAGATAAGCGGGTGAGTAGCCGATAGCAAGCGCGTGCATCCAGATCAGCCCCGCCGTCTCGTCATCGGCGTCGGGATCGCTGATGCCAAGCCAGGCGAGGTAGGCGCGGGCGGAGAGGGAGAGGTTGGCTTGGTCTTTAGTTTGCATCGAATCAAGCGAGCGATGTGCTTTGCTTTTCCTTCCACTCTCTCGTGCAAGCACCATCAATGGAATTCCCACTGCGTGACCACGCATCGCATCGCGCGCAAAGAGCGATGATGTAAAAGTCATAGGTATACCTTCAGGATCGGCGACACCTGACGGTCTACTTAACAGAAAGCTGTTACGAAGATCTATTTGCGGCCATAGATCAGGCCGTGGTTCCTTCCAGATCGGACGGACAGCTGTATAGTAGCACCAGCGAACGTCAAGCGACCTGAAGTAGTATCGCACGATTCGCTCTTGAAGGAAGGTTTCGGCAGCAAGTAGTTTCTCTCTCGCCTTCTCCGCAATATAGCGCCCACCATCACGGGTTAGACCTGGGCATTCACTGCGGAGATCCTCGAATTGACGACTTGCGTCGAGATAGCATTTCATACGAGAGACAAGAGCATCGCGTACCGTATCAATCAGGTCGAGGCCGCGGTCCTCGTCTAGGCCCTGCAACGGGCGGATGGCAGCAAGATCCGGCAGAAGCGGCCATGCACTGTAATAAGCACCGACAACACTCGGTCGGAACGAGAACTTGTTTGCTCCCTCCGGCTCTGCCGCAGTGTAGTGCGACTGGGAGGAGATATCGCCCAAACTGGCAAGCAACTGCGCTCTTCGCTCCATGGCCTTTGCAGTATCAAGGTCGTCACGAAAAAGCACCTGAGTGTCAACAGCATCTTGCCCCGTTTTCACCCAGAGCGATATCGCAACTCCCTGCTGAATGCCGACAGAGAAGCCTGGGATGGCGAAAATCGTCTCACTCGTCCTGCCGTCTGGCGCGTACTCTGAGATTGTGCGGTCACCGTGCATGTTCTCAAGCCAGAATCTGTCAAAGGACCGAAGAAGGTGCTCCCGGAGGACAACGAAGGAGTCCTTGAAAATCCAAGAACAATTGGAGATGTAGCACACGACCCCACGTCCGGTCTTCTCCGCGATTCGTCGTTCCGCCAGCCGGAAGAACCGCACATACACATCATCTAGGTTGAACTTCTTGATGCCCCATTTAGAGATCAACCCCGCCTTATATGGTTCAACAAGTCCGCCCTCTTCCGCAGGACTCACCCCCGCGAAGGCGTTGTACGGCGGATTGCCAAGGATCACGAGGATCGGGACCTCCTGCTTCACCTTCTCCGCTGCATCGCGTTCCTGCTCCAGCTCGATGAACGGCAGGCGCTTCTTCTCTCCCTGCGGCGGCTCCCACCCGGTCAGCGCGTTGGTGAGGAACACGCCCGCCCGTTCGCCTCCCGCGTCCGAGAGCGGCGCGCCGAGGTTCTGAAGCAGCAGGCCCAACTGGAGGTGAGAGATAACGAACGGAGCAGGCAGAATCTCGAACCCGAAGACTCTCTCTATCGCCGCCTTCTTCAGGTCCTGTGCCGCGAGGGCGTCTCCCCCCTTTTCCCGAAGCGTCTTCTGGATGCGGTTAAGCACCTCCACCAGGTAGGCCCCGGTCCCGCAGCAGGGGTCGAGAACGTAGACGTTCGGGTCGGCCAGACCGTCGGCTATGCTCAGTTCGCTCCGCAGGACTCGGTCCACGCGCTCCACCATGTACTGCACGACCTCAGGCGGGGTGTACCAAACTCCCAGTTCCTTGCGCAGCTCCGGATCGAATGCCTGAAGAAACGGCTCGTAGAAGTACTGGACGGCATGCCCTTCCTCGAACTTGCTGAAGAACTCCCCCCGGTTCACTCGGTTGAGCGTGTCGCCAGTCCAGTCCAGCACCTCAGCGATGTCGAGAGGGCCCAGTTGGGCGCGCGAGGAGATCTGCTGGAAGAGAGCGCTGATCATGGGTACGTGCAGGTACCACCCTGCCTCGTGCCAGTTGAAGCGTGCGGCCGGGTCTCCCTTGTGGTGTTTGTCCCACAGCACCCAGGCAGAGAAGACCCCATAAAAGAGCGTCTGCACGAGCGTGGAGCGGAAGAAGTGCTCACCCTTCTCACCCTCGAACTTCATGCCGAGCGCGTCCTCAAGGGCCGAGCGAATAGCAGCCAGTTCCGGCAGGTCCTTACGCTCCTCGACTCGCACCTTTGCATCGCGCGCGTAGGAGGCGAGGAACCAGGCGACGTCCTTTGGCTCAGCGAGAGGCGCCTTGCGCAGCATCACCCGCTTGAGGTACTCAACGAGACGCTCTCCGTGTTTGTCTGCCACCTTGCGGGCGTGCGCGGACGCTGCCCAGAACTGGGCCTCATCTTCCGCAAGTTGGCAGCCTTCGAGCTGCTTGATGCCCCCCTCTGGACGACGCTCCAACAGCAGGAAACTCCGGTAGTTAGTCAGCAGGACCGAGCCGTATCGGGCTACATAATCGCGCACTTGTTTCGTATCGACTGCGGCGCGTAGGTCCTCTCCGGTGCCCTTGGCCTCGATAGCGCCGCGCGCAGGCAGCTGTCCCTGCCTTGGTTCTGCCTTTGGCCGAGGGAACTGGTCGGCTGTGAACAGACCGCCATCGGGCAGGCCAGCTCCAGCGTTCTGCAGGTTGATAATGGAGCGAACGCGGGGTTTCAGCTTCTTGCCGATCTCGTTCAGCAGGTTTCCCAGGGTCCCGTAGTGCGACGTCTCATCGACCCCAGCGCCGGATGACCGCACGAGGTGGAGATTTCGGATGTACTCCTCAACGGGATTCGGCATATTCCCCTTCCGGTCGGACAGGTCAGCCGCCGCGGCCCTTTCCGCTGAGCCATGGCGCATCCCCTCGTCATGTGGTGCTGAGCAGGAGCATTATAGCACCCCGGGGACGGCTTGAGGAGTCCACGTGGGATGGCTCGGCGAGGGCATCGTGAGTGCGAGCGCCTTTCCCCGCCCTTGCCCGCTCCGCCCACGGGAGGTTGGGTGCTCGCGATATGGGGGGTACGGAGGGAGGGAGAGCCGCCGATTACGCAGATTGCGCAGATGGAGGGGGATGGGGAGAGCGGGGAGTTGAGAGAGGCGCGGGAGGTGGAGGGTATGGAGGTGAGTGGAGGCGGTTGAGGTCTCCGTTCGACTCCGCGCTGTTCCGAGCGCTCCGCTCAGGACAGGCCTCGACTCCGCTCCGCTCTGCTCGGGACGACACATGAGGGGCGGCGAGGGCGGTGGTGGCGGAGGGGAACCGGAGGTTACGCGGATGGCGCGGGAGGCGGCTCAGGGAATCCGCGGTGGCAGGACCAAGGTCCTGCCCTACCCGACTTGGGACAAAGGAAGTTCCGGGACTGAAGTCCCGGAACACCGAGGGCAGGAGGCAAGCTCCTGCCCAACGAGGCGGATGGACCGGCGGGGAAGGGAGGGGCCGGGCGGGGAAGGGGAGGGATGGGGAGAGCGGAGAGTTGAGAAGGACGCGGGAGGCGGGAGCAAGATCCCGTTCGAGTTGCTCAGGGCAGGCCTTCGCTGCGCTCAGGATGACAGGGAGGGGACGGCGGCGGGCGTGGGCACGCCCGCCCTACATGAGCGGCGGGATCCTTCGCTGACGCTCAGGATGACAGGGAGGGGACGGCGGCGGATGGACCGGCGGGAGGGAGGGCGGAAGAGAGGGGGAAGTTGATGGTCGGATTATCACCGGTAGGAGGAATGATGTCGCGCAGTAGGGACGATCTGGTAGAGAAGGAGGCGTGCTTCTCCGATCTTCGCGGGCAGGTGGCGGTGGTGACGGGAGGCGGGACGGGGATCGGGCGGGGGATAGCGGTGCGGCTGGCGGCGGAGGGCATGAAGGTGGCGATCTGCGGCCGCCGAGCGGAGCCGCTGAGGGAAACGGTGGAGCTGATCGAGTCGGCGGAGGGAGAGGCGCTGGATGTGCCGGCCGATGCGGGGAATCCCGATGAGGTGAGGGAACTGTTCGACCGCGCCGAGGAGAGGTTCGGGCCGGTGGAGGCGGTGGTGCACAACGCGATGCTGATGAGCTTCCCGCGGTTCGAGGAATGCACACTCGATATCTGGGAGGCGAGCTTCGCGACTGGATGCCGGGGGGCGTATCTGCTGTCGGAACGGGCGGTGCCGGGCATGAGGGAGCGGGGCCGGGGTGGCATCGTGTTGATCTCTTCGGTGCTGGCGCAGCGGCCGAATCCGCGGGGAGCGGCGTACTCATCGGTCAAAGGCGGGCTGGAGGCGATGGCGCGACAGATGGCGGTGAGCCTGGCGCGCGATGGCATCCGGGTCAATGCCGTGGCGCCGGGCCTGATCCGCTCTCGCGGGGAGGTAAAGGGCGCGCGGTTGGACAACGAAAATGTTCCGCTAGGGCGCGCCGGCACACCGGCGGAGATGGCGGCGGTCGTCGCATTCTTGCTGTCCGATCAATCGAGCTACATCACGGGGCAGGTGCTGCACGCGGATGGGGGGACGAGCGTACAGCTGGCGCCGCCGGGAACTCGTTTGTAGGGGACGGCCGCGCGGTGAGGCAGGGGCCTTCAGCGCCAGCAATGGGGTGTCGATCCCAAGCTAAAGGAGGCCGCTATGCGAGTAGCGCGCAGCATCAGAGAGCAATCCGTGCCGCCGGGCAGTGTCGCCATCTGGTGGCTGGGGCAGAACTCCTATGTCCTTCGGGGGCCTGCCGTTTCGATAATGATTGATCCCTTCTTCTCCCGGGCGGGCCCGCCGGAGAAGTACGTTCGGGAAGAGGTTCCGCTGCGGGCCGACGAGATCGATCCTGATGCGGTGTTCTGCACTCACAATCACTCGGATCATACGGATGCCGAGTTCCTTGCTTCTCTGGCGCGCCACTCGACCAGAACTCGTTTCTTCGGTCCCGCCGAGAGCACGGGGGAGATGCTCGAGGCGGGGATTGCGGCAGAGCGCGTTGAGAGCGTGAAGCCGGGGGATGAGGTCAAGATCGGAGATGCGACAGTGAGGGTCGTGCTCTCGAAGACGCCGGAGGTAAGCGATGTTGCGCACTACGGGTATGTCGCCGATCTCAACGGTCCGCGGGTGTACAACACCGGAGACATCATGCGTGGTGTCACCCAGGAGCCGAGTCTGATGGAGCCGGCGCGACGGGCGGCGCCTGAGGTCGCGCTCGTCACCACCTCACCGGTGGAGGAGGAGTTTCCTGATTTCAGGGAGGCGGCTGAACTCGCCCGCGCGGTGGGGGCCCGCGTGGTGATTCCCGCGCACTATGACTGCTTCGCGAAGCGGACCTTCGATCCGTCAGTGTTTGCCGCGCATCTCCGGGATTCGCGCGATATTCGCGCTGAGATAATCCCGTACTGCGGCTGCTATCTGCACTTGGCCGAAGGTCGTTGAGGAGTCGAACTGAATTGGGCGGGTGAATCGTGAGGCAGGACTCAGCGGAGATGTTCGACTCACGCCTAGACAGTCGCGCAGTTGCGCGGTAAGAGGAGCGGGTAGGTGAAGATCACTGGACTAGAAACTGTGTTCGTGAAGCCGCGTTGGGTGTTCCTGAAGATGCACACGGACGAAGGGATCGTCGGGCTGGGCGAACCGGCTCTGGAGGGACGTTCGCAGACGGTGGCGGCGGCAGTGCAGGAGATGGGGCGGTTTCTGATCGGGGAAGACCCGCGCATGATAGAGCACAACTGGCAGACCGTGCATCGGCGGCAGTTCTATCGGGGTGGGCCGATTCTGTCGAGCGCGCTCTCCGGGGTCGAGCAGGCGATGTGGGATATTCTGGGCAAGTCCGTGGGAGAGCCGGTGTATCGGCTGCTGGGGGGGCCGACGCGCAAGAAGATCCGCGTCTACAGAGGGTGCGGGGGGCGCGTTGTGGATGGCCGCGTGCCGAGCGCGGGGGAGGCGGTGGCGGAGGGGTTCACGGCGATAAAGACGGGCCTGCCGGGGGCGCCGATCAAGTATGTCGATAGCCTGGCATTCTTAGAGGAGACGGAACGTCGGTTCGCGGCGATGCGGGAGACGGTTGGGCCGGAGGTGGATATCGCGATAGACTTCCACGGTGCATCGAGTCCGGCGATGTCGATCCGTCTGGCGAAGGCGCTGGAACCGTATTACCCGATGTTCATAGAAGAGCCGGTGCTGCCGGGGAACGTGGATGAACTGGTGAGGGTCGCTCGGAGCACGTCGATACCAATCGCGACGGGGGAGCGACTGTTCACGAAGTGGGGATTCCGGGAGGTCGTCGAGAAACAGGCGGCGACGATCCTGCAACCGGACCTAAGCCATGCGGGCGGGATCTCAGAGGTGAAGAAGATCGCGGCGATGGCGGAGTGCTACTATGGGTCGGTTGCGCCCCATTGTCCTCTCGGTCCGATAGCGCTGGCCGCGTGCATTCAATTGGATGCTTCGATACCGAACTTCCTGATCCAGGAACTGGGCGGCCTGGGCGAGGGGTATCTGAAGGAGCCGTTCGAGGTGGTGGAGGGGCACATCGAGCTGCCAACGGGGCCTGGGCTGGGGATCGAGCTGGATGAGGAGGCGCTGGCGGATAAGGTCTACGATGGGTCGTGGGATCACAGGCCGAGCTTGCACGAGGACGGCTCGGTGGGAGATGCTTGAGTCGGGGTGTGGGCGGGGAGGCGACGGGGAAACGACGTGCCCGGCAATAACTTGCCGGGCAGGATCAAGGGCTGGGGGGACTGGCCGGCCAGTCCCCCCAGCCCCCCCTCACTCGCGTTTTGCGCTTATTGACAGGGGACGCTGTGTGGGTGCGTGGAGCGAGAGGGTGGGTGCGACAAGAGGCGTGGGGGCGGAGGGGAACCGCAGATTACGCAGATGGAGGGGGCGGGGAAGCGACGGGCGAACGACGTGCCCGGCAAGTCCTTGCCGGGCGGCGGGCCAGCCTGGGGGGACTGGCCGGCGATCAGTCCCCCCAGACCCCCCTCACTCGCGTTCTTGTGTTCATTGACAGGGGACGCTGTGTTGGTGCGTGGAGCGAGAGGGTGGGTGCGACAAGAGGCGTGGGGGCGGAGGGGAACCGCAGATTACACAGATTGCGCAGATGGAGGGGGAAGGGGAAGCGACGGGCAAATGACGTGCCCGGCAATAACTTGCCGGGCGGCGGGCCAGCCTGGGGGGACTGGCCAGCGATCAGTCCCCCCAGACCCCCCTCACTCGCGTTTTTGCGCTTATTGACAGGGGACGCTGTGTGGGTGCGTGGAGCGAGAGGGTGGGTGCGACAAGAGGCGTGGGGGCGG
>Ga0114922_10000506_pt1 | contig 37461 bp, 29 predicted proteins | sample AartaG_FD_100975 | JGI IMG/M metagenome (GOLD analysis project Ga0114922, IMG submission 100975) | Deep subsurface microbial communities from Aarhus Bay to uncover new lineages of life (NeLLi) - Aarhus_00045 metaG | ecosystem: Environmental > Aquatic > Marine > Oceanic > Sediment | place... | reverse complement strand
TTCTCGACTAAGGCCGGGTATGCTGGGGAAGATATGCCAACTCAAATCTTTTTTACGATAGTAGGAAAACCTAAGTATAGACAGATCGATTACGAATACGCGGGTATTAAACAAGACGAATATTATGTAGGAGACGAAATCCAATCAATAGGCTTGTATAAAGTTTTTTATCCAATTGATAAAGGAATAATCCAGGACTGGCTGTCGTTTGAAAAAATAATTGATTACATTTTCTACAATTTGAGAGTTGATCCAAGTTTAGTCAACGTTTTATTCGCCGTCCACCCATTGTTTCCACACGGGGATATAAAACGGCTATTTGAATTATTTTTAGAAAACTACCAGTGCAACGCGTTTTATCCCGTTTTAGACTCTATGCTTACTTTATACGCGGGAGGATTTCAAACAGGGTTAGTGGTTGAAATAGGGGATAGTATCACGAGAATAGTGCCAATTTACGAGGGATACAAGTTAGATCATGCAGTAAGGATACTTGAGATTGGTGGAAGAACTTTAACCAAGTATATGGAAAAAATATTAGGTGAAAGTGGCTTTTCAGCTGACTCTTCAATTAGAAAAGAACTGGTAAGAGCCCTCAAAGAAAAAGCTTGCTTCGTCTCGCTCGATTATAAAGAAGATTTAAAAAGAGCTGAACAGTATGAAAAAGAGTATTCTTTACCGGATGGTTCTACCATTTCTTTGAGTAAAGAAAGATTTGCCGTGCCTGAGCTTTTTTTTAATCCATCATTAGAATTGGAAGAAGATTCTTTAACAGAGGCTATTATGGATGTAATCGACATGTGTGACGTCGATATCCGAGCAGACTTATTGAACAACATTTTTTTATCGGGAGGATCGTCTCTATTTCCGAATTTCAAATCTAGAATGTATCAAGAATTAGAATTTGAATTAGCACGGAGGAAAAAAAAGAACCAAATTATCAAAATAATAGCACCTAGGGAACGAGTATTCTCTGTTTGGGTTGGTGGTTCAATCTTAGCTACCATTCCTGAATTTCAAAGTAATTGGGTAACGCGTGCAAAATATTTTAAAGATGGTATTCCTGAGAATCTTTTATAGTCGATAGTTCAAGATAGTCTGTACTCTTTTTTAATTGTATTTTTATGATAAGCGTATTACAAGCGTATTACAATTTATTAAAACTATTACTTGGGTATTATATCTTAGTATAATATAATCTTAAGTGGTGTTTTTAAATATGGAATTAGGTCCTCCAAATAATAGTTTTGAACAAACTAAAATCCTGAAAAAATATTACAAACCAGATTACTCTCAATTGTTTAATAAAATTAAAGAAATTAAAGCCCCTATCAAAAAAGAAATATTAATCGGGCTAATTGATGGCGTTTGGCATTCGGAATTAGATTTAATAAGGATCGCAAAAAAACAACAAAGATACATGGGTGCCGTTACTCTTGGAACGATGATCCATTCTTTAAATAACAGTTTAAAAAACGACTATGTTGAGAAGAAAGTCGTGAATGGAAAACTATTTTACAAAATTTCTGACAATTACGTAGGTCTAACTCGAGCTGCTTATAACAAATATAATTTCAAAATGGATTAGTAGTAGTAAAATCTTTTTATCCTTATTCTTTTTTTTGATGCTTATCTTTTCACGCACTGTTCATTTAAAATTTTATGAGTTTCGCAATTAGAACAAAACCCATTAAAAACAGAAGCGTTCTTAAAGCTATCGTTCCAACATTTTGGACAAATATAATACGGTAAAGGTTTACCGTTCTTTCGTTTCACGATTTTAAAAGTATTAAAACCACATATTGAGCAGAATGAGGCTTTTAATATAGTAATTCTACCCGTTTTGGGAACGGAAAGGTAAGTTTTGCAATTTGTATCTGAACATACGAGAAATCTTTTCTTTTGTGAGGTCGTAATTAGCTTCATTGGATATTTTTTACAGGTTGGGCAATTAGCAGTAGTTTGTGGAAACTTTTTTTGTTTAAACTCCTGTTGCATTGCCGTTTTTAAATTTGTTTTAACGCTATCAAATCTTAAAGTAATAGCATTTCTGTTGTTAAGAAATTTATCAAACAATTCAAGAAAAATTTTTTTAACAATTTTTATCACTTCTTCTTTAGTCTTTCTTTGTTCCTTTATGTCTTCGAGTAATTTTTCCACAAATCGCGTAAATTCAGGTTTTAAGAAGGGCAGCCATACTTTTATTAACTCTATTATTATAAATTTGCCCCACTCCGTAGTTTTGAAATGATTTTTGTTAGTTCGCAAGATTAATTTTCGATCTATAAGAATTTTAATTATAGTTGGACGAGTCGATTTGGTTCCTAAATGTTCTCTCTCCATTAATTTCAAAAGAGTAGTATCAGAATATTTTGGGGGGGGCTGAGTTTCCTTAGCGTTTAATTGAATATTTTTAATTGGAAGTTGTTTTGCTTCGATTTCTATCGTTGGTTGATAGCTTTTCTTTAAAAAGGGTGCGATTTCGTAAAAACCACTTGAGACTAACGAAACCAACCGCGATGTAAATGGTTCTACTTTTATTGATATTTTTAAAATTGTCCTCGATTCTTCTGCTTGTTCTCCGAAAAGAGCTAAATAATGTCGAGCTAACAAGTCGTAAACTCTTTTTTGAATGTTATTTTCAAATTTAGAACTATTTTGTTCCAAGCTCTCTAAAGGAGTAATGGGAGGATGATCTCCGGCGTCAACTTTCCCAATTGTAGGCATTAGGCGTTTTTTAGTTAGCAATTTTAAAGTGTAAGTTCCATAGTTAGTGTGAAGTTTGAGCTTATCTAAGTATTGAGTATGGTTAAAGTTTGCTTGGTATTTATCGCTATCAGTCCTAGGATAAGAAATTATCTTATTTAAGTAGAGCGCGTTCATGGCGTTCATGGCAGCATTTGCGCTAATCTTTAGCCTCCTAGTTAATAAAACTAGCGCCTTCGAAGTATTTAAAGGCGTCGGAGGGTTTATAACATTAGTATTTTTACTAGTACTCAAAACTACAGCAATTTTTTCATTTCTTATTTTCTGATGGATATTTTTTGCTTCAAGTTCTTTCTCTTTAATAAAAGGGTTCTTATCGTGGAAGGCTTTTATTATATGGGTTTTATGGCTTAAATTCGCTTCTATTGTCCAATATGGTTCAGGTACAAATCGCTCTATTTCTTGGTCCCTTAAGAATATTAAATAGAGCAAAGACGTCTGTACCCTTCCTATCGACACAAATTTAGCGTTAATCTCGTTTAATAAAGGTCTAAACGTATTTGTGACCTCTCTCGTGCTTGAAAACCCGATTACTGCGTCAATAATGGCTCTTGCCTCGCCTGTTTCACCCCAACTCCACTTGGGATTTATCAAATTAGAATATTTAGAAACAATCTCTTTTTTTTGTAACGAACTTAACCACAGCTGACGCACTTTAATAGCTTTATTAGCTTTCTTTACAAACGGTAAGGCATCAAAAAGCCCAATGTTACATCCCTCAATATCCGCATCGGTACCGATTACGCATTCGTCGCATAATTTAGCATATTCTTTTAACGCGCTAATATATGGTCTAGCATAACTTATGGATGCTTTTTCAATCGAACTTGGATTAGTAATTATTTCCCTAGGATTAGATTTCGTCCAGCTTTTAAATTGATCGGTGTTTTTATACTCTAAAATATGTCCTCGAAGAGGAACAACGTAAATATCTTTAGAATTTACCCGATATACTTTCAAGAATTTTGTTTTGTTTATAATCGTTACAGGACCTAATGCTTCAGCTATAGCCTTTGCTGCTTTATTTTTTTCCGATATTATTAAAATCGTCATTAAAGTGTTTTTCTTTTGCTAAATTCGCTTTTATCTTAATGTAATTTCATTCTATTATAAAAGTTAACAGAAACTTAAATTACTAATTGCTTGATTGTTTATAAATGAAAAGTTTCAAGAGAAATAAGATGACTTACCTTATTATAATTTTTTATTATGTATTTATTATTTTCACTACTTAGCTATCAATAACCAGATTAGGGTTCAAATTTATTACTTTGGTAAGGTAAAACTAATCTCGGCTCCCTTATCCCTTCCTTCTGATTCCACCCAGATTTTACCACCGTGTACTTCAATCATTCCTTTACAAATATAAAGACCTAATCCACTCCCTTTCTCAAAAGCAGAATAGCTTTCAGTAGCTTGACCAATTGTAACAAATTTACCAAATAATTTCTCAATTTCTTTTAGAGTTAACCCTTTTCCGTGGTCCTTTATTTTAAAAAGAAAATTTTGGTTTTCTTCCAAAACCTTAATGTTAATTATACTATCGTTAGGAGAAAATTTCACGGCATTTGATAATATATTCGAGAAAACTTGCGCGATTCTAAATCGATCCACTATTAGTTCAAGATCCTCGGAGACATTTAAGTTTATAGCTATTTTTTTTTGATTTATTTGGTATTCTAATTCAGAAAGACAATCTCTTATTATATCGTAAATGTTCTCGACTTTCTTAATTATCTCTATTTTGCCCGCATCAATTTTCATTACATCCAATAACCGATTTATGTAATTTTCCAAACGAGCTACGTTGCTTAATACTCGATTTAAATCTTCTTTAATATCATCTTTTAAATCTTTCTCTCTTAATAATATTAAATCGATATAACCCCCAACAGAAATTAACGGTGTTTTTAAGTCGTGAGCGGCGATGCTAATAAAATCGGTTTTTAATCTATCTAATTCTTTTAGTTCTATATTTTGCTGCCTTAAGATTCGCTCGGATTCTTTTAATTTCTCTTCTGCGATTTTTTTATCGTTTATATCTTGTATTATGGCCTGAATCATTAATTCACCACCAATTTCAATAGTGGATAATTCAGATTCGACCCAAATCATTTTGTTATCTTTATTAAATATTTGTATGGCTGAAGGTTTCATCACGATATTCGTCGGGTCTCTCTTACGATCTAGTTCTTGAAGCGTTCTCAATCCTGGTTTTGTTTCTGAAGGAAAAATGTTTGAAAGTTTTAAATAATTCTTACCTATAAGATCATCTTTTTTAAAACCGAACAATTTAGAAGTTGTAGAATTAATATCAATAATTTTACCATTAGTGTTTAAGAGCGCAATACTGAACGGTGAGTTTTCAAATAAATGCCGATATTTCCGTTCAGATTCTCTTAACTCCTTCGTTCTTTCAAAAATTATTTTCTCAAGTTCTCTATTTAATATTTTTAATTCTTCTTCAGACTTCTGTAATTTTAAGGCAGCTTCTTTCTTTTCTGTAATGTTCTGAATTAAGACTTGTATCAAAGTTTCATTTCCTAACTTAATTTTAGACGCTCGTATGTTAATCCATTTTTCTACTTTATCTGCGCGAGTCATTTTAAATTCCAATGGTTTTACTCTCTCGTTCTTGATAAAGCTTTCAAGTTTGCTTTTTAAAAGCGGAATAAAATATTCTGGACGATCGAATAAAGTTAAAAATTCTATAAAATTCTTTCCAATAAGGTCATCTCTCTTGTATTCTGAGAGTAATATATTCATAGTCGAATTACAGTCAATTATTACTCCCTTTAAATTCACTATCCATATGGAAAACGGAGAGCTTTCAAACAAGTGTCGATATTTTTTCTCCGACATAATTAAGTTTTGTTCCGCTTGTTTACGGGCGGTTATATCTCTGGCAAAACTTATAGCTCTATTAATTTTTCCGTCTTTTTTCAAAGGAACCGCATTTATCTCATATTCATAAATTTCACCTAGAGTGTTTTTTGCAGTAGTTTCAAGATCTTTTATTATTTTACCTGCTCTCAGTTCATTAATTTTAGCCTTTAAATCTTCGAGATTTTCTCCAGCAAAAAAATCTAGAACTTGTTTATTTTTTGCATCGTTTAAACTAATTTTTGTTTTCTCTAGAAATGCTTGATTGGCATCTAATATGTTTCCTTTTAAATCAGTGAGATATACTAAATTAGGGCTGGCATTAAAAATTGTGTGGTATTTTTCTTCTGATTCTTTAATTCTTTTATCGGCTTCTTTGCGTTCTGTAATATCCCTTCCGATAATTATTCCTTTAATCTTACCATCTTTATCTTTAAAAGTGTTTCCTTTAACTTCTATCCATATCCAACGATTATTTTTATGTTTAATTCTTACCTCTAAAACGCCTTTGCCCGTATCGAGACCTTCAACCATCGTTTTAATCGCAATTTTTTTATCGTCAGGATGAATTATTGCTAGAACTGATTTTCCAATAATTTCCTTATAGGTATAACCTAATGTCCTTTGCCACGGTTGTTCGTTTACGTATTCAAATTGAAGGTTTTGATTTAAAATACTAATCAAATCATAAGCATTCTCTGATATCAATTCGTATCTTTCTTCTGAGCGTTTAAGTTTTTCTTCTAAAACAATTTTCTCGGTAAAGTTTTGCACCATTCCAAAAAAACCAGATTTAGCACCTTTAGCATCGTATTTCAAATATCCTGATGAATTTACTACGATTTTTTGGCCATTTTTGTGAAAAAACTCAAACTGGAAATTGCGTTGCCCTACCTCTGTTTTATAAACTTGGTTATAGAAGTTAAGCACTTTTTTCCTATTGAATTCATCTGACATATTTTGATAACTTTTCCCAAGTAATTCTTCTTTTGAATAACCCCCCATTTCGCAAAAGGATTCATTTAAAAATGTAAAATTTCCTTTTAAATCAACTTCATAATATCCTTCTTTAATGTTTTCTAATATGTTCCTATATTTAATTTCGGATTCTTTTATCTTTTGCTCAGCTTTCATTCTATTAGTGATATTGTTATAAGTGCATAAAATTCCTCCTACGATATCCCCTTCGAGATTATGAAGCGGTACTCGATTTATCTCAAACCACGCTTTGCTTCCATCGCTTAACATCCACGATTCAATCTTCTCTTCACTTTGATTATTTTTCATAACTCTTTTTTCATTTTCTTGAACAGATTTTAAGTTAGCTTTTGCCCATGGTAAGTTTTCATCTTCATCAGTTTTTCCGACAATAAAATCAGGATCTTCAATATTATTTACTAAAGCAAAATTTTGGTTACAACCCAGATATGTTAGATTTTTATCTTTCCAATAAATTAATTGAGGGATATTATCGATAACAGAGTCTAACATCTCACGCGATCTTTGAAACGATGTTTTTTCATCTTTAGTTTGCAATAGTTTCCAGAATCGAAGCTCTGGCATGGTTTCTGCTAATCTCCTTAAGTTAGATTCCCGCTTAAACCAGTCTTCTTCTTTTTGTTTAAATTTAGAGATGTCTCGAGAAATTATTAATATTTTAGCTTTTTCAGTGTCGCTAATAAATCGTTTTCCTTTTAATTCGTAATAAACATATCCTTCATCTTGACGAATCCTTATCTGCTCGCTTGCTTTTCCCGCTTTTAAGATGTTTTGAAGAAAATTCAAACCACGATCTAAATCGGCGTAATAAAAATTATCTAATATTTTTTGAGCTAAACAGGAGTAGCCTAATTTCTTCAAATGGACTTCTTCATTAACGTATTCACATTCAAAGTTTTCATTTAAAATAAAAATTAAATCATCAAAATTTTCTATAAGAATATCTCCAAAATCGGAAACTGATGCCATATTTCGTAAAAACCTCTTTAAGATAGTAGAAACTAAATACTTATGTTATATTTTAGTAAATATTTCTAATAATGTTAACCTTTTAGTAAAAATATAAAAGAGATTTTTCTAATCTGAAATTATAGAAAGGAAATAAAAATTACATCATGACATTTATTGAACCTTCTTTTGAAATCGACGAGAAAGGTAGAGTTATATGTCAATCTCATTCAGATTATCCTCAATTAATTAAACCTGAGAAGACCACATTTGAAGACATGCAGATGGAAACCCAATTAACTTGTAAGACTTGTTTACATTACAAAAACGACGATTGTTATTTTCCTAAGGCTGATATAGATAAAATTGAATTCGATAGAATCAACAGAACTCGCTTTGAATGCAATTTTTGCGGTAATAAAATCGATCGCATGTTAACCATCATGCAAAAAATTTATTTAGAGGAAAAATTTCGAATGAAAATGCCCTTAATTTGCTGTAGTTGTTATGAAAGCTTAAAAATAAAGAAATTCGATGAATATTATAACAAAAGAATTTGGGAGGCTTTACTTTTTTATACGCCAGTTTTATTTTCATTCGGTAGTCCCTATCCAACCAATTTAATATTAGCTATCGGTTCTTTTTTCGTAATTATCCTTTTAAAGTTTATTATTAAGCAATATTTCCATTATAGTCTCTTTTTGATAGATTTATTAAAAGGAAAGAGATTCTACGATAAAAATTTCCGAGATAAATCTTGATAAAATGGGTTTATTTCCAATTACCGTTTCCGTTTTATGCTAAGTTTCCTGCCCATCCTCGGACTTTTTTTCTGAATTTTTCTTGTTTTAAAATTATTAGATCGAGCTGTTTTTTAGTTTTATTAGATAAATTCTCAATTTCGGGTACAAATTTGTACTTAATAAAATAATTTTTAACTTCTTTTGATATTAATTTACTCGGTATTTTTTCAGGGTTATTTTTAAAGCTACTATAAAGCTTTTCCCAAGAATCGAGAAAATTTTCAATGTTATTTTTAGATTCGAAAATTGCTAAAGTTCCTAAATTGTTTGGTGTAGTAATCGCAACATTTGATCTATCTACAGTAAATCGATTGCCATTAAAGGAAACCGCAATTCCTCCTTCGTCTTTTAATCTTTGGAGCATATTAATATCAGTAATCGAGTCTCCAAGCGCTACCATTTCAGATATTGGAACTTGTGTAATTCTAGAGATTCTTTCAACTGCCATTTCTTTTCTTTTACCGCCCCTAACTTCAATAAAGTTCATCGCTTTAACATAATCAGATTCTTTATTATTCCAAAAAAAATTATTTAAATCTTCTATAACTAAATCCAAATTTTTATCGTTATCTATGTAGTTTTGGAATATGATGTTAACTAAGTTTTTTAGGTCTCCTTCAATATTATAAATAGTTTTATTTGCTTCTTTAATATTTAAATCTGTGCAATAGATGTGATCAAGCGGAATATTCAAGCTTTTTGCTATGTTGTGCGCAAAATGACGATAACTCGTAGAAATAACGAATATATCCCAATTTTTGTGTAATACTTTCATTAAATCTTTACAACCGGGTAATAAACCAAGATTATTATTAGCTAGTTTAACTAATTCTTTATCAGAAAAACAAGACATATATAATGGAGCCATTAATCTCAAAGTGTCCCCTGGTTGATAATTTGGTATGTTTAACCTTTTTTTTACGCCAGGAAAATCGATAAGGTAATCGTCATAAATAGAAATCATCTCAAAAAATTCGCCCATATTAAATTTTTGTAAATCAAACTTGGTTTTTTTACTTAATAAGCGGCCTAATTCAGCAGCAAAGTCCAGTGTACTTATAGGACCTTCTAGATCCCAACAGCATACATTTTTTGGAGTCAAATTAAATTGCCTATCTTAATGTGATATTATTAGTACAAGAGAAATTAGATAAATTGAATAACAAGAGATTAAAATAACTTTTTATTAAGTACTTATTATTTTTTTATAGATATAGAGTTAGCTACATATTAACTTTAAAAATATCTTGAATTGATCTTTCTCTGCGAGCTTTTTCAACGATTCTACGCCAATCCGGTTCGATTTTATCAAAAGTATTTTCAGTAAGTTGTCGTAATTTGTCGTCAGACGATTTAAGAAAATGTCCTATGTATTCTAAAGCCCTTTTATCTTTTATTTTAGCAAAACTTTCGATGATAAAAATCACTTTTAACTTATCCAACTCTATTTCTGGTTTTTCAATTTCTTCTTTTAATTTCTGTAATATTCTTAGCGTTGCTCTTCCATCTGCTATTTGTCCTAAGGCTTCTATAATTCGATTAACAACCATCGGTTCATCTTCGATATTTAACGCTCGACACAATAAATTGACGGCCCTTCCATCTTTTAAAAACCCAAGTTGTCTTGCAGCTTCAGCTCTTTTTTCGGCTTCTTTTTCGTGAAATAATTGTTTGATTAAGTTATTATAATTAGCGTTTCTAGCATTCCAATCCATAATCCTATTTAAAATAAGAGCTACAAATATTAGAATGTAATCTTTATAAAATATAATTAAAAAAAAGGTTAGTAATAGCTTATTTTATTCCGTGTATGATGGAATTCATGTGATCTATTCTTTTTTGCAGTAATACATCAAAGAAAAAACTTATAAATTAATTATGTATAATTTTATATTGAAATTCAAAATTATTTTGTTTAAGAGTGATAATAATGAGTTCGCAAATAAGCTGTCCAAATTGTGGTAAAGTAAATAATATTAAAAATACATATTGCATTGAATGTGGATTTCAATTTGAAGGAAATAGTTCTATTGAGTTTCAAATTATTGAAAATTTAAAAGTAGATCTCTATGGAAGTATAATATGCATCATAATTTTTGTCGCTTTTATGATCTTAATAACTGTTGGAATTATATCTGAATATGGCCTATATGGATGTATTTCAATTGTAATAATTTGGCCACTAACAATAGGGTTTATAGTTTGGGCAAAAAGTTATTTTAAAGGGCTTTCAAAGTCTAGGAGATTTACAATTACTAAAGATTTTATTGAAATAATTGTTCCTCATAAGCCTGCCTTTCAAATTAAATGGTCTGAATTTGATTCTCTCGAAATTACCAGACGAGACTCAATGACAACAATACCAACAGGAGGCGGAAATATTTATGGTCCTAGATTTGTATACTTTAACTTAATTTTTAAAGGAAGAAATGAAGAACGTAGCTATGAATTTGAGTCAGGAAAAGATTTTAAAGTGAAATCGAGAAAAAAAATACAAATTGCTTTAGAGCAATATTCTAAAGATAAAGGAAAAGATTTTACAGGATGGAAGCAGAAGGATAGTTAAAAAAGGTATTATTTTAGTAGAGAATTCATGTGATCTATTCTTTTTTGCAATAACAATTCTCAGGTTTGGTTGTGACACTTATCAAGCGATTAAATATCGATTTCATGCTTTCTCCCTTAATTAGATATGACGAAAAAATTCTCCTTTGTATAAGATTTTTTAATATCTGAAGACTCTAGACTCGTCTCTTTTTTCAGTATTTTGTATAATTTTTCGTGATTAAAATTCTGGAAAAAAAAAATGATCGATTCTCCATCAATTTTCTTTTTTAATTCTTTTATAATCGGCAGTACAATAATGCCAGATTGCTTCAATTAAAAAGAATAAAGCTAGATAACCAAACACAGAAGACCACCATTCCAACTTAAAATAAGACCAAACTAAAACCAATATCATACCTGTAACCAATAAAATTGAGCCATGTATTTCTAATTTCATTATTTTATCCATTTTTAAACCTCAAGATTAAATTTAATATTCAATATGTTCCATATAATAAATATGCACATATGCATATTTTGATATTATTTCAAAAGAGAATTCATGTGATCTATTCTTTTTTGCAATAACTTTAAGGTTCCAACATCTTTTCTATAAAATAGTTTTCCACTTATACATCCAATTCCTTGTTCAGCAATCTTTTCCGCACTTTCTAAATCGTTCGCAATGCCAACCACTCCTATAGCTCTTGATGTTGTAGTATAAATATCGTCACCTTTTCGGTAAATCGAAGCGTAATAATATTTCGCACCAATCTGTTTCAACTTATTTTTATCGATTTTTACCAGTTCATCTTTCTTAGGAGCGCCGGGATATCCTTCGGGAGCTAAATATTTACATACCGTAGCCTTGTTCTCAAATTCAATATTGGATTTTAAGTTGCCATTTATTATTCCCATACAAATATTAATGAAATCAGTTTTTAATATAGGCAACATGTTCATTGCTTCAGGATCTCCCAACCGAGAATTAAATTCAATTAATTTAATGCCATTTACCGTTTTCATGTACCCTCCGTATAAAAATCCTTTATATTCAACACCCGTCTCTGCTTTAACTGCGGCTACAACCTTCTTCATATCTTCGAGAGCTTCATCCACATCATTTTGAGTGATAAATGGCATTAGATGGTTCTTCATAGAGTAACTTCCCATACCTCCCGTATTCGGACCAGTATCGTCTTCGTAAGCTCTCTTATGATCTTGAACTAAAGGAGTACCAACGACATTTTTCCCGTCAACGAATGTCTGAAGCGTGAATTCTTCTCCTTCGATTTTTTCTTCAATTAGAAATGGCGATTTTTGTTTAACTATTGATTGACAATAATCTAAAATATCTTGTTTCGAAAAAAGATGGTCACCATAAACTTTTACACCTTTTCCTCCAGTTAGACCATCTGGCTTAACTACGATGTTTTCTAAGCCTAAATCTTTAAGATATCTTTCTAAGTTCTCCATAGATTTGAAACTTTTACTTTTGATATTCGATGCGATTTTATATTTTTCCAGAAGAGCTCGAGTAAATACTTTTGATCCTTCTAATTGAGCAGCCTCAATTCCAGGTCCTACGCAGGGTATTCCATTCTTTTCTAAAGCATCGACTATTCCGACAACTAAAGGTGCCTCTGGACCAATAACAGCAAAATCTATACTATTTTCTTTAGAATAATCTATAATTTCCTTAAAGTCACTTTCAGAGTGAATCTGTATTCTTCCTTGGCTTAGGTCTTCTAATCCCGCATTTTTAGAACTCATGAACGCGTATAGAGTGGCACCATCCCTTACTAAAGTCTCTCCTATTACGTGTTCTCTTGCTCCATGTCCAATAATTAATACTTTAACCATTATTTACCAACAAAAATGAATAGAATTTCTATTACGTATTAATACCTATCAAAGATAATATATAATTTAATTTGTTTTAATATTAATTTTAAAATAATTATTAATCAAAGATTATAAAGTCTGGTTAACTTAAAACTCGCTTAAAAAGTATAAACTTTAATATAGGAATTAAGTTAAATAAAATTAAAATTAGGATGATATAATCATTATGATACCTAAAGGGATTCTCACTCTAATCGGTAAAAAACTAAGATGTTCAGCCATGCCTCTGGGAGGAATAGGTACGGGATCTATTGCTATTGGAGGAGATGGACTTTTAAAGCAATGGCAAATTAATAATAATATAAATCATCGCTCATTTGTACCAAATTGCTTTTTTGCTGTAAGAACGCGCCAATTAAACGTTTCAGACGGAAAGGTAATTACGCGCGCATTGATTAGTTCCAAACCTCATGAAGAACTTAATTTTATACCGGCTAAATCCATTGGGGACCACGTAATTAGTAAAGAAATGAAAAATTTACTTAATAAGCTACCTGAAGTTGAGAACATTCAATTTGACGGTGAATACCCCATTTCATTTTTGCAATTTAAGGATTCTCTGCTCCCTATTGAGATTAATTTGAAAGCCTTTAATCCCTTTATACCTTTAGATCCAAAAAATTCTGGATTACCAGTAATAATATTCCAATTTCAAGTTAAGAACATTTCTAAAGATAATATTGAAGTAATTGTTTTGGGAAATTTATTAAATTTTATTGGATGGGATGGACTAAAAACATTAAGGGGCGATTCTAACACTCTATTTGGGGGTAATTTAAACCTCCACAAACATGTAGGTAATTGGAATGCTATTCATATGAAATCAAAATTACTTCTTAAAACCGATAAACGATACGGTGATTTAACACTAGCTATTGATCAACCTGATGCTATGGTATCAACTCAATGGGAAGATTTGGAAAACTTCTGGTCTCAATTTTCGCAAAAAGGAGTTTTAATGGAACCAAGTGAGGATGATATGAGTAAAATCGGAAAAACATATGCGGGAAGCCTTGCTGCGAAAAGAATCTTAAAACCCGATGAAAAAGTATTAATCACGTTTTATTTGGCTTGGAACTTTCCTAATCGCCTTATGGATTGGCGTTTGAATAGGGCTTTATTTCCCGATACGAAAACGGAATACTGGATTGGAAATCAATATAACGAGTGGTTTAGCAATTCAATAAAAGTTATTGAATACGTGAGAGATAATTGGTCCTCTCTATTAGACAACACATTTAGGTTTCACGAAAATTTCTTTTATAGTACACTCCCTTCCGAAGTTTTGACTTCAATTTCAGCAACACTTTCAACAATTAGGACTCCAACTTGTTTTTGGACAAGAGATGGATCTTTTTACGGGTTTGAGGGATGCAACGGAGTTTCTACGGGAAATAGATCTGGAGGAAGTTGCCCTCTAAATTGTACACATGTTTGGAATTATGAATTTAGCCTAGCACATCTATTCCCTACGCTCGAAAGAACAATGCGTGGGACGGAGTTCAAAACGCAGCATAAATTAGGTTATTTACCTCATCGTGCTGTTATTCCCTTGTACTTGCCACAATTTGAAATGATTCCTGACCCAGGAGATGTCCCCCCTGCTATAGACGGAATGTTTGGAATGATTTTGAAGATTTATCGAGATTTTCTAATCTCTGGCGATTTAAAATTCCTAGAGGAATCCTGGCCTAATATCCAAAAACTAATGGAGTATATACTTAAAGATTACGACAATAATTTAGATGGCACAATTTCTTGTGCTCAACCCAATACATACGATTGCTCTCTTTATGGCATTAATTCTTTTATAGGGTCGCTTTATTTAGTAGCACTTCTTGCATGTGAACAAATCGCTACAAAATTAAATCTACGAGACTGGGCTAAAAAAAGTAAAGGAATATTTGATTCTGGTCGTAAAATTCTTGAAAAAGAATGTTGGAATGGAAAATATTATATCCAAAAATATGACGCAACCAAAATAAAAGAATATCAATATGGAGTTGGTTGTTTCTCTGACCAATTAATTGGCCAATGGTGGGCATTTCACTTAGGTTTTGGATATATTCTACCCGTTGAACACGTTAATAAGGCAATAGAGTCTATAATGAAATACAATTTTAAAGAATCGTTAGAAGGAATAACTCAAACTCCACGAATATTCGCATCACCTACGGACTCTGGATTATTAAATTGTACTTGGCCTTATGGAAATAAACCTACAGTTCCAACATATTACACAGATGAAGTTTGGACGGGACTTGAATATGAAATCGCCGCACTATGTATTTATACAAACCGTATTGATGATGGTTTAAAGATTATTAGTTCAATTAGGAAAAGATACGATGGCTCACATAGAAATCCTTGGAACGAAGTGGAATGTGGCGATCACTACGTAAGGGCAATGTCATCGTGGACTTTACTTCACGCGTTAACGGGAATCTCTTATTCTGTAGAACTTAAACAGTTAATACTCGCACCGAGAATAAATCTATCGGATTTTCAATCGTTTTTTATTACTAATACTGCTTGGGGCAAAGTGAATCAAAAATTAAGTGAAAGAAGATTAAATTTTACTTTATGTGTCTCTTATGGAAACCTTAATCTTAATTCAATTCATCTGAAATCCATAGAAAAACTCAAACCTGATAAAATCAAATATTGCAAAATATTAAGCCCTGAAAAGGAGGATAAAATAATAAACGCAAAATTAATACTCAAAAATTCAAGCATAGAAATCTCCCTTTCAGAAACTATCTCTATTAAAAAAAAACAAAGATTTCTAATTGAACTAATTTGAATTAGATATGCTGTTCACGAATGCTAAGATGTCCATAAATATAAAGATTTCCTAAGAATATCTGCAAATATCTGATTATATCATAAAACTTTTTGACCACATTTTGCACAAAATTTTGCTTCATCTAACAATTCTGCTCCACAATTTGCACAATGCTTAGCTACCAAATCTTTTTCCTGTTTTAGTTTTTCTTCTACGTTCGATCCACAGTGAGGGCAAAATTTTGCGTCTTCGCTTATTTCTGTTTGACAATAAGGGCAACTTACCTTGGAAACAGGTTTATCAACAATTGGTTTTGAAAGTAATGATATAGTTTTTGTAGGTGCTTGAGCCGTTCCAGCTTGAACTATAAATGGGAACGTGATATTGTGGCCCTTCTTAGTCGTGAGTGTAGCAGTAATATCGTAAACGCCATTTTCTTTAACTAATATTGTAAATAGACGATTTTTACTATAATGCTTTGCAATTCCACCATACCATTCTGATTTAACTACTAACCTAACCTGGGGTGGCATGGTTAATCTTACTTTTACTTGGGGCATATAATTTTCAGTAAGATTTTGAACGGTGATATAGAATTCTTTACGTGTACCTAAACTTGCGTAAATCGCGTCTACGTTTCCTTTTAAACTAATGTTAAAATCTGATTCTGACATTTTTATAATCCTTTTTTTTTAATTTTGTTTAGATAATTATAATATTTATCTGTTTATGTTATTTTAAAACATTTTTAAAAATTAATATTTCTTATAAAAATTAAATAAATCTTATTATATATAAAATTCATAGTCCAATTTTTTTGATATATATTAAATAAAAAATGATCTTTATTCGATTTTGAAACATATAAACTTTAAATAAACTTTAAAGAAAAAAAAGTTTTCAATGATTAAAATAACATTTTAACCTGTATTGATAAAAATGTCAGAAGAAAAATATAAAAAAGCAGCAAATATAATTATAAAGGCAGGCTCGCTCCCTTTTCCGGTTAACGATACGTTGATTGAAATTTTAAAGCTACTCCTTACAGAGGAAGAATTAGAATTTATCAACGCTTTTAAGAGAAAAACCTCTCAAACAATGGAGCAGCTAACAAAGAGTAGTAAGCTGTCAGAAGCTCAAATCTTGTCGTTTATTAATCCTTTAGCTAAAAAAGGATTTATTTTTAATCAACCGAGCTCTAAAGGTTTAATGGTCTATAGATTAATGCCAATAGTAATGGTCGGAGTTTTTGAATACCTTTTTATGAAAAAAATCGAATTTTCTGAAACCGAAAAGAAAATAGCAAAAATGTTTGAAATCTACTTTGACGAAATTGCAGATTTTATTCAAGGAAATTACGATGTGGTCTTACCTGTTTTTGAGAAAATGCTTCCAATCGATAGAACCGTACCGAATCTAAACAAAAGCGTTCAAGGAGCTGAAATAAACATCTCCATCAATGAAGCTATAGAAGTTCCTGAAGAAATAATTTTACCTAATCAAAAAATCGAAGAAATCATTGAGAAATTTGATGTTATCGCAGTAGGGCATTGCTTTTGTAGGCACCATAGAGATCTACTAGGAAAACCATGTAAGCAAACAGATCTTAGAGAAAATTGCTTTACTTTCGGAAAATCGGCAAAATACGTGAGTGAGCAAGGGTTTGCTCGCTTAATCTCAAAAGAAGAAGCGTTAAAAATAATGAAAGCGTCTGAGGAGGATGGTTTAGTGCATAAAGCTTTTCATCCACATTCCGATATAAACAAAGACGAGACTAGCATATGTAATTGCTGTAACGATTGTTGTGGGACGATCGAATGGTGGAAATTAGGGTTAGCCGCTATGATTAATTCAACCAACTATCTAGCACAGGTAAACGAAGATTTATGCGTGGGATGCGGAACATGCGTAGAATATTGCTCTGTAAATGCTATTGAATTGGACGATAATAATATCGCACGAGTTAGATCCGAGTTCTGCATTGGATGTGGAGTTTGCGCTCATTTTTGTCCAGAAGACGCAATCTCACTCTTAGAAGGTATGAGAAGAGTCTTTGTACCTCCGCCTAGGTTGAGAAAATAGACTCTTATAACATTAACACCAAAAATCTTTATTTTATTACTATCCTTTAATTTTTTGCTTGAATATATCTATTGTATCTGCGATCTCAGTTAATCTTATTGAAAACTCTTTTGGTTTCAATTTCTTTAAATTTTCGAAATTTTCAATAATTTCTTTAAATTCGTCAACCCAAATTTTCATAAGCAATTCGCTTTCTTTTCCTTGAATTAGTTTCCTTAAAGATTTGGTTATCGAAATATTAATTTTATCCATGAGTTTTTTTTCGTTTACCGTGTATGATATTTTCAAAACATCCTGTTGGGTTTTAAGAGTTTCAACATCTTCTTGCATCTGAGATTTATGTATTAGTAGTTGTTCGTTAAATTTATTAATCATATCCATTATGATTTCTTCTTGTGTTTTAATTGTTTGCTCCATCCTTTCTTGATTAAGGGAGATGTCTTTTTTTATTGCTGTAATTATTTCATTTGCAGATTTTAAAGAAGTCTCTAATTTAATTATTTGATTTGTTAAATTTTGAATAGTTTCAGAGTTTTTTTTTACCGAATCTATTTTATCTTGAGCTTTATCAAATCGTTCTTCTAAATTTTTTACTCTTTTTGGCATGTTTTTCAAAGAATTGATTGAGTCGTTTAATTTTTTTGTTTGCTCAATTAGATTTTGAAAATCCTTAGGGGAGATTTCTTCTAGTTTATCTTTTTTAGGAATTTTGACCACCCTTTATGACTTTTTCAGCTTTAGTATTACTAACATCTTCGATTGATTGTAGCTCTAAAATCGAGTCGAGTTTTAATTTGAAATCTTCTTTAAAATTTGTTAGATCATCTAATGTTTTGTCTATATTAACTATAAGTGAATCAATTGGACTTTTTTTTAATTTATTAATTATATCTGAAATCATCGCTATGTTATTACCGAACGCATTAACAATATTTTCCTTAATTTGGTTAACATCGATGTCGCTTTCGCTAATTTTTTTAAGATCATTGATTTCTTTAAGAGTGACTATATCATTTTCAGAAGATTTTATATTTTTCTTTATAATTTTAGGAGTTATAATTCTATGAAGCTTACTTGGATCGATTTCTTCTAAATTAATAATTAATTCTTGCAATTCTTTGTCATTTTTCTTAATCAAGTCAAGAAATTGCTCGGAAACTCTTTTAAATTGTATATCATTGCTTTCTTCTTCTAACTTTTTCAGATAGTCTAATACAACCAAAGAAAATACCTCAGAAATATTATCTTGAGACTTCGCTGATACGAAAATAATGGGATAACCTTCGATTTGGTATTGGCGTATATTGTTTAAGAGAATCTCAAATTCTTCTGGTTTTATCAAATCTGATTTGTTTCCAATTAAATAGGTGATACAATCAGGAGAAAAATTAGATAAGTTCTTTAGATATGTTTTTTTGATTTCTTGTAACGTTTCTTTCGGATTGCTTAAGTCAAAAATCAAAAAAGCTACATCTAAATTACTGAAAAACACTGGATTCAGGGGGTTAAAGCTTCTTTGGCCCCCAATATCCCAAATATTCAACCTAATATGAATATCATTTAACTTATACTCTTTTCTTGCAATATTAGACCCTATAGTTGGGATGTACATCGAGGGGAATTCTTTACCTACAAAACTATTCACTACTGAGGTTTTACCAATGCCCCAAAGTCCTACGATAGTAAGTTTGATGTTTATCTCAGAGACAATCATAATTGCTCACTTGATAAAAAATATTTGACAATTTAATAGAATATAACAAGAGGTTTATTTAAATATGCTCAATCGAAAACTACTCATTATTATTTTTTGCTGAAAACTTCTTGAAAGCGTAAACAATTCGTTGAATTACTGTAATATTAGTCCCAATAGCAAGAATAATCATGGTCCACCAGATAGCGGTGGGAAACCAGATTTGCAAAATCGAACCTATTAAAATAATTGGGATTCTATCCGTTCTCTCCAATAGTCCTACGCCGTATAAGTTTGGTACGCCTAAAGTTTCAATTTTAGCTCTAGTATAAGAAGTCATAAAAGCTCCAAAAATAGTTATAAATCCAATATACACTTCGGTATAGCCCCCAAATATAATTCCAAAAAAAATAAAGAAATCTCCAATTCGATCCAAAGTAGAATCTAAAAACGCCCCTAATGTTGTTGGCCCTTGAAGTCGTGCAATTACCCCATCTAACTGATCAAAGAATTCGACGAGAAATAAACAAATTATTATAAAAATTATGTTTTGGAAGATAAATCCAAAAAAAGTTAATAATGAGAAAAAAAGTCCTATTAATGTTATTACGTTTGCCGGTATTTTGGTTAACTTTTTAGCGAGAGGGAGCAGTAGTTTTTCTGAGAATTTCTTAACTCGTAATAACATCTCGTTTTACACCAATATAATTAAAGAATTGTATTATTTTTTAAATAAAAGATTTATGGTAATTAAAAATTAATTAGTCCTTAAAATCATGAATAAAAAAATAAATAAAAAGAAATTGAAAAAGAAATTAGAATCCATAAATAGGATAAAACTTCTTTTCTATGTATTCTATAAAATAGTTTGGATTTAAATCTTCCCCTGTAATTCTTTTAATTAATTCGTTTGCTTGATAAATTTTACCGTATTGGTGTACATTTTCTCGTAAGTAAGTAAGTAAGTTTGAAAAGTTTCCCTTTTCGTATTCCTCAGGTAGGGACGGATTTTTTTTAAGAGCGTCTCTATAAATCTGGGCGCCATATAAATTACCCAAAAAGTATGTAGGAAAATAACCGAAATATCCAGAGCTCCAATGTACGTCTTGCAACACGCCATCGGCATCACTTGGTGGAGTGACCCCCAATAGGCTTTCCATTTTTTCGTTCCATAAATTGGGTAGTTCACTAACCTGTACTTTTCCTTCTATAATGTCTTTTTCCATTTCAAATCTGAGAATAATGTGCATACCGTAAGTAACTTCATCGGCTTCTACACGGATCAATGAAGGTTGCACCGTATTAATACTACGATAAAAATCTTCCATATTTTTCCTCTTCAAATTTTTTGGAAACCTTTTTTCCAGTTTAGGATACCAGAATTTCCAAAACTCTTTACTGCGTCCAACCATGTTTTCCCACATGCGAGATTGAGATTCGTGGATACCCATCGAACATCCACCTGCTAAAATGGTGTCGTGAATATTTTCCTTAAATCCCATTTCATAAAGACCGTGCCCACATTCGTGAATAGTTCCAAAAAGGCATGCTGAGAAGAAATCTTCATTAATTCGCGTAGTAATTCGCGTATCAGTCGACGATAAAGATGTTGTAAACGGATGTGCTGATTTGTCTTGACGGCCATGTTCGAGATCAAAATTTAGTTTTTTAATAACTTCAATACTAAATTTCCACTGCTCATCAGGGTTCCATTTTTGCGTGATAATTGAAAAATCAGGTTTATCGCTTGAAGAGTCTAATTTTTTAATAATTTTGATTAGTTTTGGTTTTGATTCATTAAAAATGTTAGCAATCCAATTGTATGTCGCACCTGGTTCGTAAAGATCAATTAGAGTAGAGTATGGGTCCGGGTGGGTCTCCAATTTATTAGCGACTTCTATTTGCAAACCAGTCATCTTTTCTAAAAGAGGTTGAAAAATTGAAAAATCGTCTTTTTTCCTCGCTTCCACCCATTTACTATGGCCAATAGAAGCGGTTTTTGCGATTTCTTCCACTAATTCAGTTGGTAATTTAACTTCCAGCTCATATGCTCTTTTGGCTTCACGTAAAGTGGCAGCATCAATTAAATTTAAATCATTTAGTTTCTCAGCTTTTTTTATTAAATTTCTAATTTTTTCGGAAATTAATCGTTCGTGCACAATTTTGCTCATGAGTGCGTTTTGCGCGCCTCTCCCCTCAAACGCTCCGTGAGGTAAATTAACCTGTTCGTCCCATCCTAATAAAGCACGGATATAATTAAGACGAGTTATTTCGGTAAATTCTTTTTTAAGTTCTTTTATAGGATTCATCTTAGATAAGTTAGTTTTATATATTTTTTAATTTGATATATACGACTTATATCAATGTAACCAAAAAAAATTTCTGTTTTATCAAAAAAATAATTTTTTAAGAGTTCAGAATCTGTATTAATTAAAGTTTTTAAATTAAGTGATAAATTATTTATTAATCTCTTTCAAATAATTAAAGTTAACGTGAAAAATCAGTGTCTTACGACTCAGAGAATTTGATAGTTATTTCTTTTGTTGGAATATACATATTAATTGTTCTTATACTTATCATTAGGGGAAAAAAAGAAAACAGAAATTTAGTAATTCAAATTTTGCTTATTTCTGCTCTTATTTTTATAAACTCGTTTATTCGATTTCCTATATTTAACTTTATTATTTTAATAACTATAGTTGCTTTGTTTTGTTATATATTAGTAGCATTACTTAAACCATATGTGTTAGTCAAAAAAGAGAAAGATTCGTTCTTAAAATTAGATAAAAGTATAAATGAAAATACTGAAAACTCTAATTCTTCAAATGAAAACGCCATAAATGGGGGGGATTAATATAACAAACATAATTACAGCTTTAGCACCTTTAATCCCTATGTATGTCCTTTTCTTTGGGGCTTTTGTCGCATATATCTTACAAAGTGATGTTAAAAGGAAACAGGTGATTTTTGGATTATTGTTTTTCAATTTAGTTCTTAATTCATTTTTGTGTGTAATGCACATTTTTTATTATTTTAATGGTTCAAATTTAAAAGGTACATACATAACAATCGAACTGATACTTATTTTTGGTTTAATTGCAACCCAGTTTTCTAATAATCAACTAAAAGATTCTCCAAATAAAAGTTTATATGATTTTCTTGTGCTAATCATTATATTTGGGTTAATTGGAATCGTTTTAACGACAAATATAATGTCCACCGTTTTATGGTTTCTGTTCCTCTCTCTAATTTTTGGCGTAATCTTCTTCATCGATAATTTCAAAAAAGAGTTAGAATTGTTAAAATTCTATTTTATTGTTCTAATCATCAGCGCAATTTGCTTGATAGGAGCAACAATTTTAATTTATTTAGCAACTGGAAGTCTAGAATTAGACGTAATAAATGGAATTCAAATCTCCGAAGAGCTCAATAATTTTATCTCAGTCACTTTATTCTTAGGAATTGGTTTATTATGTGGTTTGGTTCCTTTCTCAATATTTCATTTGAAAAATTATTTTCAAGATAATTCATACGCTAACTTGCTTCTTTTTACAATTTTTATTTACATTATCTCTTTTATTGCGATTAGAATTCTTAATGTCTTAAGTTACGAGTCGTTGTTAGTCAGTTTTGCGCTAATGACTCTTTTAATTCTGGGGATAATATTATCTATGGTTTATATTATAATAGAATTATTTACCCACATAGATGGAAATACATATTCTATTAAAAAAATATTTGGATATTCGGTTGTATTAGATTTTAACATGGTTTTAATATTCGTTGTGTTTTCTAATCTACTAACTACTCCTTTAAATGAGATTTTTCTAAATTCTATAATTTATTTCTTACTGACTATTTTTTCGGTTAAAATGTTAATTTTTTTTACTTTCTATCCCGTCACAATTAATACTGACGAAGATAACATGAAGTTATTAGGTGGCTTTAAGAACGAGTATAGAAAGTTTGGTACGGCTTTATTAGTTTCGGGTTTAATTATTATTGTTTTATTAGGCTTTTTGTTTTTAAATAATACTTTACCTATACTATTTAGTTATGAAATTACTTCTAATTCTTTATATTCATTGACAGCAAGTTTTGTCCTAACGGTTTATGTTCTATTTTTAATAATGGTTCTTATTTTTATATCTATAAATTTCAATCACTTATATAACCAGAATGAACCTCAATATATACAAAGGGATAGTGCGAAAAATATACGTTCAATTGATTTTATGCCTATTATGATCCTTTTAATTATAATTATTTGTCTCAGTTTAAGCTATATCTTTATTGGCAACTTTTATTACGATTTATTCAAAGATTTCTTTTATTTTTAAAGAATTAGCTCAAAATTTAATAAATAACGCCTATACAGAGTCGTGTTTCACAAATATTTCAGCTGCGAATTCGACATCCTCTATAGTAAGAGGTCTTGCCATGGTTTTTTGTAGCTCGGTTATCAATTGTAGGCATAACTCTAAGCTTAGCGAACTACCTTTCTTTTCGATCGTCCTTTGAAGCGTGCTTGATAATTCCTCACCAATCTTTCTCTCTTCAAGTATAGGTCGTTTTTCTTCAGGAATAACCAAATTTATATCAAGCGTGATATCTTCTTTGTCCAATTCAGCTTCTTTTGACTCAACCGTAGAATCAGATTTTGAAAATAACATTAAATCCTCAGCCTTTTTCTCTATTTTTTGCGATTTTTGAGCTCTATAAGTAGTTTTTGGTACTTCTGCTGATGGTGGCGCTTTTACATCTGATTTACTTGAAGGTAAAGGTTGTACTTTAATACTTTTAGAGAACTGAATTTTTCCCGGGATTTCAAATTTCATTTTCTTATCTGCTTTTTTTCTTAGTTCAGCTTGCTCGGCTACTTTTTTTTGTAACTCATCTAAATTTTTCTTGAGCTTGTTTATGTAAGTAAAATCTTGATAGTTGTTACATATTTTTATCAATTCTTTATACTTAGAAATAGCGAGTATTAAGTTTCCCTCTCTTTTTAGATTTTCTGCTTCATTCAACAATTCTGTAAAATAATGAGGTAATAGTTTTTTTAAACTCAGCATTTTAGCAATTAAAGATTTGATTTTTTCTTTAATGTTCGCTTCGATTAAAGAAATTTCTTCGAAATGTGGAATGTCTAATTCGTTCTTTATGAGTTTAATATCTTCATCTTCAACTAAGTCGCGCTTAGTTCCGAGAATCAGTAATTTTGAGAATTTGCTTTCTTGCTTTTGCAAGTTTAGGAAGTGATTAATCACTCGTAAATGGTAATTTGATAAATCAAATAGTAGGATGACCAAATCGGAGCCTTTTATAAATTTTGACCACATGAGCGAGAAGTTATCATTAAGGGCAAAATCCCAAATATCAAATTTCAGGTTGTCAACCATATACTCAGAAGTTCTAGCAAAATTCATGATTGCGCGCTCCTTACCACCTCTCAGCATAGTATAAAGCAAAGTTTTTCCTGAATGAGTTGGACCTATTATTGTAATTTTTGAGTGTAATTCGTATTGCTGTTCTCTTAAAAAGTCTACAAATTCTCGCTTATTTTCACTTGAATTTTTTATATCTATCGGGTTTGGGAACAATTCTTTAAAATTTTTAGCCGTATTCTCTATCGTGGGACCGACATAATCAAGACTGTCTACCAAGTCGGTTATAAATAAGAATAGTACATTCCCCTCTGATTTGTGAAATATTTGAAAGTGTTCTGATACCGGCCGATGAAATATTTTACCGGGTATTGGCATTTCGATGAAGGATTGAATAATCTTTGTTACGTTATTCAACTCATCTTCTGCTAAAGCTAAAGCGTATGTATGATTGTAAATGCACTCATTCATATGAAAAATGTGAATTTGTCGAAGCAATTTCTTCCTCTTCCAGTCTTTATATTTTTAAGGAAACCTTTTTATCAATCTTAATAATTATTAGATAACACTTCCTAATATAGTTTACATTACATTCGATTAATTTTAATTTTTAGGATCTTTTTTTTATTTCTTAGGAGAATAATGATATTTAGATTTTAACATAAGTGAATATATAATTATTCAGAAGTGGTATATAGTAAAAAGTTATCGAAGATTAAATACAAACATGTTAAATTTTAAATAATATCGCACCAAATCTTTTTTAAATTATAATTAAAACATCAAATTTGATTATATGACAACAATAAAATATAAGAAGTATATACTATATTACATAGTGGTAATAGCATTCTTTATTCAATAATTTAAAATCTCGATAATGCCCTTGGAACAAAATCACGTTGAAAATTTTCTCAAGAATAATTCAAATCCTAAACATAAATCTGAATTATTCAATCTTCTTAGAGAAAGGATTGATGACTTATGTGATATTTGTTCAAAAGATCGAATCCGAAATGTATTAAACCCAATGTGTTATCATCGGTTTTTACTTGCGCTAAGACTCTTGAACGGTCTAGGAATTGAAGATCAACCTGAATTCTGTTACGGTGTTCACAAGGATATAGTTTTTCGGGATTTTAGGAATAAAACGGTAATCTACAAGCCAAACGATGCGTATTTGTATTTAATAGATTTCTTTGATGTTTTTTTCCACGGTGATTATAGAAAACTCAACAAATTCTTTTCTAAAAAAGATTTTAAAGAAACCAATAAAATTTTTGACGATAGAATAAATAATAGAGATGAGCACTTTCAATATCTATTAACCGATGATAAAAGTTTTATGTTATTCAAATACGATGAAAGGATTCATGTTGCTTTTATTAAGGAGAATTACGCTCTCTGCAACGCTAATAGAGAAAACATTACAGATTTAGAACTCTTACTAGGATTATGCAAACTCTTCGCACGAATTTATTTTCCAGAAATAAAGTTAAAATTAATCCCAAATGACTGCGTTGAGATTAAAACCATTATTCCAAAAGAGGCACTTCAAAAAATTAGCCCTACAGAACCTACAGAAGAAGACTCTAAACGAGATAAATACATATGGAATGTTTTCCCTAGTGAACTTGATACGTTAAGTCAATTTTCTAAAGAAATAAACATATATTTAGATAAAAAGAAAAATTTGGCAATAAGATTACATATTGGCATAGAATCTGAGGGCATCTTCAATCGATCTAAACGCATGTTATTACGATATCGAGATTTAAGATTAATATTTAACATTCTTTATCGGTTGTACAACGATTTCTATATACTACATATTTAATGAATAAAAATTATATAAGTCAAAAAAAAATAGTTTTAAGTTGGTTAAAATGAGCGAAAAAGATCAAAAAAATCCCGAAATTACCAAGATAAAAGATTTCGTGAAAGATGGTAGAATAGACGATGCAGTTAAAATTATTGCACTCTATCTTGGAGATTCAACTCAAGAAAATAATATAGAAAGACTTGAAGATATAATCGAAATGCTTTTGTCGCTCCATGGTGGACAAACCGTCTTAAGATCTCTAATAGAGCAATTAGTTATTGACATCCCATCTTTATTAGAGAATCTCTCAAAACGCGATTCTGTCTTAAGATATAGCTTTCTTTTGCTCTTGAAGACGATGTGTGAGCAAGAATGTTCTATTTTTCTTCCCTATAGTGAAGATTTGTTAAGTTCTGAAGACCCAAACGTTAGAGAAGCCGTTCTACAGCTCATAATTTTTATGGCGGGAGGAGAAGAATACATCGAGGACGAATCGTTGATTGGAAAGATCGCTAAAGCTTTAACTGATGAAAAAGAATTCGTAGTTGAGAAAGCAGTTCAAGCGTTAAAAATTATAGGTGGAAATAATCCATCCTTAGTCACCAAAATGATTACTCAAAATGTTAAAGAAAATCCAGAAAACGATGAATTAAAAAGAATTGTGGACAATGTGCTAAAATCAGTTGTTACAATTGAGAGGATCGATGAATTAGTAGAAGAGAGTGAGAAAAGAGAGATTACAGATGAGGAATTAATAGAAAAAGAAGAGTCAGACATAATCGATAAGGAACTCGAACTAAAGAAAAAAGAAATAGAAATTAAAAAGAAAAAGTTAGAATTAGAAGAGAAAGAAAAAGAAATAGAAAAAAAAATTATTCAAGAAAAGGAAAAAACGCTAAAATTAAAAGAAGATCTCATTGAACAAGAGAGTAAAGAACAACCTGATATTGAAACAGAAGAAATCCCTAAAAAAGTAAAAAAACAATTAAAAAAAGAAGAATCTGAAATTCTCGATAAAGAAATCCTTCTGAAAAAGAAAGATTTAGAAATTAAAAAAAAAAAACTGGAATTAGAACTTAAAGAACGCGAGATTGAAGAGTTGGCTATTACAGAGAAAGAGAAAACCTTAAAGCTCAAAGAAGAACTAATAGAAAAAGAAAGCGAATTATCGCAAGTAGAAATCGAATTACATCAAAAGAAAATCGAAGAAAAAGAGAAAAAAATTATGGACGACGAACTTAAAAAAGCGGAAGATAAAATAAAAGACCTTGAAAAAGAAACAGAAAATGGCGAAGAATAAATTTTTTAAAAATCTACTAATTTCTATTCATCTTCTTCATCATAAAATGCATCAAAATTAAATTTTAATCGTCTCATTTTTTAATTTATTATCAATTCAATCAAGTATTTGAAAGTATTCAATATTCTTTCAACAACATATTTGATGAATCAGATATATATACTCAAATGGAACGTATAAGTACTCGACTCAAAAATATAATAATAATTATAATAGATGAGATTCACATTCTCCAAGAGAGATTTTATTTTTATTAAGACTTTGGATTCTTTAAATATTGGAAAGGGCACATTCCTAATCTCAACTGCTTTTTCTGTCAAATATAGCGGCTTTCATTAATTACTAGCTCAAATAATATATTAAATATTTTTTAAAAAAAAAGATTAATAATAATAAAAATTGTGTTCTAAACACTAACTAAAAATAAGCTTTAATTTGTCCCATTTTATAAAATTTTATAGGTACAAATATCAATTATTTTATTTTATTTATAGATCCAAGATTTAAGTTTTTCTTAAAATTTATTGGACCTATAATTTACTATTAAATTTTTATTTCTATTACTTAAGGTGTTAATATGAAGACAAAATTACAATCTTTAGAGATTTTAGGAGTTTTATTTGTTATTATAATTGGTTCTATATTTCATTTTGTTTTTGAATGGTCTAATCAATGGTTACCACTTGGAGCAATAACTCCTGTAAATGAAAGCGTCTGGGAACATTTAAAGCTAGTATTTTGGCCTTTAGTATTCTTTTCAATAATAGAATATCTTTTATTAAAAAGAGAGGTAAATAATTTTGTTCTTTCGAAACTAATTGCTATTAGTATCGCTGAAACTACAATTTTAATTTCATTCTATTCCTATACTGCAACATTAGGAACAGAAATATTGTTTGTTGATATTCTCAGTTTTATAATTGGCGTAGTATTAGGTTATTTAGTTAATTACAAGTTATTAAAATTTAAAAAGACACCTAAATGGGACATGATCATATCTGCTATAGCTATAATTTTACTTGGAATTATTTTTGTGTTTTTTACATATTTCCCTCCAGAAATACCATTGTTTCAGGATCCAGAAACTGGGCTTTATGGTATAATTTTAAATTTATAATAATATTCTTTTTATTTCCTTTTTTTATAATTCAATTAATGAATAAAGTATTCGATTTTGATAAAGAGACCCAAAAAATATTTAATAGCTTCTTGATTGATGTAACTTCGACGGATTGGAAAAGTTGGTTAAAATTGTCAACCATAGAAGAATATGAAAATTACTTATTAAAAAATTCCGGCTTTTCTTCCTTTTCAGAGATCATTGAAAAAAAGAATCTTGATTCTAAAGCATTCTCAATTGATATTAATTCATTTATAAAAAATTATAGTTCCTCTGATGCAATAGTATTGTGCCATACATCTGGAACTACAAATAGTAATATTAATGCATTAAAATGGTTTCATATGTCAAAAGATATTGTAATTAAATACTGGATTCCAGGAATGCAAGCTATATTTGAATCAAGTGGTTTAAACTCAGAAAATTCTGCTGTTATATTTGTACCATCAAGAACTAATCTGGACGGCATAAAAATCTTTAATGATAGGCAATATCTTTCTCTTTATTCTTCAGAATTTTCGCAAAGAACTATGTTGTCTAGCATTAAACCTAATTCTTATTTACTTTATGAATATAAGAAGTCTAAGGATTTGGATATTATTTCTAAAATTTTATCTATGGAAGACATATCTGTTATATCAGCTCCAGCTATAACAATATTAGGATGGGCTGATATTGAGAGGTTGCAAAAAGGATTGTCCAAATCAAACCTAAAATTCAAAGAGAAATTTAACTCCAGCGATAATGATATTAAAAATTTAATTAAACGAGAAGGTATGAAAAAGGCATCAAAAATAATCCAAGAAAAACTCTCCAAAAAATTGAAGGAGGCTACAATAATCTTTAGTATAAGTTCTCTTTCAGAACAAGATTGGATGTTGATTAGAAAATTCATGCGCTGGAAGAAAGGAGAAGAAAAGTTTACAAATTTATATGTAGCTTCTGAAGTTGGCCCCATTGCTTCGAGTTTAGGTGATTTTCATGTTTCGCGTAAAAATAGCATGTATTTATTTCCTTTAACTTTAGATGTCTTAGAATATAAAGGAAAAAAAGATTTGATTTCTCGAACAGAAAATAAAATAGGAAAACTCTTAGTTTCTCGTTTAAATAATGAACAATTTCTAATTAATATTGATCTTGGAGATATTATAAAAATTAAAACCCAAAAAGGTCTTCCTCAAATTGAAGGTAGGATTTTACGAGCAAAATTTGAATTGAAATATCCCCTTTTGATATCAAACAAAATTCCTTTATCTAATCATTATACTACTTATGCGGGTGAATATTTTATCTTTGATCATTTTGAAATCTATAATCCTCGTAAATTATTGAATTGTCTAAATTCACACTGCTCGTCTAATTTTGAGTGCTTTTTATTAACTAAGACAAATGATTCTGTTCTTAAATTAATCTTGCCTCAAGATATAAACTCAAAATGTGCGGATCTTGATTTTGTGAAAAAATTCATTTTTAATTGCTCACAACACGATGGTCTTAAAACCGCAATTAATAATAACCAAATCAAAATAAAAATAGTAAATGATAAAACTATTGACTTTTTAGCAACAAGATCAGAAATGCTGAATAATGTTAGAAATGGAAAAATACCGAAGGGAATTTTAAAGAAGTGGCCCTTATATTATATTGAAATCAATTAATATCTCAATTTTAGGTTTCGCAGCTTAAAAAAATTATAAATGATATAATATAACACCGATTCCGTAGGATTTACTTTTTTATTAAATGCTGCAAAAGTTTTATCCAAGAATAATTTCAGATACTTTTTCTCTTTATTTCTTAATCAAAATAACTAAATCTTCTTTAAGTTTTTCATTTTATCTATTAGAAATATCATTATCCTCATTTTTAGTTATATTTATATAGAATTGTTCAAGGTCATTAGAAATCAAGTTTTCTTTTTTATGGTACAAGCAAATTCTCAAGTTATTTCGAATATCTTCTTCTATCCACTCTTTCTAGAGAGATATTTTATTGTGCTAATTTTTATTCTTCTTCTTCGTCATCAACTGCATCAAGATTAATGCTTGAATTTGGTTTATTCTCGCTTATTGGAGCTACATATAATCTTTTCACTATTGCTCTTATAGTCTCTATTTTTAAGCTATCAGGTGGTAAACCTTTTTGAATATCCTTAGCGAGTTGGTAAGCAAGTTCTATATATTTTAAATCTTCGAGGAATTCTACAATTTGTATTTTATAATCGTTATCCTCGATTCCAGATCCATATTCTAACAATTTTTCTTTCAATAATATATCAATTTTTTCAGTTCTCTCAATATAGCGTATTTTTTTAACTAATTGGTTGAATGAATTGAAAATATTGTAGAGTTCCGAACGGGCGTAACCATCGATATTCTTCAATACATAAAATAAAAATAGTTCTGCTTTTTCGTAACGTTTGATTTTTAAACTTATTTCTAACAGTTCGAGAAGTGCTTGCTCGTAGAGAAATTTGCTTTCGATATTTGGAACGATTTTATCAAAAATCCAATCAATTAGGTTTGGTTGGTTAAATCTTTCAGCAACATCAATTAGGAGTTTAATTACAGAAAAATAAAGCTTTGCATTATCTGTTTTAGTAGCTGTTAGAAACGAGACTAACGCATATTTGATTCTGCCCATAGCATCTTCCAGGTTAATAGGCGTTTCGGCGAATTTATAAAATGCAGATTCTAAGATGGGTTCAACTTTTTCTCTATTTTTAAAATCGTAAACAAAATATTCGCCCCAATTTGGACCTACTTTTTCAACTCCTTTTTTTTCTACTATTTTTGTTTGAACCGGTTTGGGAGTTCTCGATTTACGCTCTTTATATTTTTCTAACTGAATCTTTGCTTCTTCTTCAGATAAAAATTCGAGAATAATTTTGTTTTTCTCATTTGGAACAAGGATTTTAAAGAAAAACTCTTCATCTTCGTTAAATAGAGCTTCCCTTAATTCTTTTGGAAATGTTACGCCGGTTTTAGTTTTTTTTATAATATCCTCAAAAAAAAAATCGTCGTGAGATTTCTTCTCTTCTTCTGCCATATTAATTCTTAGGAATTATAATTTTTTAATTATATGATGTAATTCTGATAAATTTTGTTAAATATTTCTGTACAAACAATGTAGATGAATATTAAATTAGACTCAAACGGTTTTACCCCGTTGTATTTACTAATTCTACGCCTCTAACGGCGTAATTTTTATCTATGAAACAAAGAATCGCATGTCCCTTATGGTTATAGACTATTGGTACAGGATATGAATCAGAGTTTTCAATAAAGCTTCTTTTAACTGTAATTGAAAGTACCGTATTACATACTCGGCAGGGGACCATAATTTCATTGACCAAATCGAGTGAATTAAAGTTTTTAATTATTTTATCAATCTCCTCTTTAAACGAATTGAACACAGTCGTAGAAAAATTTCCATATTTGATGTAGGAATCAATATCATAAGTTTCGTTAAAAACTTTTGAAACTTGTTCTATTAAAGCTTCTAACAATTGAAATTGAATCTTTGTATTAGAACCCGCGGTATATATTAAATCAATTAACCGTATATGGACAATTTTCATATTTCCTCTAAATATGTGAAAGAAAATATTACTTACAGGATTTTGTTTAACAATATTTAAATCTAAAATATAACTTTTTAATGATCTTGGGGGTTTCCACTCAAATATAGTAAATTCATCTGTACTGATGTTTACGAACTCGAGATTTTGCAGGATTTTCGTGTAGTCTACCATTCAAATCAGCTTGACAAAAATTAACTTTTTTTTTCTCGATTTAATTGAATAATTATTATTTATAATAATATAAACCATACGCTATTATAATGATTTAAATATTCGTATATTACAAGTAGGGAATGTAATATCTCTAAATGCAAAGAAACTAAAAAAATAAATTTTTATTGAATTGGATATTTTCCGGATGTTTTTAGCGTCCTCATAATAGCCTTCATATTGTCTACGGGTAATTCACGGGGAATTTCACAACCAAATGCTAACCAATATCCGCCTCCTTCAGCAGCAATTTTTAATTTTTTAGTGCAGTCTTCTGAAACTTGTTTTGGATCAGCAACTGTATGTTTATTGTAATTTAGGTTGCCCATTATCGTTACTTCTTCGCGTAAAAGTTCTTTAGCCCAAGCTAGATCGACTTGATAATCAAATTGAATTGCCCCTCCAGGATTAGTTTCTTTGGAAAAGTGTACGCATTGAGGGACGTAACCACAACAATGAATTAGGGGTATCATCCCAAGCTTTTTAATGGCACGGCACGCTCTTTTTTCGGGTTCTAAGCAAAATTGCTTAAAAAATGTGGGAGACATAAAATAAGCGGCAGTTTCCCCTACACCGATAATGTCTGCCCCCGCGTCGTACATCGCTTTCGCGACCTCAATTTCGAAATCCGCATACCAATCTAAAATTTCTTTAAATTCGTCAACGTGATCCAAAACATAGAAGATAGAGAGGGGATCCGCTCCAGATAACAACGTAACCCCTTGAAATGCTCCTTCTGTCCAACCAATTATTGGAACTTCGTCCCCAACCTCCTTTTTAGCTAACTCTATTGCTTTAATTGACTCTGTTAACCTTCCAGCTTTCGTTAAGTCTGGCATTTTTAATTTTTGAAAATCTTTATACATAGTTGAGTGGTTAAGTATTGGTTTTACAACTCGAGGGACGTCGTCGTAAGGAAAATCGACTTTTGCACCTAAAGCGCCAGCATATATTCCTACATCTGAAGAAAAACATAAAGCGTCCCATCCAAAAGCTTTATATGCTTTTATTTGCCCTTCTACAAATTTCTCTGCTTTACTTACATATGCCGAAAATGGAATCTCAGCAAATTTTGCTGTGAATGTCTGCGCAAAGGGCATAAATGGAACTCTATCTGGTTCTTTATGCTTTACAGACGTCATAACGCGATCGTACGAAGTCATTTCATCTTTTAAATCTTTAGAATATTCTTTTGCCGTTTTCAACAATTCATTTACATCTTTAACATATGCATCAACATTGTATTTCGCAGCCATTGCTGGAGAACCCGCCGGTCCGCTCAAAATTGTCCTGATTTTGTGACGTACTCCAAGCTTCCACAATTCGTTTTCTAATTTTTCGACTTGACCTTTTGATTGCATAAGATAAATCGCTGATGCTACTATTCTAGCGTTAGATTCTTTAACTACTTGCGCAATTTTCTCGGGAGAAACATCCGACCCCGCGTTGATTACTTCAAACCCGTTAGCTTTAAGATTTGCTGATACTATATTAGTGCCAATCGTCCACGGACCACCCATGACTCCTAAAACTATCTTCTTTTCAGGCTCTTTAGGTTCGTCAGATAAACCTAACGACTGTATCCCTACTTCAAAAGCGCCAGCCGATTTTATAATGTCGTCAAGATACATCCCTTTAATTTTATATTTTTTACTTACATCAGAAAGACCAGCTGATAAGGCTTGTATAATGTCTTCGCGAGAATATCCTTGTCGAGAAGCTTTTCTTACTAACTTCCCGATACTTTTATAATCGCCCTTTGAAGTTGCTTCCGTTATTTGCTCAAGATTATTATTTGACATACATTTCCCTTTTAATTTTAACAATTTTTTATTTTAACAAATCAGATGAACAAATATTGCATTAAGATGTTAATAAAGCTATATATGCTAGGCAATTTTTAAAAAAAGGTGATTAAAAAGCTATATATAAAACTTAGTTCAAAGTATATTTAATTTACATTTTAAAATTTTTAAAAAAACTTAGTGAATAAAATATGAGTAATGAAGAGTTAGATAAATATTCCAAAAAAAAAGGGATATTATTTGGTATTGGACAATTTTCTGATGCTATCGCCTCTCAAATGTTTTCAATTTACGTTTTCACTTTTTACTACGCTGTAGTGGGTTTAGATGTTAATCTCATTACGCTTGGATTTATATTATGGTCTATTTGGAATGCTATAAACGACCCGCTATTAGGAGCATTATCAGACCGAACGAAAACTAAATGGGGTAGAAGAACTCCTTACATAATTACATCTATTATCCCATTATGCATAATAATAGTATTATTATGGACCCCACCCACTGATTCAGCGATCGCCTCATTCATATATTTTCTTGTTGTTATGGCATTATTTGATACATTCTATACTATGTACGATCTAAACTATTGCGCCTTATTTCCAGAGATGTTTCAAGGACTACGCAATAGGGCAAAAGCTAGCGCCGTCAAACAAATATTTACCGTACTTGGTTTACTTTTTGCTTTTTTATTACCGACATTTATTATTCCTGATTTAACAGACAGTGCTTATATAACTGAATTTATGTACGCTGGAATAGTTATGAGTATTATAATCTTCGTAGGAGCAATTATTATGATAAAATTTGGAATAAAAGAAAGAACAGAATTTTCCGAGGATTACAAAACAGCACCATCAATAATTACTTCCCTTAAATTCTCGCTGAAAAATAAATCTTTTAGGATATTTATTATAATGAATGTCGCATATTGGTACGTCGTAGGTATGCTTCCAATGGTCGCGCCACTCTATGGGAAATCTGTTTTAGGAATAGATGATGCAATGCTATTAGGAATATTGTTAGGATTAGCTTTTATTTCAGCCGCGTGTTTTATGGCACTTTGGCGCTTTATTATTGGTAAGGTAGGAATGAAAAAAGGAGTAATGATATCTATGGTAGTTTTCATAATTTCGTTAGCACCCTTTATGTTTATTTTCAATAAAGAAACTGCTTTTATCGCGTTTATTTTTGTGGGAATAGGAATTTCAGGGGCAATATATTTTGGAGACATCCTTCTTGCTGCAATAATTGACGAAGACGAATTAACAACGGGTACAAGACGAGATGGAGGTTATTACGGCATAAACGCTTTGCTTACCAAATTATCTACGATTTTAGTAATTCTTAGCATTAATGTTGTTTTCAATAGCGTTGGATGGGCAACGTTTGACCCGGTAGGAACGACTGAATACACTATTTTTGGACTTAGAAGTTTAATGTTCATTTTTCCAGCTGCTGCGTTAATAATAGGATTAATAGCAATTAGAAAATTCCCACTTACAAAAGAAAAATATGAAGAAATAAAGGTTAAGCTTGAAGAATTACACGATCAAAAACGAGAGAAAACTCGTAGTAATTAAACTTTAATTCTTTTTTTTTTAATTTGATACTAAAACATAAATATCAAAAAATAGAAACTTTGATTATGAAGTTCGCAAAGATTGACAGCGTAAAATTGTCATATCAAATTTACGGAACAGGTTTTTCTATTATCTTTATACATGGATATGGCGCAAAAAAAAAATATGGAAAACTCAAGTAGTAGACATAAGTAAACAATTTCAAGCCATCACATTTAACCTCCGAGGAACTGGAGAGTCTGATCGGCCTAATATTCCATACACCATGAAAATGCTAGCCGAAGATGTGAAGGGCTTAATGGACTTTATTGGCATTGAAAAAGTTCATGTAGTAGGTCGCTCATTTGGTGGAATGATTGCCCAACATTTTGTGCTAAAATACCCCGAAAAAGTCGAAAAATTAATCTTGATCGCTACAAATTTCGGTCGAATTGATACAGATTGGGTTGAAATTCCCAAAAAAGGGCTTCTTGAAGAGATTGAGACGATTAAACACGATCCATTAAAGGCTTTTAAGCAAAAATCGCGTTGGGTCTTTCACGTAAAGTTCAGAAAAGAGATGGAATCTAATCCAAACAAAAAGTTTTTTGACTTTTTTTCTATGGAAGATTTAATCAGAGAAAGCACGATTAATCCATCAAGACCCCAAGATGTAATAAATCAAGCAGAGGCTATGAAAACACATTACACTATAGAAAGTTTACATGAAATTAAAAACGAGACGCTTCTGATAGCAGCGTCTCACGATCGGCAAACTCCGTTTCTGTTATGACTGAAATGCATAGAAAAATTCCTAACAGCAAATTAAAAGTTATAAATGAAGCAGGTCATTTTATGACGCTTTCAAGAGCCTCAGAAGTTAACGATATAATTCTAAACTTTTTAAAAAATTAATATTTCTTAATATTCTAATTTAGGTTAAAGATATTTTTTCTATGTTAAACAAATAGATTTTTATATCCTTAGAATAAAATTGTTTATAATACTATTCTATAAAATTAATTTTGTGTTTTAAATGAAAGATTATTCAGATTGGGAACCTATTTACGATTATGAAAATGAATCTCCTTATCTCGAAAATCACGATCGTCCATGGTTACAGTTTAGGGAACCAAACATTCCAAAATCGATAAAATTCGACCCTATTCCGGTTCACGAATTTATTAAATTAGCAGCTAAAGAATTTCCTAATAATGTGTGTGTTTATCACAAAGCAACTGATAAAAAATACACATATCGCGAA
>Ga0114922_10000505_pt1 | contig 37494 bp, 23 predicted proteins | sample AartaG_FD_100975 | JGI IMG/M metagenome (GOLD analysis project Ga0114922, IMG submission 100975) | Deep subsurface microbial communities from Aarhus Bay to uncover new lineages of life (NeLLi) - Aarhus_00045 metaG | ecosystem: Environmental > Aquatic > Marine > Oceanic > Sediment | place... | reverse complement strand
GGTCGAAAAAAGTCCTCGATTCTCGATGCTGGATTCTCGTAACTCGTTTGTGGAAAGTGAGTAAAAATTTTTTGCAATTTTCCGATTTTTGGTGCCAACTACCCGCAGATTTGATTGATTTTTTGGGGTTAGGTCGGATAACGATTAGGCAGTATGGGCAAGAAAAAGTGTCCCAAAGTGACCAAAAATGCACGAAAAGTAACCGAAATTTGCCAAAATTGACCAAAATGTGAACCTTTTTTGCAGTTTTTAGCAGTTTTTAACCACAAATTTTGCTGCTATTTAGCCGCGAATACCTAAGGCATAAAAAGGCACAAAAAGCATAAACATTTTTTAGACCACGAAGACCGCGAAGAAGTTAAAAGTGACTAAAGTGAGCTAAAGTGCCTAAAGTGAACTAAAGTTGGATGCTCCCCCCAAGGGGTCTTCGCTGCGCTACGAGATGCTCAATTCAACGACTCGTCTTCCAACGTATCAAGGCCCATAATGACATCGTGCATAAGCACCCGTCTTCCGCCTGGTGTGTCGTGGGCTGCATACGTTTTACCTCGCTGCGGGTCGTAGTAGGCATACCAGCTATATTGGGACAACCATTCGTAATCCTCGTCATCGACCTTTGCGTTCAGGCCGTTGCCCAATGGTATCTCTTTCATTATTTTCTCCTACCTTTGCTCCGCCAGCCACGTAGGGTGCGATATTTCACACCATTAACCTTCATTCCGGATACTCGTCCTCATGTACAAACAATTTGTTGGGGCTTTTAAGAATGTCTGTTTTGGCCTGTAATTCCTCAAGCACTTTTTGGTCCTTCTCTGTCCACTCGTGAACTTTGAATAACGCAAAATCATAGGAACAAGTGGGTCTAATCTTAACTTCAGTAGCGATGCCTATAATTTTCTTCTCTTTATGTTTACTTCTGGCAACGTGACACATAGCCGTTAGATGTCCTTTTCGATTTTCTCTAGGCTCCGGATCATCTTGAAATAGGAAACAATACACAACATCTTGATCTTCCATAAACATAAATCGTCTGAAGGTGTTTTCGTTCTCATGGGCTATCATGTGAGCTCCTAGAAATGCTTTGCTCAATATTCTTCTTCCAAACCTATCATGTCTGGCAAGTTCACGAGCAATTAGTTCATACTGCGGGCTGTCACCTTCGTGGGCTCTGTCTATGATACTATCCCATAAGTAGCTTACTTGATTAGCTTGTTTTTTTGCCTGATACTTAGGATACTTTTTTAGGTCTTCCCAGATACCATCCTCAAGGAGCACAGCATCCCGGTTTTTGAATTTATCAAAGGAGCGGTTGTTTTTAAGGTAATACGCTAGTACCTCTTCTTCTCCACCGAGGACTAAAAGGCTAGTTCCTGTATCTGAAAGTTGCTCTCTATCTTGTAGGTATCTTTGGAAATCTGCAATTGTGTCAAGTTCGTTCAGAATGACTTCAGTAAACCTCTTAGTAAATGTATGTATCAAATATCCTTTGGCTTTCTCACGCGACGTGATCATGCTCGGATTGTCACCGAAGAATGCAGAAATCAAATGTATACATTTAATTTCTGAAGGAATGAAAGTCTCTGGTCCTCTTCGAGGATTTGTGAGGGTAATATTTGTTTTGAGTTCAAACAATTGTCGGCAGGCACCAAGTAATTGGCGTTGATTCTTTTGTACATCTGATTCTTTGAAATTTCCGTTGCTATCTAATTTGGTGTCTTTCAATTGCCATATTATTGCAGTATCGTCGAACACTACAAGCAAATCACAAAGTTCTTTGCCATTTGGTAACACTGGATTGGGGCAGCACCAATCGGTTAGGAAGGTTTTTTCTGCCAGTTCATGTATGATACTCTCTGCTTTTTTCCCCTTGAGTCGAAAGTAGTCTTTTCTAACTGTTAGATCTTTCGAATGTTGCGCAGTCTCCTTACGCTTTAGACTCTTCCTCAAAGCATGCTTTCGTAATTTATCTCTTTTGGTTTTATTTTTAGACTTTCCATTCATACATTGGTACTCTTGAGAATAGTCACCGTTTTTAATGAACTGTCCCCAGCCTTTAATAGGTGGCTGCCACTCGTCGAGTGTTTGGACCAATAAAAACTTATCCGTGCGCAGCGATTTGTTGCATGTACTGTTCTATTGTAATTTGTCTCCTATCAGGCATTTTTTCAGACAACACAGGTATCCATTCTGGCTTTCTTATTTCTATTAATTTTACCCATTGCCTATTGGGGAGTAGAGGTTCGATAAGCCTTTTCAGCTTACCTCGATCAACCAGTTCAATTGTATATCCTATAGTTGAAGCCCGTTCTTTTGTCTTAAAGGCCCAATAAGAAAAATGATCGGCGGTTGATACAACCATACCGTACTTAGCGCCTTTAATTAATAGCACGCCTAGCAGATTTCTTAAGGTGGACACGCCTTCGGTTTTATTAGGAGATCCTCTTCTCTTAACCTGAATCAGCCATTTCTTTTTCCCGGAGTCGATGAATAAAACATCAATCCCACCATCATTAGGTTGGCCTACGTGGATTACCTCACTGTTCTGATAATTAGCACGGAAGATATCTGCTACTAATCTTTCCAAACTCGATGGTTTAATTTCATTCCAATGATTTGGGTGCGCTTTTAAGTATTGCGCAAACTCTTGAATACATCCGTCTGGGATGTCTTCAGGGAACTCTGATAGTTTGGACATGTGGCCTTCCCATTCGTCGTCACCTGGTGACTCTTGTGCTCCAGACCAGTAAGACTGCCAGAAACCACAATTTTGACATTCAACAACAAATACATACTCTCCCAAATAAGGCCAATCATCGGTCTCCTCATCTAAGTCTGCACGCATTACATTTGAATTACAAAATGGACAAGTACTGATACCATAGAAGCTGCTATCAATCCATCGAAGAATTGTGTCACGCTCATCATACTCGATGATTTGTCGATTGTTTATGAACAAATCGTCAGTCTCACTGACATAAAATTGGTCATACGGCATGTTTGTTTGCCCATCCACTGTCCTCGGCAACTGAAATCCGGGGCCACCTTACTTATTACTCCTTTTTATTGAGATTCTTTCGTATCTTGCATAGGGCTCTTCAAACGGATGCGTCAAAATTGCCTTGTTCGGCATCCGTGAGCGTTAGATTATCAAACGCGAGTCTGTTTGTCAACAACTTAATCAATAGTATTGCCACCACAGTGAGATAACGCTTCGCTATCCCACAGGGTAAAGTCACGGGGCAAGCAGAGGGCACAGATTAAACAATGGTGGGGCGAGCCCCACCCTACCACTTTGGGCAAAGGGGTGTTATACTGACACTCGGAGAGGTCAGGAGCTTTATACGGAAACCATATATAGATAGTTCTGTGTACCAAAGAAAACGGTGGCAGCAAGTGTTTGAAACAATTGAAAACATCAATACCCGCCCTGACCCATTCGAGTTTTACACTGCAAGTGATTTGTGGACAGATGAGCATACATCAGAGCAGATGCTTAAGTTTCACCTGAACGAGGAGATTGATGTCTCATCCCGAAATGCGGAATTTATCAACCACTCAGTTGAATGGATGGCTTCGGCCTTCAACATCGGAGCGGGGACAAAGATTGCCGATTTCGGCTGCGGCCCAGGATTGTATGCGACGAGGCTGGCTCAAATTCAGGCGGATGTGACCGGGATAGACTTCTCGAAGAGGTCGATTCAGTACGCACAGGAAGTCGCGACAAAGGAGGGGCTTTCCATCCATTATGTTAATCAGAACTACCTGGAGTTTGAAACAGATGAGCGCTTTGGTCTGGTCCTGATGATTATGTGTGATTACTGTGTGCTTAGCCCCACCCAGAGAAAAGTGGTGCTGGGCAAGTTCCATACGTTCATGGAGGCCGGCGGTTTTGTGCTGCTTGATGTGTCTTCGCTGAATGCCTTTGAACAGCGGGAAGAAACAGCTTTGTACGAAGCCAACCTTCTCAATGGCTTTTGGTCTGCTAATAAGTACTATGGATTTTTGAATACGTTCAAGTACGAAAGAGAGAAGGTGGTACTTGACAAATATACAATTATTGAAGCTGAGCGCACACGAACCATTTATAACTGGCTTGCGTATTTCAGCCCTGAAATGCTGGAGAGGGAGTTTACGGAGTGCGGGTTTACAATTGAGAAGATTCTTTCTGATGTTGCAGGCACACCATTCGATTCAAAAGCCAATGAATTTGCAGTTGTGGCCAAGAAGATGTAGAAGAGTCAAGGGAAAAACAAGGGCCAGGGGGGTGAGGAGAGCAGGGGAGCAGTAGAGCAGGGGCAGGGAGCGGTCGGGGGTTAGGCTTCATTGATGACTTTTAGGCCGAGGGCTTTGGCGAATTCGGTCAAGGGCTCTTTTACATCGCCGTATACGGTGACTCGATGCCAGCCAAAGCGGTCCCACTGGTCGAAAAGCTTTCCGATGTCGCCGGAGACCTCGGCGACCAACTTTGTACGGCAGCCGTACTCGCTGACGAGGTTGCCGACCGCTTTGGCCTGATGGATAATCATCTGTTTACGGGCGGCGCGGGTGCGAAAGGAGGTTGTCATATAGCCGGGCGGCAAAAAGGATTGGGCGCAAGCGCCGCGCGGGTCGCGGTTGTGAAGGGTAAGAATATGGAAGGGGTTCGGCTTGCTCTTGCTGCCAAAGGGCCTGGTCGTCGCCACGCAGTGGGCATAGACAATCTGGTTCTTTGAGGTGTCGATGGCGGGGTCGGAGACGTATCCGGGCCTGCCGGTGAGAATCCTGGCCATGAGCATGCTAAGTGTATCGTCGTGCTTGGCCTCGCAGACGCCCTGTCCGCCGTCGTTAAGAATCTGCATGAATCCGAGGCAGGGATAGGCGGGGAGCTTGCCGGCGGCGAATCCGTGGAGACAGTTCATAGTGACGGTGTCCGTGTTGTATTTTTTGAGCAGCTCGAGGGTGGCAAGATAGACGGCTCCGGCCCTGTCGATTGCTTCGGGTTCGGGGCCGGTGACGAGCTCGGCGGCCTCGCGCCATCGGGCGGCCCATTCTTTGGCCTGGTCCATATCGACTTTGTCATAGAAGCGGCCAAGTTCGTCGAAGCCAAGATACCTGGCAGTGGCGCCGAAGAAGTTGCGCTGCTCGCCGGGTTTGCCGCCGCGACCGACTATCAGAAACGACGACTTGCGAAAACGCTTGACGCATTCGCCGATATCGGTCAGGGTCAGCGGGTCGTCGGCATAATCGGTCTTTCGGCGAGGGCCGAAAGTGGTGCGATATACCTTCTCGCAGCGGTGAGCAAAAACGGCGGGGGTGATGTGCGGCCGGCGAACGTCGGCGAACTGATTCGCAACAAGAACCAAATCGCTCAAGCGGGTCGAGGATACGGCCGCGGCGGGAATGCCTTTGGTGCGCAATGCGCTGTATCTGGTAAGGAATCCTCCGCAGCCGCCGAGGAACTCGTTTGCTACGAGCATTGGTTTGCCCAGGAGGCCGATATCGATAATCGCGGCGGCCAAGACCCAATCGTTCGTCATCGTGTAGACGAGGTAGCCGTCGACTTGCGTGTTGAGTGCAAGAGCCTTCTTTACATCGTCGGGCTTCTTGACCGTAACGGGGACGAAGTCGATGTCGGGACAGCCCTGCCTCAGGGCGGTAAGGACCTCTCGCTCGCGGCTGTCGGTATCGAAGTTGGGATAAGGCCAGATCTCCCTTATTGCCGTGTTCGCAAAGAAAACCGTTGCGACGCGGACCTTACGAGGCTTATCATCGGCAGCAGCGGCCAGCGAGCCCAGCCCACCGAGTGTCGCCGCCGCGGCCGCCCGCTGCAGAAAACGCCGCCGATTAATGTCCCCACTGCAACCATCACAGCAACTATGAGCATGACACCGACACATCTTGGCTTCTCCTTTCTTCGCCGCTATCCTCATCAGCTACGCACACGCAGTGGCGCTGAGATGAAGCAGCGGGGGTCACCTATTCTTTCCGCCCTCATTATATTATTAAACTCTTTACCCCGTGAGATAATTCTTTACTATCTCATAGTGAGCATCGAGCGACGAGCGATGTTTAGAGGTTGTATTCTTTTATTTTGCGGTATAGCGTTCTTTGGCCGATGGTTTGTTATGAGCAGCCCATAGAGTTTCCGCAATTGTAGCATTTATAGCACATGCCGTTTCGCACTGTAATCGCCCCGCAAATATCACAGGCTGGGGCATCGTCTTGGAAGTGCTCAAACTGGGCGCTAAACTGCTGCATAGCCTTGGCTTCAGACTGCAGGGCCCCGGACTCACCTGTAACGGCTGAACCGACCAGGGTGCCGATTCTGTTCATCAGGCCGGCAAATTTGCCTGTCGAGGCCGCCGAAGGCTTAACGGCCTGCTTGAGGAGGGAAGGCTCTTTGTCTTCGTGCCTGGATTTGGCTTTTGTCATAGCCTTTGCTTCGGCAATTTTGTGCGTCAGGTCTTTAGTCTTCTCAACCAACTGCTTGGCGGTTGTTACGTTCTTGCTTTCTGTTGTGCCGGCCGCTGGTGTCCTGTTGGGAATGTTTTTGTCTGCGTAGCCAGGTATGAACTGACAGCCCAGCCAGCAGAAAATATAATCAATTAAGCTTTTTGCAAAGGGAATGTCCTGGTTCGATGTCATTCCCGACGGCTCAAATCGGGCGTGGCGGAACTTGTCCACCAGCGTAATTAAAGGCACGCCGTACTGCAGCGCCATTGAAGTACAGGTACCTATTGCGTCCATAAGGCCACCGATGGTGCTGCCCTCCTTGGCCATAGTGATAAACAACTCACCAGGCTGGTCGTCCTCATATAGCCCCACCGTCAGGTAGCCTTCATGATTTGCAACGGGAAATTTATGGGTTATGCTTCTTCTGGTATCCGGCAGCCGGCGCCTGAACGGCCGGGCTTTAGCTGATACTTCGGCCCCGGCTTTGGCCTTGGCCGCCTTATGCTTTTGCGTTGAGACCGGCTGGAGCTTCTTGGAGCCGTCCCTATAGATTGCCACGGCTTTCAAACCCATCTTCCAGCCTTCCATATAAGCGGCGGCAATATCCTCAGTTGTGCTTTCTTTGGGCATATTGATGGTCTTGCTAATGGCGCCGGAAATAAACGGCTGTACCGCAGCCATCATTTTCAGATGTGCCGTGTAATGAATATTCCTCTTGCCTGCCCGCGGCTTAAAAGCGCAGTCAAAGATGGGTAAATGGTCGGGGTTGAGCTTTTCCGCCCCCTCGATAGTTTCATTTTCATCTATGTAATCGCAGATTGACTTGATATCTTCAGCACTGTAACCAAGCCTATCAAGAGCCATCGATACGGTCTTATTGATAAGTTTTAGCATTCCACCGCCCGCCAATAACTTGTACTTGACCAGTGCGATGTCCGGCTCGATGCCCGTGGTATCGCAGTCCATCATAAAGCCGATAGTCCCTGTCGGCGCAAGGACCGTTGCCTGGGCGTTACGAAAACCGACTTTGGAGCCGGCATCAAAGGCCTCGTCCCAAGCATCCTTGGCGGCATTGCGTAAATAGTCCGGGCAGTGCGATTCGGGGATATCATAGGCGTGGCGGCGGTGCATATTTATAACGTTCAGCATTGCATCTTTATTCTTGTCAAATTTCTCAAAAGGGCCTTTTGCAGACGCGATTTCCGCACTTGCCGCATAAGCGGTTGCAGTAAGTATAGCGCTGATTGCTGCAGCAATTGCCCTTGCCTGGTCGGAATCGTAACCAAGAGCCAGACTCATAATCAAAGAGCCAAGATTTGCGTAACCAAGACCGAGGGCTCGGTACAAATGGCTGTTTACGGCAATGGATTTGTCCGGGTAGCTGCCGTTATCGACGAGGATTTCCTGAGCGATAATGAATATGCGAGCGGCCTTCTTAAAGCTCTCAACATCGAAGGAGCCGTCCTCCTTGCGAAATTTCATAAGATTGAGCGAAGCCAAATTGCAGGCCGAGTCGTCGATGAACATATACTCACTGCAGGGGTTTGAAGCGTTAATCTCGCCGGCGCTGGGACAAGTGTGCCACCGGTTGACTGTACTGTGGTACTGGAGCCCCGGATCACCACAAATCCTTGTACCTTCGGCAATTAGGTCCATCAGTTCGCGTGCCGAGTGCTCTCCTATCTTTTCGCCTGTTGTTACGGTATAGGTGTTCCAGGTGTCGTCCTTCTCCACCGCCTGCATAAATTCGTCGGTCACACGCACAGAAAGATTGGAATTCTGGAACATCACGCTGCTGTAGGCTTCCAAGTTATGGTCACCATCGTAGCCGGCCTCAATGAGTGTCCACGCCTTCTTCTCTTCTTCTGTCTTGCAGGTGATGAATTCCCTAATATCGGGATGAGTGACCTTAAGCGACTGCATCTTTGCTGCCCGGCGGGTTTTGCCGCCTGATTTAATTACTGCGGCTATCTGGTCGTAGACCCTCATAAAACTCAGAGGGCCGGAAGGTTTACCTCCGCCGGAAAGCTTCTCTTTGCTGCTTCGCAGTGTTGAGAGGTCGGTTCCCGTGCCTGAACCGTGTTTGAACAGCATTGCTTCGCTTGTTGCCAGCCGCATTATGTCTTCCATCGAGTCCTTGACCGACTGGATAAAACACGCTGAAGCCTGCGGATATTCGTAGCTGTTTTGGCAGGCAACCGCTTCTCTGCGCCGCGGGTCCCAGCGGTGGTTGTGTTTGCTGCCGGCAATGCCATAAACATCAAGAAGCCCAACATTGAACCATACCGGCGAATTGAACGCTCCGCATTGGTTCACGCAAAGCCAGGTTAACTCGTTATAGAAAACTTCGGTATCCTCGTCAGTGGCAAAGTAGCCATCCTTTTTGCCACGGTCGGTAATTGTCCTGCAGACGCGGTGAACAAGCTGTTTAATTGAATTCTCTCGCTGACCGCTCTCGATATCGCCGTAAAAGTATTTGCTCGCCACAACCTTTGTTGCCAATTGACTCCAGGAAGCTGGAATCTCTATGTTGTCCTGCTCGAAAATCACTTCGCCACTATCACTGGTTATCTTGGCTGAACGCGTCTCCCATTCAAGCTGGTCAAAAGGATGCACGCCGGGGGTTGAAAAGAAATGCTCTATTCTCAAACCGCTTGACTGCGGGGTGTCAACAGCGGTTTTTGGCTGTGACTGCTCAGTTATAAAAGGGTTTTCAGGGTTGAATACCTGCGACATTTACGCGCCTCCATGCAAAAAAAGAGACCACAACATATAGAAAAGATGGTCTGGAATAATACAACATATAGTTGAAAAGCGAACTTGGAACTTACCGGCGATTTGAGTTGCTGTAAAGACAAAAATCAAAAATTTTCACATAAATTTTTCGCTTCTGCCTTAGTCCTTGTGATTACTGAATCTATGAAGAGAAAATTTTTTTCAGACTCAAATCGTTTTTCACAGACCTGTTGCTTGAAGCCATCGCTGAGCGATCCAGGCGTGCACCCATACGTAAGGGTGAACCGAATCGGCCGACCATTTTTCCGGAGGCACCTGCTTGATTTGTTCGTCAATCTTACTTTGGAGCGCTACAACAACCGCGTCAGACTCTTCAGCTAATTTATGAACTATCTTAAGATAAGTTTGCAGGCCTTTGAACATCGGATTTTCCGGTGTGCTGCAAAACATAAAAGGCTCCATCAACACCAGCTGACATTTGCACTGCTTTTTCGCCGTCAAAAGTAACCGTCTGTATGTTAATTCATACTCATCGGGGTAAACAGCCTCCGGAAGTCTCTCAGGCTCTACATACTGACGCCACAAATCGTTTATTCCGATAAGTACGCTTAAAATGTCCGGCTTATGGTCGATACAATCCCTTTCCCACCTGGCCTCTAATTTTCGAACGGTATCGCCGTTGATGCCGGTATTTACTATATTGAGATTGAGCTCGGGGTACTCTGCCAAAAGCAGGTTCGCCACGAAGTTAACATAGCCGTAGCCAAACGGCCGATATGCCGGTTCAAGTCGCCCGGTATCAGTTATACTGTCGCCGATGAAAACTATGGTCTGATTGGCCTTCAATTCAACTTTGGACTGCATGTATAAGGCTCCAAGGGCTGCAAAATCGTCAGTTTTCGGGCTTTTTGCTTTGGTTTTTCTTCTTTATCTCTCTGATTGCAAGACGTGCGTTACGGCCTACGTCGATATTTTTGTCATGCGCAGCAGCCTTTTCCAGTGGCTCCAGCGCACGCGAATCGCCTATCTTTCCCAATGCCCTGACAACGTTCCTGCGAACACGGTGGTTTTTATCTCGCAGCGCAACTATGAGGGGCTCTACCGCTTCAAGGGCCCCTATCTCTCCGAGCGCCTTGGCAGCACTGCTTCTGACATCCGGATGAGCATCCCGCCGAATTGCATTTATGAGAGGTACCACAGCCCGTGGGTCCCCTATTTTACCTAAAGCTTCCGCCGCGAAATCTCGCACAAGCATGTCCTTGTCATGGAGAGTGGCGGCTAAGTGACCCACGGCACGAGAATCCTTTATTTTTCCCAGCGCACGCGCTACTGACCTCCTGACCTTAGTATTTTCATCTCGCAAAAAGTTCACGAGAATATCCAAGTCAATTTCGCCTAGCGAGATGGCAGCAGCCAGTCGCGCGTGCCAGTCTGTATCCTTTAACGCCTCTGCGAGGGGCTCAACCGCATTGGGGTCGCCTATTTGTCCGAGGGCTATTGCTGCGCCTTTTCGGACAACAAGGTTCTTGTCCTTGAGCATGGCAATTAGGGTATCTACGGATTGGGCATCCGCTAATCTGCCCAAGGCCAGTGCAGCCGTTTCTCGGACTGCTGGGTCGCCGTCCTGCAGCGCAACTCTCAAATGAGCCGCTGCGTTCGGCTCTCTTATCCGTTCAGCGGCATACCTTCTAATTCGGGAATTGTCATCAAGTCTTAACAGCTCGATTAACGCTGCTTGCGCGACCGGATGAGTGAATGAGCCAAGGCGAATAGTAGCATAGTACCTGAAGAAAGCTCGCGCTTCCATGTCTTTTTCCATGATTCTAACCAGCTCGCAGAGCTGCCTGCGTTGTTCGGGAGAGAGTCCTTCAATACCTACAATACCTTTTAGATGGTTGCAACCTGACGCGATAAATTCATAATAAAGTTCGCCTTCACCAATGCCAAAATCCTCAGAGAAGTACTTCTCCAAGAATTCAACAGCAAAAGCCGGCTTGGTATAATCCAAATACGCAACAGAATCCTTGAGTGCAAGCTCAACAAGAAAGGGAAGCACGTCCTCTTTTGCCATATGGTCGAATACGACGTTTATGTGTGGTGGACCACCATAATCTTTCAGGGTCTCTTCTCTCCACTCGGGCGACCACGTGGCAACAGCTTCTATATCTCTGATCGGGCTTACGTGGGTTTTGCCCACCTTCCCAACCAGATGGAACAGGAACTTTTCGTAGCTGGCATACCGTTGAGTGTCTTTTATGCGGTCGAGCATCGCCTCGGCGAGTATAGCCGTCTTCCAATCTTTATCTGACATCCTAGCTTTCAGGAAGGAAAGGGCGTTTTTTCTTTCTATGAGTTCACTACGCAGTTTTATATATTCATTGCCTTTTGCCGCGAGGGCCTTATCAAAAAGCTCCCGGATGGGCAGCTTTTGCGGTTGGTCAGATTGGGACGCAGACGCTCCGCCGGCAGAAACTACCAAGGCAACCACGGCCAAAACGAAAAGAATTCGGATGCGCATAGCTTTTATCTTCCTCTTGCCATTGTAATGTCGGCTCCGGAGAAGCAACAGCCGATCAGGGTCGGTATCATTCCGCGAAGCTCTATATCCATAGTACCAAAAACCAGCCGGATTTTCAAAAAAAACAGTAAAAAACGCTTTTGCAGACTGCAGGATACAGCCGAAAAGCCCGCGCGGGTCAGTTCTCCCACACGGACTTAAGCTCCCAGACGACAAGGCTCTTAATCTTCGCTTGGCCGCCTCTACAGAAGACGCCGATTGACTTATTATCGTCCTTTGGAATCATGCACGAGGACATAGAAAACAGCCCGTTATTGCCGAAAAGCTCCAGAGAGGTCCGGTCCCGAAACATTCCCCGGTCACCTCCCAATCGCCGAAATCCACCCCCTCAAAATCTGCGAGCATAATGTCGTGTCTTCCTGCACATCCGGCTAAACCTACGCAAATCGCAAGAACAGCTATCCAATACGAAATTCTTCTAAGATACATACACTTGCTCACCTTTTGTTTCGAAATAATAGGTGGTGGTTTGCAACTGTCTTCAAATCACCAAGCGGAGTACGGCAGAGCCTGCGGTTTCCCTTAGTCGGCATTTACTACCAAAAATAGCATCCAAATGCAACCTCTTGCTCAAGGGTATTTTAAGCGGCGATTGACAGAAAACACTTTTTGTGGCCACAACGTAAAGTTAAAATAAGTCGATGAGTGAAAACAAAGGAGAAGATGGTTTTGAAGCGATTCGCCAGCAAATAAGGAGCTTTCCGACCGGGCCAGGCCTTTATTTTATGAAGGCCTCGGCGGATAAAGTGCTTTATATCGGCAAGGCGAAGAACCTGCGGTCGCGGGTGGCCAGTTATTTTCAGCCCACCAGTGAGCTTATCACTTCTCGCGGGCCGAAAATCGCCGAGATGATAAGCAAGGTCAAAGCTGTTGACTTCCTGGAAACTGAAACCGAAGTCGACGCAATGCTGCAGGAAGCCCGCCTGATTAAGGACATTCGCCCGCCTTACAATACTGAGCTTGTCGATGACAAAACATTTCCTTATCTGGAGATTGCCGCGAGCGAGGATTTTCCCGGCGTTTATATCACGCGAAGACCTCGGCTGAGGGGCAGCAGGCTCTTCGGGCCTTTTGCCGGCGCGAAGGACCTGCGGGGTGTTTTAGTGGTACTGCAAAAAATATTTAAGTTTCGAACCTGCAAGCTGAATATCGCCGAAGTCGACCGAAAGCGCAAATTCTTCCGCCCCTGCCTCTTGTACAGCATAAAGCAATGCACCGCTCCGTGTGCAGACAAAATCGACAAGAGCGACTATAAGAAAATCATCACCGACCTTATAAAATTCTTGAAGTCGAAGCGCTCAACCGTTTTGCGCCAGTTGAAAAAGCAAATGGCAGAGGCTGCAGAAGCACTTGAATATGAGAAAGCCACGATGTATCGCGACCGTATCCGACTGATTGAACGGCTCGACCGCCGGGGCACGCCAGACGAAAACGTCCAGCCGGAAGTCTTCGCCGCCGACCCGACCGAAGCCCTCGAACAGCTGCGGAAACTATTGCAGGCACCGCAGCCCGTCAGAATTATTGAAGGTATTGACGTTGCCAATATTGCCGGCGCCGAATCTGTTGGGTCGTTAGTCAAGTTTATCGACGGCAGACCATTCAAGAACGGCTACAGGCGCTTCAAGATAAAAACGGTCAAACGCATCGACGACTATGCAATGATAGCCGAAGTGATAAAACGCAGATACAAATACGCTTTGGCCGGCGAGGAACTCTGGCCCGACCTTGTTTTAATCGACGGGGGCCTCGGCCATTTGCACGCCGCCGAAGAAGCATTCAGGCAAATGAAGGCACCGGTTCCAAAAATCGCCTCAATTGCAAAAAGAGAAGAAGAGGTCTTTTTACAAGGCAGCAGCAAGCCCTTGAAACTTCCTGCTCATTCCCCTGTTCGCAAGCTCTTGCAGTATGTTAGAGATGAAGCCCATCGCTTCGCCCAGCACTACCATCACATCCTGCGAAGCAAAAAAATGCTAAACAAGGAATCGTGATAAGGGCTCTCTTCTCCAAGGATTGGCAGGACTAAATATTGCATCGCAAACGACCATAGGATATAATATTGGTGTTGCGAGAAAATATTGAATGGCGGTCGAAGCTAACGGCTTAACAGAGTTTTTGTTCAGATGTAGAATGCAATTGACCAGAAGCGTCAAGCGGGTAGACTAATCTGTTAGTCACGAAGTAACTGCCACTAAAAGAGAAGAAGTTGATAAAATGAACGAGGCTGATATTTATAGAGAGTCGATAGATAGCCTTGAAAGCATTATTGGCGCCTTTGAACAAGAACTGGAAAGGCCCGAGTTGGTACATGGTGCTTTTGTATACAAATCGCCGACGGTAAAGCACGTTTGTCTACTGAAAGGAACCAGAATAGTCAGCGGACTAAATGCACTTCTCGTCATGTTTCGAGCTGGGTACGTAACCGAAATGGGTGTACTTATTCGAACTATAGGCGATTGTATAAACGACATCTATTTTCTATTGGAGCATTATCCTGATATAACGCCCGAAGTGGAAAAATATATGTCTGACTTTTTTAATGAAGATATAGACGAACCGGAGATAGCGCAAGACCAGGAGAGAAAAATACACCGGACGAAGGCAAGGAAGATATATGCATCGAGGGCAAGACTGCTATCGGAGCATATAAATTTTTCAGTTGGCCGAGACATTGTTTACAAAATTTACGGTGTCTATTCGGGCTATGTCCATTCAGCCTATCCAAATATAATGGAGATGTACGGTGGCCAGCCGCCTTGTAAGTTTCACCTGCAGGGTATGAAAGGAACGCCGCGAATGAAAGACTGGGAGAAAATTTTAGTTACTTTCATCCAAAGTGCGATCCTGGTATTCGGATATATGGCCGAGAAGTATAATAAGACGGAGCTTACTCACGAAATAAGAAAAGCAGTGAACTGGTTTGCCAGGGAAACGATGTACGTAGACCGCGCACCTTAAGTACCAGACCAAATGCCTCGCTTGAGTATTTTCCGGCCTTGTAAGATGACGGCGTTTCACCAGCGCAGGCCAATACCTTTTAAACAAGCCAAGTCGCTACTTACAGATGTACACGAATTCTTTAGTAGCGGTTTGCCGCCGCGGCGAAATTACTGTCTGCTGTAACCGCATTTACCCTGCGAGAATTCCAATTTCGTCAAGAGCTTTTTTTGACAGACCGGTGAGTCGCACGTCCCCATCGAAATTCTCAATATCGATGTGGTACAAACCGATGGCTTCGCTCAATTCTTTCATCGGTTCGGCTATATCGGGAGCACCCTGCCGGCCAAGTATTTTCGGTGCGATGTAAATGCAGATTTCATCGGCGAGCTGCTCCTTCAGAAACGAAGATATTACGGTTGGGCCACCTTCGACAAGTAATTGCGTAATCCCGCGCTTACTCAGTTCATCAAGCAGAAAATGCAGATTAGACTGGCCCGGCGTATCCGGAAAGACAAGCAGCTCAGCTCCCTTTTTCCTGATTGCTTCTGCTGCCTGGCGGTCTGTCTGAACCGTTTGTTGGCTTGTTACAATCAGCAAGGGGGCTTTTGGGGCAGTAGCCAGCAGCTCGCAATCCAAAGGAATCCTCAGTTTGCGGTCTAACACAATTCTGGTCAGCTTTTTGCCCTTGCTCGGCCGAGCTGTCAGCAACGGATTGTCAGCAAGCACCGTATTTATACCCACCAATATTGCCTGGACCCGCCGGCGCAGCTTGTGCACATCTTTTCTGCTCTGTTCTCCTGAAATCCACCTTCGATTGTTGCTCTGCTCAGCCCAGGCCATCTTGCCGTCAATGCTCTGTGCCCATTTCAATATCACCCAGCATTTGCCGGTGATGGCGAATTTGATAAATGGCGCATTTAGCACGCGCGTCTGCGTTTGGCAGACGCCCGTCTGTACCTCAATTCCCGCATTGCGTAATTCTTCGATACCTTTGCCATTGGCGTGCACCGAAGGGTCAATCGTGGCGATGACAACTTTCGCCAAGCCGGCATTGACAATCGCCTCCGTGCAAGGCGGGGTCTTGGCATAATGACAGCACGGCTCAAGAGTAATATACATCGTTGCTCCCCGCGGACTAACGCCCAAGGTCTTGCATTCCTCCAATGCGTTTATCTCTGCGTGTGGACCGCCGAATTTCTTGTGCCAGCCTTTGCCGATGACCCGACCTGCCTTGACGATAATACAACCCACGGCAGGGTTAGGCTCGACCGAGCCAATGCCTCGCTGCGCCAGTTTCAAAGCCGCCCGCATATAGTTGTTGTCCTGGTTACTCACGTTACTCGCTCTTCGTGCCAAGCATCTCCAAGAATTGTTTTTCGTTTATCACTTCCACCCCCAATTTCAATGCCTTGTCAAGTTTGCTTCCAGGCTCCTTGCCAGCTAATACGAAATCGGTCTTTTTGCTTACACTCGAAGCTGCCTTCGCGCCGGCCTGTTTAATGGCCTGCTCTATCTGCTGGCGGGTGAACTTTTCCAATGTCCCCGTCACAACAACGGTTTTTCCTGCAAGCTTGCCTGTTTCTCTCCTCCTTGCCTTGAGCCGCCCCGGTTTAACGCCCGCCGCCAGCAACTCATCGATAATGGCATGATTCCGCGGACTCCGAAAATATTCATACACGCTTTCGGCCATTTTAGGCCCAATTTGGTCTATCTTTTCCAGTGTTTGTTGGTTGGCTGTCATAAGGGCTTCGAGAGAGCCAAACTGCTCAGCAAGAATCTGTGCTGATTGTCCTCCAATGTGCCGTATACCCAAAGCGGCGACTAATCGCCATAATGGCTGAGTTTTACTTTTCTCAATCGCCCCTATCACATTGCCGGCGCTTTTTTCAGCCATTCGCTCAAGCTCAATCAAATCGGACACCTGTAATTTATAAAGGTCTGCAAAATTCTTCACCAGGCCTGTCTCAACCAGTTGCTCGATAAGTGCAACACCAAGATTTTCGATATCCATCTGGTCGCGCCCCGCAAAGTATCTCAGGCGCTCTTTCAACTGGCCCAGACAATTCGGATTGAGGCACCGGATATAAACGCCGTCCTCGTCTTTGGCTACGTGCGAGCCACAGTTGGGACATTTCTTCGGCACCTTGAAGGGCACTGCACCGGGTGGTCGCAACTGCTTTTTTACTTCCACCACCTGCGGTATTATCTCGCCTGCCTTTTCAATCACGACTGTGTCACCGCAGCGTACATCCAGCCGTCTGAGTTCATCGAAGTTATGCAAACTTGCCCGCTTGACCGTTGTACCTGCCAATTGGACAGGACTCAGATTCGCCACCGGCGTTAAAATCCCGCTCTTGCCTACTTGGACATCGATGGATTCAACCTTGGTTTCCGCCTGCTCTGCGGGGAATTTGTACGAAATACACCACCGTGGAGCCCTGCCCGTTGCACCAAGAATATCCCGCTGGTCAAAACGGTTGACCTTTATAACCATCCCATCGATGTGGTAGTCCAGCTTCAGTCGCTTGTCACCCCAGCTAAGACAAATTTTTGTCACCTCGTCTATGTCCCTGGCTTCTTTGATATGAGGATTAACAGGCAACCCGAGTTTCTTGAACTTTTGAAGTGTTTGATAGTGATTATCAGCCAATGGTTCGGACATCTCGCCGGTGGCATAAGCGAAAAACGACAAGTTTCTCGCAGCGGTGATTCTCGCATCGAGCAGTTTCAATGAACCGGCTGCAGCATTTCTCGGATTGGCAAAGGCCGGCTCACCAGCTTCTGCCCGAAGTTTGTTAAGCTCGACAAATGCCGTTGTTGGCATATAAACCTCGCCGCGGACTTCAAGAACATTAGGGATGTCGCCGTCCCCCAAAAGCACAAGTGGAACCGCTTTTATGGTGCGGACATTTGCAGTGACATCATCGCCGACCTCACCGTCACCACGAGTGGCAGCGGTGACAAGCTCGCCTCTTTCATAACGAAGACCTATCGCGACACCATCGATTTTCAACTCGACGACGTAATTGTAGTCTCTGCTGCCAAGCTGCTTGCGCAGCCTCTCGTCAAATGCCTTCAGCTCTTCAGGATTGTAGGTATTGTCCATACTGAGCATCGGCACCGCATGCCGAACACTCTCAAATCCTTCGAGCGGCCGTTCAGAAACTCGCTGAGTGGGTGAATCGGCCGTTATGAGCTGGGGATTTGCCTCTTCTAACTCTTTTAGCTCGGTAAAGAGCTTATCATACTGCCGGTCGCTGATTTCCGGCTGATTGAGCACGTAGTAGAGGTAATCGTGCCCTCGAATTTCAGCACGAAGCTGTTCGATTAACCTTTTGACATCTTTGGCCATAGCAGGGCCAGTCTATGCAGTTTCAGCATATTTTGCAAGGGCTCGCTTCCACACCAGCAACTTCCAACAAAAGAGAAATTAGCTTCCCGGCCCGGCAACTCAACACATGTGCGTTCAAAGGTATTGCTCGGCTGGCTGTTGCGAAATTCAACGCACAAATCACGTCGGCAGGCCAAATTTGGCTTTAGATTACATTTTAAAAAATAAAATAATTGTTGGCAGCCGATATCGATACAATATAATACATATTAAATTGGAATGGCTGTGTGGTAATGCGTTGAGATAGCAGAATCAGCGCTGATTAATGATAGTGTCGAAACCTACCATTAGCGTCATTTTTGTTACTCTGCTGGCCTTCGCTAAGAAAGGTTGTTTGTGCGTATAAAGAGTGTAGTTGGCGTGGGAATTGGCGATTTGGAAGTCAATGCGACCAATAATGTTAAGTTTAAGAGTCAGAAAAGGAGAACAGAATGAACATCTATGTAGGTAATTTGTCGCGTGACGTGACTGAGGATGATTTACGGAAGGCTTTTGAAGCTTTTGGCCAGGTTGAATCGGCCAATGTCATAAAGGACAGGTTCAGCGGTGAGTCAAGAGGATTTGGATTTGTGGAGATGCAGTCTAAGAACGAAGCCCAGGCCGCCATCGCTGAACTTAACGGTAAAGATTTGATGGGGCGGATAATTAACGTTAATGAGGCTCGGCCTAAAACCGAAAACCGCAGAGGTGGCGGTGGTAGACGAGGCGGTTCCGGCGGCGGAGGCGGTTTCGGCGGCGGCAAACGTCGCTACTAATGCTCTGCGCCAAAACTTGATAGAGCTACAGCAAAACGGAATCAAATTGCAAATAAGCAGTTCGCTTATCCAGATACTTTCCGTACCTTGCAAACACTCAATCGCTTCTCTGACATATTCCTTGGGTCGTAATGACCAAAAAACGAAGGGAGCAATTATGACACAGGCAAAACTCGGCGATACTGTCAAGGTTCACTACACGGGCAAGTTGGATGACGACATAGTATTTCAAACGTCAGTCGGGCACAAACCGCTCGAGTTTACTATCGGTGATGAGCAGATAATCCCGGCTTTTGAACAAGCGATAGTCGGGATGAATCCGGGCGAATCAAAAAACACTAAAATCCCGGCAGAAGAAGCGTTTGGGCCATACCGCGACGAATTAGTACAGACTGTAGACCGAAGTCAATTCCCCGCGGATTTGGAACCAGAGGTCGGCCAGAAATTGAACATGAGTAACGAAGGTGGTGGAGCAATCTTTGTCACGGTGACCGACTTTTCCGAATCAAGCGTCACGTTAGACGCTAACCATCCGTTGGCCGGCGAAGATTTGACTTTCGATATTCAGCTGGTAGAAGTCGTTTAGCAGCTTCATCTGCGTAGAAGTATAAGCGTCTGCGGAGCCGCACCACGGTTTAAGAGGCAATGAGTCAAGATGCTGCTGTTAATTTTCAAGAATATCGCATACAGCCGAATGGTAGAGCCGGCCACAACGCAGGACAAGAAATTCTGAAATCTCCTACTTGTGACACTAAATGCATGAATTGCATAGCGAGGTGGAATTTCGCCCTTTATGCATACCGTCAGCTGCAGTTTGTCATATCCTTTTCTATAGTGCTTGATAGCACCAGGAAACACAAACGATAATCAGGTAGGCCCTAAACTATCCCGTAACCTCTGCACGAGGTATCCATGCCTGAGATGCTTGCATTTTTCGAACGGGTTTGGTATTGTGGTGAAATTGAGGGGTGTAGTAAGGCAGCTATGTGCTTCATATTCGGAACCTAATTTGACCTTTCGAATTGATGGAGGTTCTTATGTGCAGGAAATTGATTCACTGGTGCTGATTATCTATGAGGCTCCTCAGGACTACCGTGACTATCCCAGGGGATGGGGGGAGCCTTAATGGATTTCGCCTGGAACAGGTCATCAAGAAATGAATGCAGGATGGGCGTGAAAGGACATGGGTAATCTTGACTCAACTGGGTATCTGATTGGCATGTAGCTAAAGGAAAATGTGATTATGGTTTGTTTTCTTAGGAGACGGAAGATGTACAAAAAACTAATGTTGTTCTCAATCTGTTTTTTGATGATGGCAGCGATTGGTGGCGCCGCGGAAATTGAGTGGCAAGGAGGCGGTAGTGATGACTTCTGGAAGACGGCGGGGAACTGGGAGGGTGGTAAAGTCCCGGGCACGTATGATGTTATCATATTGAATCCGCCGCCGCAAAGAGGTCCGGTGATCGATTCGGATATCGAGTGCGGTGAGATTCGCGGCCCGGTGTGGAAGAGTTCGGAGCCGCAGGTGGTGGACGTAATCGGATGCAATGTCACCATTAACGGCTGGTGGCGATGGGCAAACAGGGGCCGGGGAATCGCGACCATAAACGTAAACCGAGCGAACCTCAACATTAAAGGTATGTTCAGATTGTCCGACAGCGGCAAGACGTACGGTGTTGCAAATATCACGGACAGCACGGTTAAGTGCAAAGGTGTTCTCATCGGCGACGGCGGCAACGGCAAAATCAATATGAACGGCAACGTACTTTTCGAAGTGGAAGATACGGTGAATATGGGCGGCTCGCCCGGAGACAATCCGCGTAGGTACGAGGATAAACCGCTGAGGATAACCATGAACGGCGGGATATTTCGTATCGGTGACGAGTTGAGATGTCCGTCGGACAAGGACCGGGCAGGCACGGCAAGCATTAAGCTGATGGCGGGAAGACTTGAGTGCAAGAGGTTCAGCCATGCGGAGGTGGCCTACTCTATGGATATAGAAGAAGGCGTGTTTATCATATCAGGTGATGTCACTGGCGATATAAAGAAGGATATCGAAAGCGGCTATATCACGGCTTTCGGCGGCGAAGATACGGTCAGGTGCAGGTACCTGTCCAGAGCCGACAGGACTATTGTAATGGCATCAGCCCGCAAGAAGGCGCGATGGCCGCGGCCTCGCAACCGCGCTGAGGACGTCAAGCCGGACGAGAAGCTCAGATGGAGGGCAGGGCGCAGCGGCAAAACGTACAATCTTTACCTGGGCACGAGTCTCGATGCCGTCGGCTCCGCTGCCAAGGCCATTAGCGAAGGGCTAACTCAAAATACTTATGACCCCGACCTTGATTTTGACAAGATTTATTACTGGCGTGTGGATACTGTAGACGATGCAGGGACCTTGCACAAAGGACTTACCTGGCAGTTCACCACCACCGACGGAAAAGCGTACGAGCCCAGCCCCGGCGCCAAGGCTGAAAGGGTGGCGGCTGATACATCTCTTACCTGGAAGCCGGGATTACTTGCGACTTCACATAAGGTGTACTTTGGAACCGACCCAAGAAGACTGGCCGCCAAAGGCACCACTTCCGGTAACAGTTTTAAACCCGAAGGGCTCGAATTAGGCAAGACCTACTACTGGCGTGTCGATGCGGTCAACAAGAAATGGTCCGAGAGTCCCTGGAAGGGTGATGTCTGGAGTTTCACGGTTGATTCCGGCAAGGCACGCGGTCCGCAGCCGGTCAACAATGGCCAATGGATGCCGACTAAGGTGACACTCAGTTGGGCCCCGGCGAGGACGGCAACGGCCCACACCGTGTATATCAGTGACAAGCTCTATGACGTGAAAAATGGAGCCAGACCGGCAAGTAAGGCGCAAAAGAAAACCACTTACACCGTAAGTTCACTCAAAAAGGCCACGACCTATTATTGGCGTGTTGACCAGGTCAGCTCTGGCAAGGTCGTCAAGGGTGATATCTGGCAGTTCAGCACCGAGGGTATTCTCGACCTGAAAGTTGATCTGGCTGTACCTCAGTGGTATGACCGGAGCAAGCCTCGTCCGGGCACAGCCAAGGAAGGCTGGGTGATCTGGGCGTCAAGGCGCTGGGCGGATATGTACATGCATGACGGCGCATGGCTGCCCCGCGGCAACGGCGCTGACAAGGATGGCATACTTGGCTCAGGCGTTCAGTTTTTCCTGGACAACGGCAAAGGGGGTAATGGAGCGGTCATGGCCAAAGGTCTGTGCCGCGGCGGACTGGCAGGGGACCTGCTTCCTTACGGCGAGCCCGAAGGAGACCCCATCGCCAATACGTACTTCTATTCGTGTGACTGGGCCGGTCAAAAAAATGGCGACGCTTTTCTTTTGATCAGGGGCCTGCCTGCGGGCGAATACGAGATGACGTCATACCACAACCATTGGGAGCCTTGCACACAGCAGACTCGAAATTGCCACCGTTGCGAAAGCGGGATGCCTCCCATGCCGAGCGTAACGGCCAATCCTGTTCCGGCCGGTGCTTTGCCGGGATACGGTAGCTGGGCACTTCCTAAAGGCACTGGCAAGGGCGTTGTAGCGTTGGAAAGCGCCAAGGACATAAAGGTCTCGAGCGTTTTGTCTGATGACAAGGTTACCAAGAGCCTTATTCGGTTTGCCACCGACGGTTCGGATGTGCTAATCATCTATGAGGCAGCGGACAACACTTATCCCGACCGCGCCAGGGCAGGCCGTGAAGGAGCCAGGGGCATCTTCAACGCCTTTGAACTGAAGAAGGTTGTTAAGAAGTAGGTTCCGGTCACGAGTAGCCTGACCGAACGTTTAGTATGCTTAGTCAAAGCCCACCGGTCAAACCGGTGGGCTTTTCTTTCTTTATTTCAGCTACACTGAATTGCTGCGTGTGGGACCCGTCATCAGCACCGAAGCCGCACATCACTTTGGCAGTCGTTTTATTCGCGCGCCCTTTGCGGTTTCATGGTAAAGCCGGATTTCACAGATACCGAACCGGCCTGCTGTCTTTGTTATCACCAGGCGAACCTTGTCGGTTTTGACAGGTTCGAAATTCAGCACGCAACGGCGACTTTGGTTACCCATGACCCTCGCGACTGTCTTCCAGGAATCTTCGACCCACGTTTCGACAGTAAAATCGTCTGCCCGACCGTTTATTGCCTGGAAGGTCACATGAACAGTGTCGATTATCGAAGGTTCGGCGAGTTCAAGCTGAATCCAGTGCGGCAAAGCAGCAGCAAGGTCTGGGGCCCAGGCGTTTGCTTTTTTGCCGACGACTCGGTTCCAGCCGTTATTAGCATTCTCCGGCCCCATCTGTTCACGGCTGCTGGAAGCTGTCACCCTGGCCCGCAACGCAATGTCATCGGTATCGGTATTGCTGACGCCAGGCAGATAGCAGCCGTCTTTTAGCAAAGTCTGCTGTAGCTGGTCAATGTGATTCTCATAAATTCCACGAGGGGTGGTGTCATATTTTTTTGCAATTGCCGCTGCCGTACCCGCTGCCTGGCCCATCATGCATACGGGGCGCATGACCCGGGTTCCGCCCATTGCGATGTGGCTGGCTGAGTGACACCGCCCGGCCATAAACAGATTGTCCACATTATTCGAATATAACGTTCGATACGGTATACACGTGCGATTGCCCTCGTAGACGTGAATACAATCGTTGCCTCTCACCCAGAAACCTTCCGGATGATGCACGTCTGTACCCCAGTCGGTGAACGCAATAGTGTCCCTATGTACAATTTGCTCATCAAAGTCGCGCTGGGTCATGATATAGTCACCGACGAGCCGGCGGCTTTCGCGGACTCCCATGATGTGGGTCAGCCAGACGAGCTGCCGATTACGGTTGGCCTCGATTGTCTTAGGGTTGTGATTCTTGGCATAGTTCCAAAGCCCGATGTTTATCCGAAACAGCTCGTCACGGATTTTCTCTGCATCTTTAATAATGTCCAGCATGCCTCCGTACTCGACCCACCAGGTACGATAAACACGACCGTTGATATCATCGCCGGGATTTCGACCTTTGCCGCGAGAGGGCACATCGAAGTTCGGCGGGCGCCTGACTTCATTTAGACGGTGATGCGAATTCAACGGCTCGAAGTCCTCACGTCGTGTCCACTTATATGCCCAGTCCGGACACGTGAATGGTACCGGTTTTTCATGCGTTTGAAATTCGGAGTTGTATAGGTTGTTGCCCATAGTTCTGCTGCCGGCCTTGACCGGCGCAAGAGACTCGTTGAATTCAGACCGCGATTCCTGACCCATGCGGTGCTCGGCGCCAGCGTAATAACCAATCCATCCGTGTCCCGTGCAGTCGATAAACAGCGGAGCGCAGAAGCGCATCCGCTGGCCGCTGTGAACGTTGAGGGCCATTACGGATTTAATTCGATTTTCGGAAGCCATCTCGACACCGGTGGCCCGGGTATTTAGAAACAGAGAGATATTTTCTTCGGCACGAATCACAGACTCGATTTTTTGTGAGTCTGCATAGGCCCGCCAGTCTTGCTTCGGGAAAAACTCCTCGGCCAATCCGGTGACATTGACCTTGTCCGGCGGTCTGCCGATATAACCCATCGGTGGAATTGCGATTTCTGAAGATGCGTTCCCACCGAGAACGGGTCTATCCTGAACAAAGGCCACGCGGGCCCCGTTACGAGCAGCCGCCACGGCCGCGCCACAGCCGGCCGGGCCCCCACCCACAACAACCACATCAAAAACACTTGTCTCAATCCGCGCCCCTGTGTATCTCTCACGTTGCCTCGCAAGCTCCGCAGGGTCTTTCAAAGGCGTAAAACCGGTGCCTGCAAGCACAACCGCATCACACCTTGCCCACCAGCCTGTCTTGTCGACGAGTCTAATTTCAACATCACCCGCCTGCAGGTCGAACGTACCGCCATCGACCCACTGCCAAGCGTCTGTCTCGGCTTTGCCGAACGTGACCGGTGACACGTTATCACCGACTTGCACCTGAAACTTCCCCGGCGAGTGACTCGGAAGCCAATCTTTGCACCTCACCCAAAGGCGATATGTCCCGCTTTTGTCTATATGCGCTGTCGTCACCGCATCGTCCACAGGCTTACCGAGGCCGGTAGCAAGCAGATAAGGCGAGCCCATCAAATCCACAAACTGAGAGTCATTTGACCATCCACCGGTTTTGTCGAATTGTTCTGCTTCAAGCCATACAACCAGCTCTGATTTACTTTCTGCAGTGGGCCTGCATGCCAAGGGAACCAAGCTGACGAATAAAGCAAACGCGCAGGCAAGCCCCTTAGGGGCAAGTTGGCCAAAGTAACGTGTCTTCAAGAAGTAGTAAGAAACAAGCGACATCTTACACCTCACAAGTTAATGAACAGGCTATTGTATAAACTGGAAACTATACAGCTTAGCGTTTTTCATTTCAAAGCGCAGGCGCACGATTTGGCCGGCAAGATTTCCCACATCAGGGTCGCGCTTCCAAGTAACAACGTGCCGGACGGAATCGGTGCTTATGGCGTCGCAGTCGGTGATTCCATAGTTGCGGGTCCCGTCCCTGGGGGGATTTGTCAATGCGACGTTGTAGCCGGTATACTCCTTGCCGTGCAGGGCCACGATAGCGACCTTTACCTGGCCGGCCTTGGCGTCAACATTCAAAGTCAGCTTGTCGCCGTCAAAGACGAAGGGCCGCGTCACGAGTATGCCCGTCTCTTGGCCGGCATCGAGCGACAGGAAACCGTCCAGCCGCTGGGTGAATCGGACCGTGGCAAGGCCACCTCCTGTCATCCTACAATTTGCGTACTGCCAAAGTTCATCGCCGCAGCGTATGATGCCGTTGGCTATGTCACCGCTGGTAAAATCAGTGCTGTCAACGGCCTTGGCCTGCCCGTTCAGTCCCGGCTTTCCTGGTTCGTCTTGTTTAGTTTTCTTTGACTTATGCCTCGCTTTGCCATAGGACTCCGGCTGCCAGTCAGGCTGGTTCATGAATCTGCCGGGCGGCATGTAAAATCCCAGTTCGGGGCGGATTTTCCAGTTGACGGCGTCCCTGCTGACGGCCATATCGCAGCCGGAGCGGAACATAAACGCCACGTAGGTATCGGGCGCCCATTCGTACTTCTGGGGGCGCGTTCTGAAGATCTGCCCCTCGTCCGGATCGAATATGTTCGGCCCGAGGACGGTTATCCCCTCTCCGGTGACGGCGGGGAAGGGCCAGCCTTCATAGTAGGGATTCGGCACCGGATTGAAAGGCCAGGTCTTATTGACTTCGCGGGTTCTGAACATGGTTGTACTTCTTCCGTAATTGGGATAGTCACCGGTATTGTAGCTGCCGTCGCGTTTTATGTAGTTGAAGTAGCAGCCCTGCTGGTCGTCCCAGAAGGTCTCACATCCTCCGCCGCTGACGAGGGGAAGCATACATGTTTCGTTGCGCCGCCAGTGAACCGCGTCGGGCGAAAAGTAAAGGTAAATGCCCCGCTGGCCGACCCAAAGAGTTGCTTTGAATCTTTCTTCCGGCAGGACATTAGGATTGGTGTCCTTGAAGTACTTTCCCCAGCTCGGCAGACCGAGCATAATCAGGTTGTTTTCCTTTGAGCCGCTATGCTTGATAAGACCGAGCCTGGGCTGCTCGAAATTCACACCGTCATCTGAAACAAACAGTTCTATAGGTCCTTCATCCCCCTCATAGCCTTCGGACTTGACGGTGTATATCCTGCCTTCGTGCTCAAAGAACGAAGCATCCCACGCCGCTTTTATGTTCAGCTTGACTCCCCCTGTTGGGGGATTCAGCGTCAGTTTGACGTTCTGTTTCCTGTCGACCATCACCTCATCTATGAAGACGTGTTTGCGTGAGCCGAGGATTACCGGTTCGCCGGGCAAATACTTCTTTGCGGGGCCGAACAGCAATGGCGGGCCATTTGCCACGGCTGGCTTGGGAGCGTTCTTGCGGTGGTTTCTGCTGAAGCTGTCGGGCAGCCTAAAATTATCCGCATACCGGACAACATCCGAAAAGCGAAGCTCGTCTATGTTGCCGTTGAAATCGTGCTCGCCGTGACGGTCATGGCCGACGGCAAAATTGAATCGATGTGCAATTCGTTTCTCAAAATCGGGGATGGACCTCCTATCTTCTTTTTCAAAGATGCCGAAGGTAGTGTCAGCGATAGACTCGGGGCGAACGGCAGGGACAACCTTCGCTCCTGCAATCGGTGTAACCTTCACCGGTTCCTGTGGTTTACCGTCGATATAATAATGGAGTTTCTTACTGCCGGCCGAGTAAGTGAAAGCAACGTGATGCCATGCCCTGCCCCAGATTTGTGGAAGTTCGGTTGGGCAGACAGCTTCGAAACCCGCATACGCATTCTCAATAATAAAACCGCCAGCACGTGTCTTTAGAGTTATAGTAAAGCCGGGCTCAAACTTATCCCCAAGGTCAATAAGCGTGACGTCCTGAATAGGATTGGACATCAGCATGAGCCAGAATTCACAAGTGAAGTCGCGCTCTGCGAGGGTCCTCATTATCTGCTCTGGCGCAATGGTTGGACCAAAGAGTCCGCTGCCGGGCCTGCCGCTCATTTCCCTCATCTTGTTGAATCCGACCGCGCCCTTCCAGGCTGCGTAACTGACGGCGTAGTCGCGCCCGGGCGTAAGCTTAAGTGCGTTCCCGAATTTGCCGGGCACCAGCTTGCCGCCTTTCATTAGACGCAGGTCATATTCGTTTTGGCCGGCGTCCGTCAGCGTTGTGTACGGATAGTCTGTCTCGTCGAAGAGCCACAGACCAATGGTATGCTTGTCGGCGAATGACGGAAAATAGTCTTTTTCTCCATAGGCCGTGCTGCATCCTCCGACTATAGCTACGACCAAAATAAGGTTCAACAATTTTACGATAACTAAGTTTGCTTTAACTGCCATTCTCGATTCCTTCTTACACAATTATGTGTAACAGACTACCAATATTATGCCCTGTAAAGCTCCTGCGACTTCTGAGCCCACTAAAGAAGATAACTCATTATTCAAACTTAAAGGCGAAGAGTTTAGCATTTTGCATTTCAAATCGCAAACGCACGACTTGGCCGGCAAGATTTCCCACATCAGGGTCACCCTTCCAGGTGGCGACGTGCCGGACGGAGTCGGCTCTTATCGGGTCACAATCGCCAAGCCCAAAGCCCCGGACCGGCTTTTTTGGCGTGTTGGTCAGCCCGATGTTATAACCGGATATTTCCATTCCCGGCAGGTTCAGGATAGCGACCTTCACCGTACCCTTTGCCGCCACATTCAGCAGAAGTTTGTCGCCTTCAAAGACGAACGTCCGGGTTATGATTGTGCCGGTTTGCTCACCGGCGTCGAGAGATACGAAACCGTCCAGCCGCTGACTAAAGCGGATTACATTTCCGCCGAAGCGGTTTATATATTGCCAGATTTCCGCACCGCGACGAATCAGTCCGTCCTGTATCCATCCGAGCCGGGTGGATCTGCCTTCCAAACTCACCTTGCGCGGCACGTAAGGCGTGTCACCGTCTTCGTCATATACATGCCAGCGGATACCGTTCCGGCTGACCGCAAGTTCGATCCGCCCATTGCGAACCAGAAAAGCAACATAAGTGTCGTGGGCCCAGAGGTACTTTGTCGCCCGGGTCCGGAAGACCTGCCCCCGGTCCGGATCGAACAGGTCGGGACCGAATACTGTGATGCCTTCACCGGTCACCGCCGGAAACGGCCAGCCTTCATAGTATGGATTAGGGATATCTCTCATAGGCCAGGCCTTTGTCGGCTCCCGGGTCTCGAAGAGAGTAGCCCCCCGTCCGTAGGCAGGGAAGTCGCCGGTGTTATAGCTGCCGTCGCGCTTGAGCAGATTTACGTAGACGCCGCGCTGGTCGTCCCAGAAGGTTTCACAGCCTCCCCCGCTGACCAGCGGCAGCATACTCGTTTCGTTTCGCCGCCAGTGTATTCCGTCGGGTGACACATACAGGTAAATTCCGCGCTGGGCAACCCAGGCGGTGAATTTGAATCCTTCTTCGGGGTGCGCGTAGGGATTTGTGTCCTTGAAGAACCGGCCCCATGACGGCATATGAGTAAGAATCAGGTTATTGTGCTTAGAGCCCCCGTCCTCAATGATGCCCAGGTCCGGTTTGGTGAAATTGATGCCGTCCTCGGAAAGCAGCACAGGATTCCTGCCGACGTCTTTGGCATACCCGCCTTTGGGGACCATCCACACGTTCCCGTCGTAGTCGAAGACAGGGGTGTCCCAGCTGCCCCGTATCGTGACGTTCGTCGATACGAGGTCGGTTGGCGGATTAACCGTCAGCTTGATATTGCTTTTTCTGTCGACGATAACCTCATCGATAAAGACATGCTTGCGGGAACCAAGCTTGATGGGCTCATTTGGCAAATACACCTTGTCGCCGCCGAAAAGCAGCGGGGGGCCGTTTGCCACGGCCGGCCTGGGGGCGTCTTTTCGGTAGTTCCGGCTGAAACTGTCAGGAAGAGGGAAGTTGCCTGAGTAGCGGACGACGTCGGAGAAGCGCAGCTCGTCGATATTGCCGTTGAAGTCGTGGTCGCCGTGACGGTCGTGCCCTAAAGCAAAGTTAAACCGATTTTTTCTGCGCTTTTCGAAGTCGGGCTTGTCCCTTCTGCTTTCCTTCTCGAAAATGCCGTACGTAGTGTGGTGCAGTGATTCGGGCCAAATGCTTGGCGGCACTTTCGATTTTTCCAGGCGCAAGAGCCGCACAGCTTCTTGAATCTTGCCATCAATAAAATATCGCAGCGTATTGTTGCCTGCCGAGTAAGTAAAAGCTACGTGATGCCATGCCCTTCCCCAAATCTGGTTAAGCACTGTCGGACATTCGGCCTTGAACCCGGCATATGCGTTCTCGATGACAAAGCCTGCGGCTTTGCTCTTTAATGTCAAACTAAAACCTGGTTCGTATTTATTACCAAGGTCTATCAGGACCACGTCCTGAATGGGATTGGACATTAGCAACAGCCAGAACTCGTAGGTAAAGTCCCGGCCATTTAGTGCACTGAGCAGCTTTTCAGGAGCCACCGTCGGTCCCCACAGGCCGCTGCCACGTCTGCCGCTGACTTCTCTCATGTGGGTGAACGAAACCATACCTTTCCAGGCTGCATAACCGACCGCATAGTCAAGGCCGGGCGTAAGCTTAAGTGCGTTTCCGAATTTGCCGGGCACCAGCTTGCCGCCTTTCATTAGACGCAGGTCATATTCATATTGACTTGCATCGGTCAGCGTAGTGTAGGGATAGTCCGTCTCATCAAAAAGCCACAGCCCTACCGTGTGTTTATCAGCAAACGACGGGAAATACTTCAAATCTTGTTCCACTCCGAAGGTTACCCCTCTGGAACCCAATGTCACCGATACGAGCGTCAAAGTGAGGATTCTGATATTTATTCTTATCTCCATAACATCTCCCGCTTATAGCTTGAGCAGTATTGTTTTTGCCTCCAGCTCCAACAGGAACAGATATCCGGTTATGGACTCGATATTGCTTAACGAGCCGTGATACGATTGTCAAGAACAATCATATCCAACCGCACTCCGGTATCTAAGCTCTCCGGCCGTTCTCGAACGACGAATTTCCACACCTGCCGTGGCTTTACACGTATGTCTTTTTGGTTCGGCCAAAAAGTAATTGGCCGTCAGACCTCTTTCGGTTATAATCCTTGCCCTGTAGCAATGGTAGGAAAGTCAGTAGTTCAGTACGTTCTTACCGAACATGAGTCGGAGTTGCTGGGGGGATTCCGCATAGTCAGAAAAAGTTACGGTTACAGACTTTTTTAAGGAGTGCGATTGTGAAAAAACGAATCTTGTTTGCAATTACCCTGCTATTTACCTGTTCACAGATGGTTTCAGCAGGTGAAAAAAGCGCAAAAAGTTGTGTCAATTCACTCGGTATGAAGTTAATTCGCATCGAGCCGGGCACGTTTGTGATGGGCTTTGAAGCTGCTGGCCCAGGCGGCGAGGCAGGGGCGTCAGATTTTAGCCGTGGCGACTTCGACGAGCTGCCGCGTCATAAAGTCACCATAACACAGCCGTTTTATATATCCGAGACAGAGGTAACTATTGACCGATTTCGTCAGTTCAAAGCCGAATACCCCGGCTATGATAAGTCCAGACCTTATGCTTCGGCAATAAGCTGGCATGACGCCGTTGCCTTCTGCAGGTGGCTCAGCAAAAAGGAAGGCAAACCGTACCGCCTGCCCACCGAAGCCGAGTGGGAGTACGCCTGTCGGGCGGGCACAACTACTCCGTTTTCTTCGGGAAGACTGCCACCAAAGCACGAGACTCCTAATCGGTGGGGACTCAAGAATATGCACACGGGCGTGCGGGAATGGTGTCTGGACTGGCACGGCATTTATCCCGAAGGACACCAGGTCGATCCGATAGGCCCAGCTCACGGCTGGACCAAGGTCGTTCGTGGCGGCAATTTGGACTGGACGGTTGAAGATTCACCTTTCTATGCCCGTTCAGCCAATCGTGCCGCTTTGGCGCCCGGCTTCGGCCCACCGCCTTTGGAATACCAATTCAAGCAGTTGCAAACCGCAAATCTCACCTTCAATCTACCCCAGCAGCTACTTGAAGCGGAACACCTCGAATACAAGCTGGCGCGATTCGAGGGCAGCCCGGCCGCAAAAGAAGGTGGCGAGGATACCGTGGGCATAGACGTGACATTGTCCGAGGCCTTGAATACCCCTTTCAGATACACCGGTCTTCGCGGCCGCTGGTCTATCAGGACAAGCGGCTTCATACCCGGCCGACACGAAATAGGCTTCCGCGTAGTCCAGGCGCCGATGCCAAAAAGCAAGGCGAGTCCAACCAAGCTGCCGTTCTGGCAGCGCTGTGTCAAGCAAAGCAATCACGGAGTCAAAGAGGGTCCGAATTCGAATAAGCCTTATTACCGCACAAGGCTGCTGTTTCCAAACCTTGCCGGTGCCTCATTAGACAAAGTCGGCTGGAAGATTGGTTTAGAGCAGGGTTACGGCGGGGGGCACCATAACTCGGCTCTGGCGGCACTTGACAACGGAGACCTGCTATCGTTTTATTACAACACCATGCTCGGCGGCGAGCGCGGTGCCTGTGTTTCCATAATGAGCATGCGGTTTCGGCACGGCACCGACCAGTGGGACATGCCAAGCTCCTGGCCGGACAACGTCGACTGCGACGACGAAGGGCCGGTTATATGGAATGATAAAGGCACGCTCTGGCTTTTCTGGGGTTCTCCGCGGCAGATGGCCGGGTATCCCTTTCAGTTCGTCAAGTCAAGCAACAACGGCGCCACCTGGGGCGAAGTCCATTTTCCACTGTTTGACAGAAGAGTCGGTCCCTATGCGGCTCAACCGATTAACAGCGCGTTCCGCGATTCAAGAGATACTATCTATTTGGCTGTGGATGGTTCGCACTCACCAAAAACGTCCGAACTGTTTGCCAGCCGCGACAATGGCAAGACCTGGTACGACACAGGCGGACGTACATACGGCAGGCACTCCACGTTTACTATACTCGATAATGATGTGATAATGGCTTATGGCGGGAAGCAGTCGAGTATTAACGGCTTCCATCCGCAAAACATCTCGAGAGATGGCGGCAGGACGTACGAGATTACCGCCTCACCACTGCCCGCTCTTGGCGGAGGTACCAGGGCCAGTCTGATAAAGCTAAGAAGCGGCCGGCTGTTCTACGTTGCTGACATGCATCTCAGCGCTTATCGTAAGTTGACCCCGGAACAATGTCCACCTGGATTTGTCGGACACGGCTCCTATGTTGGGCTAAGCGATGACAATGGAAAAACGTGGAGAGTTAGAAAACTCACAGGCGGGAGCATTCTTGGCAAGGACGGAAAGCCGGTCAAGGTCGGTACGGTTAGTTATGTTACTGCGTGTCAGAGCCCAAACGGAATGATTCATATTGTAACGTCCCACAATCATCCCGACCTGCATTTCGAGCTTAACGAGGCTTGGGTTCTGCAAGACCCCAAAGACACAAAGCCGCCCATGGGACGAAGATATACCGAGATTAAACCAGACATGGTCAAAGACTATACTGAGAAATATGCCGGCGGCAAACCAAAGGCGAGATGGAGCGCCGGAATTGGTGACGATGGTCATTATCTGCTCGACGGCGAGGAGACCTGGTATTACGAAAATAGCCAGAAGCAGTGGGAAATCTGCTATTGTGCCGGTCGGAAGGTAGGCACCGAGACTTATTGGTCCAGAAATGGTGCGCCTGAATGGGAAAAGGTCTATCGCGATGACGGCACTTATGAATGGACCGTCTGGGGGCCTGCCTCGACGGGGCTCCGGCACGGCGGGCCAGATGGGAAGGTCAGAGCCAAGTCCATCTGGCGTGGTAAAAAGCTTCTGAGCTACGATATCAGCGAGCCATAGTCTTGACGTAATGTTGTTAACAGCGTGTTGGTTTTTTCGAAGGGAGATGCAAAGGTGAAGGTTGTAAACGTACAGTTGGTAGTATCGCTGTTCTTGTTGATTATTATTTTGAGCCTGACAGGAGAAGTCGAGGCGGTGGAAATGCCCGCGCAGAGACAATACACAAACTCCGTCGGCATGAAGTTCGTTCGTATCAAGCCCGGCAAGTTCCAGATGGGCCAGTTAAAGACTCTGGAGCCCAAAGTGCTACCCGTTATCGAAGGTGGTGACCGCGGCGGGCGGTTTGACCTGCTGGCCGAAGGTGACTACGATGAAAGACCGGTCCACGCCGTCAAAATCACCAAGCAATTCTACATGGGTATTCACGAGGTTACCAACAAGCAGTATGAGCTGTTTGACCCTGAACATAAAAAACTGCGAGGCAAGTCCGGCCTATCCAGCGCCGACGACGAAGCTGTAATATTTGTGAGCTGGTATGATGCTCAGGCCTTCTGTCGGTGGCTTTCCGACCAGGAGGGCCTGCCGTACCGTCTGCCCACTGAGGCCGAGTGGGAATATGCCTGCCGGGCCGGGACAAAAACGAACTACTATACCGGTGACATTCTGCCCAAAGAATTTCATAAGAACGCCGGCAGGGGAGGCAGGCCCGGACAGGCGGCGCTTCTGCAGGTTGGGCAGACCAGACCCAATACGTGGGGACTTTATGATATGCATGGCAACGTCGAAGAGTGGTGTTATGACTGGTATGGTCCCTATGTGAAAAAGACACAGAAGAATCCGGTTGGGTACGCAAGCGGCAATTTCCGCGTCACCCGCGGGGGGAGCCACTCGACGTATCCTTATTTCCTGCGGTCTGCCAACCGCAGCGGTACCCTTGGCGAGGACAAACACTGGCTGATTGGTTTTCGGGTGGTTATAGGTCAAATGCCCAAGTCAAAGCCGCTTCCGGTCCCGCGTGCTCCTCGGAATCAGCGTAACGTAATAAAGCGTGACCAGTCAAAGGTGCTCAAGGGACCGGACGCAGCGAAACCGTACTTCAAGGGTCCGCGCAAATTCGTCAAGATTCCGCGCGATGCGATAGGCCCAATGTATGCAGGCCATAATCACAACCCCGCCATTGTCGAGTGTCCCAACGGTGACCTTTTGGCCTGTTGGTACACGTGTGTTTCCGAGAAAGACCGTGAGTTAGCCGTGGGTGCCAGCCGTCTACCATATCGCCAAGAAGAATGGCAGCCCGCATCGCCATTCTGGGATGCGCCAGACCGGAATGACCACGCACCCGTGTTATGGTACGACGGCTGGGGTAAGATTTATCACTTCCAGCCCTTCTCTGCCGGGGCAACCTACGCGACTTTAGCCGTGGCAATGCGAACTTCCGACGACAGCGGCGCGACCTGGTCGCGGCCGAGGATAATCCTTGCCGAGCATAGAAATCCTAAAGACGTCCACGGAGGTCACCAGCTTAGCGAGCCGGCCTTCAGGATGAACGATGGTGCCATTGCGATAACGACCGATGGTTTCCCGACGCTTTGGATAAGCCATGATGAAGGCCTGACGTGGAAAAGCTGCGGCGGAAATATCAATGGTAATCACCCCGGCGTCGCCCAGCTTTCGGATGGACGCCTAATCGGTTTTCTGCGTGACAGAGAGGTCCCGGCCGAAGAAGTGGTAACCACCTACGAGGATATGGGAAAGATTTTCACACATAAAACAAGGAAACGAAGGATGGCCAGGGCTATCTCCGAAGATGGCGGCCTGCCTCGACGGGGCTCCGGCACGGCGGGCAAGACCTGGCCACATCTCACCAGCCCGTTCCCCGGTATCGGAGGCGGCCAGCGGCTCGTACTTATGCGGCTGAGGGAAGGTGACCTTTTCCTGGCCTCGTTTGCCGACAGGGGCATTATTATTACCGACTCCTCAGGGGCACGGCGCGAGGTCCGCGGCATGTTTGCAGCCCTTTCTGAAGATGGCGGTAAGACATGGCCCTATGTGCGTCTTGTAAGCGACGATGGCCCCGGCACACCGGGCATGACCACCAACGGTGGGTACTTTGCGATGAGTGCCCGCAACGCCGAGTACCGCGGATATATGTCCGGCTGCCAGGGACTTGACGGGGTCATTCACCTTGTGAGCAGCTATTCACATTACAGCTTCAACCTGGCATGGTTGAAGACCCCGCCGCCGCCGCTTAAACATCCGCCGGTCAGAGTAAAAACTGCGGTCGAGAGCTTTACGGGGCCTAAGGAATTCGACCTTACCGGCTGGGAACCTTATCACGGCCATTCGGGCGGCTTTAACGGCAAGGGCCAATACACAATTATTTCGAAGTCACACTTTCAGGGAATGAATCGTCTGATTGGGGCCGGCTCGTTCGAGATGAATATGGCGTTTGAAAATATATATTTCAACCCGCGCGGTAACACAGCGTCGCCGGGAATCACAATCTGGATTAAGGACGCAATGGTGCGCAGGCTCCATTTTTACGTTAGGGAGGATAGGATTGACATGGGTCTGGCCGTGGGCGATGGAGTAGAACGTGCTCCGTTCCCGGAAGGCCGACAGTATAATGTTAAGTGCTCGAGGCCACCGACTGCGGCCCAGCTCAAGTTTATTTATAATGAGAAGACCAGGCGGATGCGTATCTTCTACGGTCTCAACGGAGCCAAGGCCACTACGGAGCTTCCGCAAAGCAAGGCCGGCGTTTATTTCGCGAAACCTCTGAGTGAATGCACCGCCGCCTATATTATGATGAGCAACGGAAGGGTTGACATTGACCATTTTGAAATCGAGCCGATTAATCCTTAGAAAAGTGTATAAGATAAGGTATCTGACAAAATGTGAAAATTGAAGGGTAAAGTTATGAAGAACCCAATGCCAGCAATAGCAATCATACTTGCAACCGTCGCAGCAGCACAGGCGGCTGCAATGCCGAAGCAGGACCAATACACAAACTCGATAGGTATGAAGTTTGTGCGAATTGAGCCGGATACTTTTGAGATGGGACAACTAAAGACGCCGCTACCGTCGGAAGTACTGCCATCATTAGAGAGCGGATATGGCGGCGGGCGTTTTGACCTGCTGGCAAACGGCGACTTCGACGAAAGGCCTGTTCACACCGTGAAAATCAGCAAGCCATTCTATATGGGCAGCTTCGAGGTAACAAACTTTCAGTACGAACTGTTCGAGCCCGAGCACAAGCTGCTGCGCGGCAAAAACGGGTTTTCCAAGGGTGATGACGAAGCTGTAGTATTCGTCAACTGGTATCAGGCCAAGACATACTGCGATTGGCTAAGTGAGAAGGAAGGACTGCCTTACCGGCTGCCTACCGAGGCCGAGTGGGAATACGCCTGCAGGGCGGGTACTGCTACCAACTTTTACACGGGCGACACTCTTCCGAAGGAATTTTCCAACAGGAGCGGCAAGCGGCTTGATGTCGGCCAAACCAGGCCTAACTCCTGGGGCTTGTACGATATGCACGGCAATGTCGAGGAATGGTGCCAGGACTGGTATGGCCCTTACGTTGATGGTTTTGCAATTGACCCGGTCGGTTACACCGAAGGTGATATCCGTGTTACTCGCGGCGGCAGCCATGGGACGTGGGCATACTACCTGCGTTCTGCCAACCGGATGGGAACCGTTCCGGAAGACAAACACGAGTTTATAGGCTTTCGAGTAGTCATAGGCCAGATGCCGAAAACAAAACCACTGCCGATGCCGCCTAAGCCTCTTTATCAGCAGGACGTTATCCAGCGCAGCCCCGCGGAAATAAGCAAAGGCCCTGACCCGGACAAGCCTTATTTTAAGGGCCCGCGGGTTTATGTGAGAATTCCTCGAGATGCCACAGGTCCGCTGTTTGCAGGGCACAACCACAACCCGCAAATAGTCGCCTGCCCCAATGGCGACTTGCTTGCTACCTGGTGCTCCTCTGTTACCGAGCGTCGGCGCGAGATGACGATTGGCGGTACTCGGCTGCGTTATGGCAGGGAGCAGTGGGACCTTGCGTCGCTGTTTTGGGACGGCCCCGACCGAAACAATACTGCACCGGGTATGTGGTGTGACGAAAACGGCAAAATCTACTGGACGACCGGTTTATCCGCCGGCGCCAATTACGGGCAGTCAGCCAAGGTGCTGAGAACGTCAACCGACAGCGGCGCAACCTGGTCCAGGGCCAGAATCATGGCGTACGGACGAGAAGGACCTTTGCCGGGTTCGGTGGCTTTCAAACTTAAAGACGGCACTCTGGTCGGTAACGCCTTTGTACGCATGATGGTCAGCCGAGATAACGGCCTGACCTGGGTTGATC
>Ga0114922_10000504_pt1 | contig 37516 bp, 32 predicted proteins | sample AartaG_FD_100975 | JGI IMG/M metagenome (GOLD analysis project Ga0114922, IMG submission 100975) | Deep subsurface microbial communities from Aarhus Bay to uncover new lineages of life (NeLLi) - Aarhus_00045 metaG | ecosystem: Environmental > Aquatic > Marine > Oceanic > Sediment | place... | reverse complement strand
GTCGGCCGGCACCTTGTAAACTGCTAGCGATTGGCGACACAGAGCCTTGAGTTGAGCTGCGTCCGCAGGTGCGCGTTCATCGGGGACGACATACGCTATGACGCGTTCGCTTGCGCGGTCGTCGCGGTCCCCCACGACGGCGGCCTCCTTGACCGAGGGATGGGACCGGAGAACGCTCTCAACCTCCGCCGCATACACGTTGAGCCCGCCGACAATGATCATATCCTTCTTCCGCCCCACTATGTACAGATAACCTTCCTCGTCGAACCTGCCCAGGTCACCTGTATAGAGCCAGCCGTCTCTAAGGATCTCGCGCGTCGCTTCCGGGTTCTTATGGTACTCCTTCATCAGCATCGGGCCGCTTATTGCGATCTCGCCGACCTCGCCGGCGGGCAACGCCCCGCCACTCCCGTTGACGATGCGCACATTCACGCCGGCTGCCGTGACCGGCTTGCCTACAGTGTACGGCTTGTGGATACCTTTGCCCAGTTCCGTTCCGGCCACCAGAGGAGCCGCCTCAGTGAGCCCGTACCCCGTATCCACCGGCATACCGAAACGCTTCTCGAACGCCGCGACAACTTCGGGGGTCGCCACCGCACCGAACGTTGCAAACAGTTTCAAGGAAGATAAATCAATATTCTCTTCTTCGGGCAGCCTGTTGATCATATTCAGCATTGCCGGCGCCAGGTGGCAGAACGTAACACGATATTCGGCAATCTTCTTCACAAAAGTGCGCGGCGAAAACCGGTCCATTATGACGATCTTAAGAGGAAAATGGGCGCAGGCGTTCAGGTAAACCGGGCCGGACAGATGCGACATCGGCACGCTCAACAGCCCGATATCCTCCTCGCCGATACTCCAATGCGCTTCCATCCCCGCCGGGAAAGCGTCCCAAGCCTTTGCCGTCAGCACCGCGCCTTTTGGGGTGCCGGTTGTGCCCGACGTGTACATTATCGCCAAAGTATCATCGGGATCGACCGAGGCCGGCTCTACCGAGACTTCGCTCGACTTCATCTCGTCGGACCACAAGACCAGCGGCGGCTGGTGCGAAAGGGCGGAAACGGTGTCGCGGAACCGCGCCGACACTATCAGCGCGCGCGGTTCCGCGTGCCTCATTATCCGGTCAAGCTCCGCGGGAACGAGCCGCGGGTCTATAGGCATGAACACAACGCCAAGGTAGGACGCCGCGTAGTACGTCAGGGCGAACGTAATGCTGTTGGGTATAAGCACCGCGACTATATCGCCGCGGCGCACACCCTCACTGCGCAGCCCGGAAGCGAGCTTTCGCGTCAGCTCATAGAGTTCCGCAAACGTGACTTCCCCTTTGGGGTCCACGATCGCAGTTCGGTCGCCGCAGCTATCAGCCGCTTGTGCAAGATGTTCGTGCGGTACCAAATGTCTTTACCGTCCGCTAAGGCTCCTCAGGGGCAAGGCTGACGTCTTCGTGCTTCAGCGCCATACCCTCACACACAGGGAATTCCCCAGGATACCTTATGAACTCCACATGGCCGTCCATATAGCCCACGTTACAGCCGCCGGGCACATGGTTGAACTCGCTGGCGTTCGCGCTCGGGACATCCCAGAAAACTACTATATCGGACTGAGCAACGCTGGAACCAGCCGCATTGTTTATGTCAGTGATGAAGAACCGCTCGATACCCTCTCGCAACCTGTACAACCTTGTTGTTTGCCGAGGCCCGATCGGCTCCGAAAGTTCTAGATCCTGGTCGAGAAAAGCCTCTCCTCCTCCAACTGGCGGATCCTGGAGCCCAAACCCGACGTCCCCGAACCACACGTCTATGTCTTCGTAGGGGAGTGCATCCCGTGTGAACGCGTAGCCCGCATAATCATACGTGAACCAGTCTATTCTGACCGCGTTGACAGCATCATTAAGAGTCGGCACAAGCGCGCCGCTTCCACCAGGATCGCACATGAAGAACCAAGGGGGCGTCTCCCCTGCCTTAGCCGCCGACGGACATATAAACGGGTTCATATCGGAAAGATACTCCGGGTAAAACGAGCGACCCTTAGGCGCAAACGTAGGTCTATATCCTTCCGAGGGATCGCACGGTATGGCGGTCAACCGTCCCATCGGCGGGAAACTCCCGTTCCATTCGTTCGCATACATCTTTAGCGAGAGCATTATCTGTTTGATATTGTTGGCGCAGGACGCTCGCCTGGCCGCCTCCCTCGCTCTGGCTAAAGCAGGCAGCAGTATTGCTGCAAGTATGCCAATTATCGCGATGACCACAAGCAACTCGATGAGCGTGAACCCGGAACTCCTTTTCCTACTCATGTGCCCCCTCCTTTCCGTTCGCCACCATTGTGGCCCACTCGACAAACACGTTAGCCCTGCCTCACGCGCAGAGCTTCCACCCAATTCAGGAATTCTGTTTCCGCGGAAAGGGCGCCGATTAAGTAGCAGACAGACTTATGTTTTCCGCGGCCATGCACTGCCGGCTTGCCCCCACACCGACGAAATACTCTCACAATGTTATGAAGAACCTTAAGCTAATTACAAAATGATCGCAACTATACTACCACAAATTCCGGAAAAATCAAGCAAAAAATTCATGGCCACCGGATTGTGCCGAGAGTTACCTACGCCACGAGCACTCACTGCTCCTTATTTGCGCGGTCTTGCACCTCGGTGATGACAGCGTGGGGATACTAAGAATATTCCCTTGTGTCTCAACCCGAGGCTCTGGTATAATAAGCGAGGAGAAATCAGGACGGTATTAGACATGAACAAGCGCAAGACAGCCATTCTTCTAACCGCTTATCTGGCACTTACTGCGGCCGCGATATCCTGGCCGACCGGCACCTTGGCTGCCCAGCGAGTGAGACCCTCGGGTCGCTCGTTCTCAGGTCGCTCCTCCGGGTCGATGCGTGGCGGCGCAAGGACGTCAGGATCCTCCCGATCCTACAGCGGATCTCGTGGCTCGGGAATGGGTTATGGCGGCAGCAGGATGAGCGGCGGACGCTCCATGATGCGCTCGCCGTCCGTTCGAGTCGGCGGGACAACGCGTTACGCACCGCCTGCCCGCACTACCGGCCGTTCCCGTGTCGGACCCCGCACGTCCCAGCGCCCCACAGCCCGAGTCGGTAGGACAGGACGTTCCGCACGGCCCGGCCCCACTACCGGCCGCTCTCGTGTCAGGCCGCGGGCATCGCGACGCCCACCCGTGCGAGTGGGCAGGACGGCACGCCCGGCGGCACGAAGGACCGTTGGAACGCGTGGGCGCGTCAGACCGACCGCGTTGCGTCGCCCGACCGTGCGCGACCCAAGGCACTCTGTCGGACGTACCACCCATCGGATACGGCGGCCGGCACAGCCGTACGACCGGAGCGGTACCACCTACCCCTATTATCCGTGGCGACCTTACTACACCGTTCCGCTCCGTACCCATTATGACTGGTACTGGTACCACAGACCCTTCTACTCGTACTCGTCGTACAGACCGCGATGGTGGTACCCATACTATGACACTTTTTATCCCTATTACGGTTACGGCGGTTGGTGGTGGAACGACTGGGGCATGGGCGCTTCATTCTCTTACAGTCCCAGCTATGACTATTCGTACGCGTCATACGAGCCCGCGGTCACAATTACTGAGCGTGTAGTCGACTCTGGAACACCGGCAGGTTTCACCAGCCCGGATTCCGCTGAGGCGGACCGCCTGTTCGACGACGGTAGATACAGCGAGGCAGCCGAAATGTACCGTCAACTCAGCTTCGCTCATGAAAGCGATGTCTTCGTCCGGTTGGCCCACGCTCATTGCCTGCTTGCCGACGGACGGTACGAATACGCCGCGTACGTTGTCAGGAAGGCGGCCGGGCTCGATCCCGACTGGGAACAGATATTCATGCAGCTGCGCGGCCACTACGGTGATTGGGGCATTTATGTGGATCAAGTCACGGAACTTGAACAGTATATCGCCGAGAAGCCGGACAATACTGCCGCTAGATTCCTGCTCGGCTACGCCTACCTATTCTGGGACCGTTACGGCGACGCCGCTGGCGTGTTTCGCAGTCTTCTGGCTCGGCAGCCCGAGGATAACGGGGTGCGTTATTTCCTGGGCACGACCGAGAGTCTGGAGAAACGCGGGGAAGCCAGTTCCTGATTTGCTGTTCACATGATGCCGCGCAACGCGTGGTAAGACAAGCGTTCCACGCGGACATTAAGGTGGTTGACGGAATATACCGGGCGACGGACGGTAATCACGAAACGCGGGGCTAAGCTGCGGCTCGTCGCCCTTGCGACGGCGCAGACGCGTTTGTAGAAGGGGAACGAAATGCACAGTGGGGCGAAGTGGATCGTGCCGTCGTGTTTCCCCGCGTTCATCCTAATAGTCCTGCTTGCCCAGTCCCACACCTGCCTCGGCACACCTCTGGAAATAGAGTCGTTCGGCCCCAGCAGAGCGGTCGCGCGAGTGGGCGACGAGATCCTGTTTCGCGGCGCCGTCAAGAACTTTGGAGACGAGCCGGTGCGGTCCATCGAGGCGACACTCCTGCTTGACGGAAACTCGATCGGCGACCCGAAGACCGCGGCACAACTCGATCCAGAAAAGACCGCTGGCTTCGAATGGAGCTACACCGTCGAGCACGAGATGAGCGCCGTCGCGGAAATGGTTGTACAAGCCGAAAACGCCGCGTCGACGTCTTCGATCTCGTATGTAGCGGCGCTCTCGGATCGTCCGGCGCCGGCGGATGTTGTCATCGACGGCGAAAACGTGAAACTCGTGTTCACCTGTACCGTCCACGGTTATGGTCCGGCGAGCCTTTTCGTGCTCAGCGGAAACGATTGGACGGAGGTCGCGCGCCTGATGTCGTTCAGTCGAATAGCCTACAAGTCCCAGGACGGCAAGGTTCACAGACGCCTCGTATGCGCCGAAATAGCGGACAACAGGAGGCGCAGCGCGCTGTTCGCAAAAGACCTTGTGGATGCCGACGGTGATGTCTGGCATTTCATGTTTCGTTTTAGCGCGGGCGACGATGGCAAGAGCATACTTGCCGAGTACACGCTGCGCACGGAGAACGACGAGGAGCTGCTTGCGTTCGGCGGCCCGATCCTCTACGTCGGTGACGGGACCACCGGCGAGGAAAAAGATGCCGCGCTATTCCCGGGTCTGGAGTATCTCGAATCCGACGAGGCATCTTCGAGCGTCCTCGACGTGGGACCGCCGCATAACGTTCGGCGCGTCCCTCATCCGAACAAGATAACGATTCCCCTGATGGAAGTGAATGTAAGGCGGCATCTCGTTGGTCTGGTGTGGGAACCGCTTCAGAAGTGGGACGGAACCAACGACCGCCCCTCCGCGCTGTTCGCGTCCCCCAACAGCTTTGAGAGCATGTCGTGCCACGTTATGGGCCTCTTCCTGCCAAGCTGTCCGAGATGGGTTGCGGAAAACGCGACGGAGGCAGCCCAAGCTTATCGATTGCGGGCAGGCCAAGAGGTGAAGCTCGCTGCCCGGATTTTCTCGAAATACCCTGCGGAATCCTCAATCGAGGCCGTGGAACGCTGGATTGATAAGAACGGAGTGCCGGACCCGTTGGAACCGCCGCGCGGTACGTTAGAGGAGGAGCTGGACTTCTCGCTGACAGCCTATACGGATACGTTGTGGGTCGAACAGGAGGGGAAATGGCGCGATACTCTCGGGGTCAACCAGCGGGAGCCCGAGTATTACCCCACCTTCGTTCACCAGCTCCTTTTGGGAGCGAGACGCACGAAGAACGAGGAGCGGCGCGAGCAGTACAGAGCTCGGACGGTCGAGGCTCTTCGCGGCATGCCCGTTGACAAGCTGGGACTCGATCTGGCGTTTGCCTCGCGGGGCCTCGAGAAGGCTCTTGCCGTGGAAACCGCGCACGCAGTGGAGATTATCGAAAGTCAACGGCGCGACGGATCCTGGACACTTGAACCGAACAGCTCTGAGGCGAGCGATAGCAATGCGATCGGCGAGCTCGGCGTTGTTGAGCTGGGAACGTGCGCAAATCCCGCCTATGACGTGCTCAAGTTCGCGCGCATTTCAGCCAATTCGGACGCGCTGGATGCTGGGTTGAAAGCGCTCGACTACATGCGACGGTTCAATGTGCCGCGCGGGACCCAGGGGCGGGAGGCTCCTTCTTCGCATGCGCCGGACGTGCTCGCCTCCGCCCACGCTGTGCTTGCGTACCTTGAGGGGTACAACTTGGCCGGCGACCGAGCCTACCTTGACGAGGCGGTCAGATGGGCGCGTGCCGGGTTACCGTTTATCTACATGTGGAACAGCCCGGACATGCCGTACATGCGGTACGCCTCAATACCGGCGTTCGGCGCAACGCAGCGCACCGATAGCTCGTTCGGCCGTCCTGCTCAGCGAACCGGACTGGATTACGCGTACGCCCTGCTGAGGCTTTCTGAACACGACAGGACGTTGCCGTGGCGTAAGATTGCTACCGGTGTGACGATAAGCGCGATGTACCAGCAGCAGGATGACGGAGAGCGCGCCGCGTTGTACCCGGATAGCCAAGATCTGGTGGACGGATCTAGGGCGTCGAGTTGGCTGAACCCGTCAGGAGTACTGAGAAACGTCCTCACGCTCATCGGCGAGGACCCCGACACGAGAACCGTGATCGTGAGGCAGGACGCGGACGAAGTGCATATCAGCTCCGGCGCGGTACTCGAGAACGCGCGGTACTGGCGGCGTGGAATCACGTTCGACCTGGTCCTGCCGCGAGGTGAGACGTCCAGTTGTGTGGCCATTCCGGCTGTCCAACCGGACAAGGTAACAGCAAACAGAGCGCGCCTGCAGCAGGTAATGGATCTCGATATGGCAGACGAAGGATGGAGGTACGATGAGCGGCACAGAGCACTCTTCATCAAGATACTGCATCGGCAGGAACGGATGCGCGTCGTGGTGAGAAGCGCGAGCCGCTAGTGAATGGAGGAGACCAGAGCACAATGCATCACGGAGCGGATAGAAGAAAGCTGACAGACAGAAGGAACGGCGAACGAAGAAAGTTCGACCCAATTGCCGCGCAGGCTTACGAGGAAGGAATAGAACGCGGGCAGCTAACGGAGCGAAGGAGACTTGAAGACAGGAGAAAACGAGCGCGACGAGAGGCTGACCGCATCCAGGTCTGAAGGTTATGTCGACAGACCAAGGTATTGCGTGCTGTGAGACAGTGGCAGCCCGCGTCATCTCGCCTTGAAGAACCGACAATCAGTACCGTCCGGCCCTATTCTTACTTCTACGCGGCGGCAGCATTTCGGACACCAACCCACATACGCCGTTCGCGACCGGTTCACGTACACGCGACTGTACACCCCGCAACAATCGAACAGAACGCTGACATAACTCCTTCCGATCGCGGAAGGACGAGCGGCGCGTCTATCCTTTCTGATCTTGTTCGCTGTTAGATTCGGCTTGCTCCTGTTCCCCATTGTCCGCCACTTCCGCCGTTTCTGCTGTCGCAGGCCGGCTACGCAGTTTCTCCATGAACGTCCACACGAGAAAGACAATGCTACCGAAAACAATCGCAACAATGCTCGAAATCACGACAATAAGAGCGAATTGGTTCATCGCACAACCTCTTAAGTAGCGCCACGTGTCGATGCCAGTTCTTTGCGCTGGATTTCTGCAACGTATCTCCAGATGCGGTCAACATCACGTGTGGCTTCGGGGGACTCTTCCACGTTCACAAACTGAATACCGAGAGTTCTCATACTCTTTTCAGCGAGCTCATCGCGCCGGTTCCTCACCATTCCGGTAAGTTTTATCTCGTCCTCGTCAGGTTCCAGCCTGAACGCCAGCTTCAGCCGCGTACCGACGTCTATGCCTTGAGACACGCTCTTTGCCACGCGCACCGCGATACCGCCCGCACCTACGTCAAATATCTGAGTTCTGAGCGCTTCGCGTCGGTCCGCATACGTCCATTTGTCATCATCTCCCTCCCTAACGGGCACCATACGTATAAGGAGCGGCTGCGCGGAAGGTGGAGAAACGCGGAAATATGCGCGTCTCTGACCACTCTCGAGCGCACGAGGGTAGGAAATCAGAAGCACCTTTACCTTACTCCCCTCACCAAGTTTGAACGTGGACTTGCCGAGCAGTTTCGCCTCGAATAGAAACCGCTCGGACTTCGAGGCGAAATGCACCTCCATCTCGCAGCCGCGCGGCAATGTGACAAAATGCCCGTCCCACGTAGGGATGTCTATTACCACGCTTCGTTTGCCTCGTTTGCCTTCTTCGCCCCGTATCTCGTAAAGTCTGCTCTTGTACGTGGAGGCTATCCTACCCTTGAACACGCGTACGTCCGCGGGCACATTCAGCGAACACGCCGTGTTCAACATCTCGTAAACGAGTGCGGGATCATCAACGATGTTCAGTTTCACTGCGATAGCTCCGAATTTGACGACGCTTTCCCTTTTCTCGTTGCGGGTCTGAATGGAGGATCCGGTCCAGGCTCAGGCATTTTGACCGCAGGTTCGGCTTGCGCCGCCGCCTCCTCCTTGCGACTCCATCTTTCAACCACTAGCTTCAACTGGTTCAACTCATCTCGGATCTTCGCGAGTTCATCCATCATCAGGCTGGCGTTCTCTGCCAGACTCCTGTTGGTTTCGAGCAGTATCTTATGCGCCTCAAGTAATGCGTTGAGCGTGTCTGTGTCGGCACCTTTCGGCTTGGCATTCGTCTTCTCGGGAGGCTTGGGTTCATCCGGCTCCCGTTCCGGGACGAGCAACAGGTCATCGTACCATGCCGTTCCCTTCCCGGCCAGCACACAACGCACCGTCACAAATGATGTGCCAGGCGGGGGCACGATCGACGTCTCAACACGCGTCCAATCAACGCTGCCGGTTATCGGGTGAGCGATTGATGTCGTCGCGAAACGCAGCGCTTCTCCGGAACCGTCGCGCCAGCACTGCAGCCAAATAGCCGCTTCGGTGACCTCTTTGCTCCTTACATAGCCGGAGAGAAGCAGTTTCACTCCGGCCGTAACCGGAGAGACATGCTGGTACCAGTTGTTGTATACCTCATCTTTATAAGGGGTCTCGATATGGAGCATGAGGGACTGTTTTCCGGAGTGATGTGCGTTCTTATCCCAAAGCGCCTCCACACCCTCTGCAGGGACTGTGAAAACGCGCCATCCGGCGGGCTGTGCGTCGCTGCCGTCCTCAAGCCCCGCGTTCTTGAGCAGGTTCACAGGCTCTTCATCGGCGCAGTGCGCCACCGGCAGGAAAAACGGCGATTGCATAAGGAGGCACAATAGGACAAGGCCCACTTGAGCACAAAGCGAACACAGGTGGAACGCGCCGCTATCGTAAACGCATCTGTATCCTTTTCCTCGCACCGGCGCACCTCCCACAGAGTGCTCCTCCTTCCGCCTCAATATAACATGGGAGGGGCCAAAAGTCAAAGGATTTGGGGCAGTTGTGAGCGTCTTCCGGGGCGAGTCAGACTATTGTGTAACCGGCTACGTTCATGCGCATTGACCCGATCGCCTCTGTGTGCTACGATTACGGGAAACCGGTAATATGCATCGACTACCTTTACGGTAAGACGTCGGTGTCACCCCTCTTGTCTGTGGGGTGCGGGTTCGTGGGGATAGGGTGCGCGTCGGCGTTCGGCCCAGTCAGACTTGGCTCTCGAGATTCGGGCTCCGTTCACGTTGTGCGCCCAAGGTCGGGAAGCTCGATCCAACACAGAAGGTAAATGGGACCGTGTGGCAGGTTCGAGTTCGCTGGTGTATCCCGATCCGTCGCCATTGGCGTAGTTCCAATAGTCTACTCAGCCGACTTCCGGTCCTCGCGGGGAATGTCCGACGCGGTCCGCGATGCTCGTATGGACAGGGTGCGATACTAGAATGATCCGCGATGAGAAAACAGAGGACTTGACGGCCCCTCCCGAACAGATGCTCGGCGATCTGCTAACGCGTCGCGGGCTTACCATTGCGGTAGCGGAATCGTGCACCGGCGGGTTGATTTCGCACAGAATAACAAACGTTCCGGGAGCTTCCAAGTATTTCCTGCTTGGGGCTGTGGCGTATTCGAACGAGTGTAAGGTAGAGCAGCTCGGCGTTGATCGAGCGTTGATTGAAAAGGTCGGCGCGGTCAACCGCGATGTCGCCATGGCAATGGCCCGTGGGATTAAGGATGTTGCACGGAGCGATATCGGCGTAGGTGTCACGGGAATTGCGGGACCGGAAGGAGGACCGTCCTACAAACCTGTCGGTCTCGTCTTCGTCGCGGCGGTATCCAACACGCGGCAGAAAGTCGCACGTCACTTTTTTGACGGTACGCGAGAAGCCGTGAAACAGCAAGCGTCGGACGCGGCGCTAACGCTAGTACTCGAGGTAGCACGAGGGATTTTAAAAACCCTTGAAAGGTAACCAGTATGGCGGTAAGAGATGAGTTCGTGCACCTGCATGTGCACACGGAATATAGCCTGCTCGACGGAATGTGCCGGATACCGCAGCTCCTTGCACAGGCAAGAGAGTACGGGATGCCCGCCATTGCCATAACCGACCACGGGAACCTGTTCGGCGCCGTGGAGTTCTACCGGCAGGCAATGAAAGCCGGCGTCAAACCGATCATCGGCAGCGAAATGTACGTCGCACGCGGAAGCAGGCTCGACAGGAACGTGCGCAGTGCAGCGGAAGCCGCCTATCACCTCGTGTTGCTCGCAGAAAACGAGACCGGCTACAAGAACCTGCTCAAGCTCAGCAGCGCAAGCTTTCTCGAGGGGTTTTATTACAAACCGCGCGTGGATAAGGAGCTTCTGGACGAACATCACGAGGGGTTGATAGCGCTCAGCGCGTGTCTTGGGGGTGAAGTGGCCGCGGAGGCTCTCAGAGGTAACCTCGACGCCGCCGAGCAGGCCATTTGCACCTACCGGGACATCTTCGGCAAGGATAGTTTCTTCGTGGAGCTTCAGGACGAAGGCATGCCCGAACAGCATCGCGTGAACCCCGTGCTGGTCAAGCTGGCGCGCGAATGCGGTGTCGGGATCGTCGCGACGAACGACTGCCATTATGTAAAACAGTCCGACAGCCTCGTGCACGATATTCTCTTGTGCATCCAGACCGGTACCACCGTCGAGGAGGAGGGCAGGCTGAAGTTCCCCACCAACGAGTTCTATCTGAAGTCGCCCGAAGAGATGGCGCAACGTTTCAGCGAATGGCCGCAAGCCTTGGATAATGCCGCCGAAATAGGGCATAGATGCAACGTGGAACTGGAGTTCGGGCAGCGACTTTTGCCGCGATACCCTGTGCCGGAAGAGTACACATCGTCAGGTTACTTGCGGGAATTGGTCGACAATGGACTGAAGCAACGGTACGCGGAGATCAGTTCCGAAGTTACCGATAGGGTCGATCATGAGCTCGATATCATCAACCAGATGAACTACACGGGCTACTTCCTGGTCGTGTGGGATTTCGTCAATTTTGCCAGGCGAAACGGCATACCGGTAGGACCGGGACGCGGTTCCGGGACGGGCAGCCTGGTGTCGTACGCGCTCAGAATCACCGACCTCGACCCGCTGAAGTACGGTCTTCAGTTCGAGCGGTTCGTGAACCCGGAACGCGTGTCGCCGCCGGATTTCGACATAGATTTCTGCTATACCCGCCGCGAAAAAGTCATAAGTTATGTTCGCGAGAAGTACGGCGATCGGAACGTGAGCCAGATCATCACGTTCGGCACAATGGCGGCCCGTGGGGCGATCCGCGATGTGGGCCGCGCTCTTAACCTCCCGTACGGGTTGGTGGACAAAGTCGCGAAACTCGTGCCGTGGCAGCCGGGTATGACTCTGACGGACGCACTCGAGAAGGAACAGGAACTGCGCAGGATGAAGGATCAGCAGCCGGAGATCGACCGGCTCTGGCAGATCGCAACGGCGCTCGAAGGGCTCGTGAGACACGCGTCAGTCCACGCCGCCGGCGTCGTAATATCAGCTCAACCGCTCACGGAATACGTCCCTCTGTACCGGGCAAAAGGCGACCCGCGCGAACCAATAACCACACAGTACGAGTCCGGCACCCTCGAGAAGATAGGGTTGATGAAAATAGACTTCCTCGGGTTACGCACGCTCACCGTGATTGACGATACTATACGGTCGGTGAAAGAGAACCGAGACGTTGAACTCGACCTCAGCGACATCGCGCTCGACGACCAGCAGACGTTCGAGCTGCTGCGCGGGGCCTGGTGTGCAGGCGTGTTCCAGCTTGAAAGCGCCGGTATGCGCGACCTCGCCCGGAAGATAGGCATCGAGCGGTTCGAGGAGATTGTGGCGCTGGTCGCTCTGTTCAGGCCCGGTCCCATGCACATGCTTGATGATTACGTCCAGCGAAAACACGGCTTGACTCCAATCAAGTACGATCACGCACTGCTGAAACCTATCCTGGAGGAGACCTACGGCGTGATGCTGTACCAGGAGCAGGTGATAAAGATCGCCAGCGAGGTCGGCGGGTTCCCTCTCGGTAAGGCGGATCTGCTGCGCCGCGCAATGGGCAAGAAAGACCCGGACGAGATGGCTAAACTGAGAGACGATTTCGTCAAGGGAGCCCGAAAAAGAAAGGTTTCAAAGGGAACCGCCGAGAAGATATTCAACCACATGGCCCAGTTCGCGGGGTACGGGTTCAATAAGTCCCACAGCGCGGCGTACGCGCTGATCGCGTACTGGACGGCGTACCTGAAAGCCAACTACCCGCTCGAGTTCATGGCGGCGACTCTCAGCAGCGAGATGGGCAACAGCGATAAGCTGGCAGGCTATATCGAGGAATGTAAGCGAATGGGCATTGCGGTACGCCCGCCTGATATCAACGAGAGCCGCAAGAACTTCACCGTGGTCGGCGACGCGATCCGGTTCGGGCTCGCCGCGATCAAGAACGTCGGTGAAGGCACTGTGGAGGCTGTCGTGGAGGAGCGCGAAAGCGGCGGTGCGTACGGTTCGATATTCGACCTGTGCCAGCGTGTGGACATGCGCCAGCTCAACAAGCGCGCACTTGAAAGTCTCGTGAAAGCCGGCGCGCTCGACAGCACCGGCGCCACCAGGAGCCAGGCGTTCGCAGTTGTCGACACAGCGGCCGAGCAGGGTAATCTGCTTCAGCGCGAGAAAGAGTCCGGGCAGACCTCGCTGTTCGATCTGCTCGGCGATGACAGCAGCGCGACGACCGACCAGCGGTTGCCTGACATCGATGAGTGGCCGGAAAACAAGCTGCTGGCTCACGAGAAGGAAGTCCTCGGTTTCTACGTAACGGGCCACCCTCTTGCCCAGTTCGCGCACATCATTACCCAACTGGCGACGGCGAAGACCGGCGATGTGTCCTCCATGCGAGACGGCGCCTCGGTTACTGTTGGCGGGATTATCGCCAAGGTCAAAGCCCAGACCACGCGGCGCGGCGACAGGATGGCTTTCGTGACGCTGGAGGATCTCGACGGGTTCGTTGAGGTCATCGTCTACGCCGAAACGTACCAGAAATCCAAAGGCGTTCTGATGGAGGACGTGCCCGTTATAGTCCTCGGGCGGATCGGCTCGAACAACGGTGAGATGCGGATTGTCGCGAACGAGATATTCCATCTCGACGAAGCCCAGAAACGGCTCGTGCGTGCCGTCCACGTCAGATTGATGGCCGCCGGGTTGGAAGAACCCAGGTTGGAACAGCTGGCAGCGGCGCTCTCCGCGCATTCCGGGCAGTGCGACCTCTATTTCCACCTCGTGACGCCGAGGCACGGCGAGGTCACCATCAAAGCCGGGGCAAGAAGCAGGGTCGAACCCTCAAACGCGCTCGTCGAAGCCGCTCAAGAAATCCTCGGCGAGGAATCCATCTGGTTCACCGCAGCCAACCAGCGCGGTAAAGCATAATAGTACTGCAAGTATCGGGGAAACCTTATCGGGGAAACCTTCCCCGCCAAGGCGCTGCAACAGGTAGGGCGGGCATCTTGCCCGCCGTTGAAGGGGGAAACCTTTCTGGCAGAAAGGTTCTCCCCCGGACCCCCTTCCAAAGACTTTTGGGCAGGGGCGGTTCGCGAACCGCCCCTACATAGACCACGGCGCACCGCTGGTCGGGTACGTCCTCCCACACGTCCGCGCCTTCAAAACACGCAATCATGCACAAGCTGCGGAACAACTCGCGGATCGGCTTAGGGCTGTTTCAGGGTAGTGGACGAATTGCGGGCTGGGAGGATCGCTATGTGAACAATTGCCTCAGTGTGCCTAAGACCTCGGAGAGCTTATCCGTGCTCACTTCGGCAAATTGTTTCACGATGTCGCGATGGCAGGTAAACAGCTTTCCGACCTTCACAACGGATTCTTTTTGCATGACGCCGAAGGCTAGGTCAGCCTGAGTCAATGGCACCTCCGGCGGTTGCGGGGAAGGAGGAACATTAGAGGTCACAGCCGCTAGGATGATATCCTCGTAACTTTGATTGAACCAGTCAGGTGATACCACCACGGCCGGTCTTTTCTTGGTACCCGAAAGGTCTGTGAATGGGAACGGAACAAGGACCAAGCTGCCTTGGCTATACGTCATTCCAGATTTCATCGGCCTCGTTATCCCAGAACTTGAACGCGCTTTCAGCGATTCGCAGCCAGTGGCGCGAGTCGTCCTCAATGGCAGCAGACCTCTCCCATGTCTCCGCGGCGGTTCTGACTCCTTCACTCTCAGCGGGAATGAACTCCGTACGTTCTCTGGCACGCGGCATGGAGTACCTTACGCCAGGGTTTAACACCAGCACTGCGCTTACGTGCGCGCGAAAATCGGCTTCCACCGCCTGAATCGGAGTGGAAGGGGTTATTGAAATACCGTAGTTCTCAGTCAGTTTCTCATTGCAGGCTGTGGAAGATTCCATTGCTCTCACCCCGCCTCGCCTATGGAACGCCAACCGACACTGGTTACATTGACAGCTGCCTGCCCGGGAGCCTCATCGGCGCGCTTTATCTGCGCGCTGAAAAGGAAGTGCTCACACCCGAGGGCGGTTTCGATATACGAGCCGACGATGTTCACGGTCTTCAAGTTGTCGGCTCCCAAGAGTGCCAAAGGGTCAAACGGCTGTGCCAACTGCAGCTCCTCCTCATAGTCCTCATACAGAGACCACATCATAGATTCCAGGTTGTCGTCCGGTTTCGTGATCTTCAGGCCGATCTCGGTCTCTGCCTCAGCGCGCATGATCGGGTATACGTGAATGCACAGTTTTTCTGTGAGATGCTCGACTATATCCTGGATTTCCTTCTTGTCTTTGCGGGTATCCATGTGGAGACCGAGCAGTTTCTCTGCAACCATCCTTGCCATGCGATATGCTCTGTAAACGTTCCCCAAAGCCAGCGGGTTGATCTTGTTGGCTAGCTCGTTAAAAACCGTCACCATTTGTTCATCCCTGATCGCCGCTTGCTCTCTTGCTAGGAGAAAATAGGAAGTCACGTCCTCGACGCTAATCGGGAGCATCTTGTCTGGCTGTTGGGGGTCCCGGGGATTGAAAGGATGGCCGGTTGTAGTATCGACGGGACTTAGTTCGCCGGACTTCCCCATTACAATTTCATCCGCGCCCAGAGCGATTGACGTAGCAGCACTGTGCGCCCGATACGGTACCAGGACCCCAAAGCGGTCACAGTGTTCTCTGAGCAATCCTACAATCCGTAGCGGCGCTACCATGTCGCCGCCGCGGCTGTATAGAAACAAGTCGAGCTTGTCGCTTCTCCCTAGGATGTCAAGTTGGCGACGGAGCACCCGGACAGCATCCTCGGCTATCTGCGTCGTGAACGGAGCCCGATCGCCAGTGACATAAGAGATTAACCTTGAGCCGCGGGACGCCTCAATCTGCCTAATAAGTTCAAGCCTCTTCTCTCTTCCCATGTCGTCGCCTCTCTCGGTCAGAAACGCTGAACGTCAGGGCCTCAAAAAGCCGCGCCTAGGCGCTCGAGTTTGCCACTAGCTGTTGCGTCGATGATGAGTCCGCAGTTCCCTATCTAGAATAACACAGCTTGAGATCCCCCGTCAAAGAAATTATAATCAATTCTAGGCCAAATATCAAGACCTCGCAACAAATGAGCAGCGTTGGCAAGGAGTGTGACTTTGCTCTACGACCTCCTTTCCACGGGAGACCGCACGACTAGGGCCCTGTCGCAGGCAAGCGGGAACGGGATACACAGGATGGTGCCGAAATCGTTTTAGTCCCGTCTGAGGCTGATGGCGTGTTGTCCTATGCATAATGGGCACAGGTTGTTGTCCACGCTGTTCTCCATGAATTGGAGCAGGGAACAAGGCAGGGAATACGGCATATGGAGAAGACGGAAGAGCACGTATCCGGATGAAGTTGTGTTAAAATACGTTGGGGTGCTTGGCAATGGCAACTAACTCGAGCATAGAGTGGACTGAGTCCACGTGGAATCCGGTAACTGGCTGCACAAAGATTAGCGCCGGTTGCAGATACTGCTATGCCGAGCGCATGGCAAACCGCCTCAATGCTATGGGCCAGCCCAACTATGCTAACGGCTTCAGGCTCACTCTGCATGAGCACGTGCTGGGAACACCCTTAAGCCTGAAGAAGCCGCGGGTCATCTTTGTCAACTCCATGAGCGACCTGTTTCACAGGAACGTACCCGTAGACTTCATTGAGCGCGTGTTCGATGTGATGAACCGCGCAGATTGGCACACTTATCAAATCTTGACAAAAAGGGCGTCGCGCCTTGCAGCGTTGGGTCCCCATCTTCCGTGGGCACCGCACGTATGGATGGGTGTTACAGTGGAACAGCGCGATTACGTGGATAGGATCGACCTCCTCAGAGAAACGGGTGCCTTTGTCAAGTTCGTATCCCTGGAGCCTTTGCTTGGCCCGCTTCCTGACCTCGACCTGCGAGGAATCGACTGGGTGATAGCGGGCGGAGAATCGGGCCCGGGTGCCAGGCCCATGAGGAAAGAGTGGGTAAGGGAAATTCGAAAACAATGTGTGGCCGCCCACGTACCCTTCTTCTTCAAGCAGTGGGGAGGCGTCAACAAGAAGAAGGCAGGTCGGATTCTCGACGGCAGGACTTGGGACCAAATGCCGCAACCGGTAGTGGCCGCGCTCTAGCAGAGGCCCGCACTACAGAGTGACATAATACAGACCGTGCTTCTCGCGTACATCCTCATACGGGGATCTGGAATGTGATGGGTGCCTTCACGAGTTTCTACAAGCCGATACTCCTCAGCATCCTAGTCCTCGCACTGTTTGTTGTCGCGTGGATGGTTTGTGCCATTTGCCTCTTCCCGTTCTTCGAACACGCTCACATACACCCCGTGCAAGAACCCATCCCGTCGTTGTTCCCGGTTCTGGTGATATCACCGAAAGCCAATGGCGAAGAATACAAGGGTGAGGTCCTGTATCACAAGAACCTGGAAGAGTACCTCGCGGAGAACCCTGATTACACCTTGCTCGTTCCTGAACAGTACGAGCAGAGCATCAGAGAGGATATTAAGCAACGCTGCCGTTCGCGGAGGGACGACCACAATATTGACTCACCCGATCCGTGGCGTGCGGATTTCAAAGTCGAGAGATTGCCAGATGGGCGGCAGAAGCTGGAAGTATCCCGCACGCATACCGGCGACCTGGTCAATGTGGGATGGTACGACGCGAGCGGAAAGGAGTTCGTACCGCTACAATACAAGGCGTATACCGCGGGGATCGGGATCGGCGTCGGAATGGTATCGCTGGTCGTGACAATGCTACTCTTTCCGGTCGCGCGGAGGTTCTTGCACTACGTTATCAGGCGTTATCGCGAAGGTGGCCGTGGCGAATGCCATGGGGAAGGGTAAAGGGAACAAGGCAGGGAATAGGGTATAGGGAGAAGGGAGAAGAGGGAAGTGGGCGACGCAAGCATCGCCCCTACGGCACATACCTTAAGTTCCACTTGATTCTCTGCGTCCTCTGCGGCTTTGTGCTGCTGTCCCCCTTTTGGCAGACAGGAATGTCCGCCCCACGACCCATAAGAAGACAATGGTGGGGCAGGCATTCTTGCCTGCCGTTGTCCAGGAGTGGTGCGCACTGTGGCTGCTCGCCGATGTACTGCCTTCGCGAAATCCGATGACCTCCTTTCTGCTTTCGGCAGTCATCATTGTAACAGTCGCCGTCACCGTTCCTCTTTTTGACAACTGCCTGCGTCTTTCGCAGCAAAGGCTAGTCCCGGTAATTATGGTCGCGCCCGCCTTGCTGGTTCTGTTGTTGGGGATGACGGTTACGAGTTGGATGTGCCGCAGACAGTACGACCCGTGGCGGTTTGTGCTATGGCTGCCTTTGGTGCTCGTTGGGGTGTCTTGTGGGGCGGTTGGGATTGTCGCCGCGTTCAACTCGTTCAGAGGATACCATCAGGAAGCGCCTCTGCTGGTAGTATCCGCCTTTGCCCTCGCGCTCGCGCTCTATGCCATCGTCGTGCCGTTCATGCTCCTGACATTCACAACGCCGCTCTACCGCAGCCGCTTTCAAGCCCTCTTCAGGCTGAGCGAAACGGAGCGTAGCCTTTCAGAGGTGGAACCTCAGGTAGCGCCAGAACCGACGCTCACTTGAACCGGTCGGAAATGGGTGTTTCGCAATTACTGAAGCGAGTTGAAGAGCTCGACGCTAATCCGTGACTGCCTCAAGATGGCTTTCAGAGTGCCTCTTTTCAACTCCTTATGGTCCGGCACAGTAAGTGTCAGCTTGGGTGGTGTGTCTCTCCTCAGGATGATATGGCTGCCTGTCCGTCGCACCACTGCGAACCCAGCTCGCTCAAGACGCCTCACAACCTCTCTTCCCGAGAGGAGCGGCAATTTGCCCACGATTAGACCTCGACCTCAACCAAGTCGTAGACCACATCGCCGGGCGGCACAGCGTCGCCGTACTCGCGGGAAACTTCAATCCAGGCAAGAATTGCTTCCTTAATATTGTCGAGCGCCTCCTGGCGCGTTTCTCCCTGCGAGATGCATCCCGGCAGTGAAGGGACATAGACGGTGAAACCGCCCTCCGCGCAAGGCTCCAGTACCACCTTATAGGAGAGTTTCTTAGACATGGACATTTCTCCCTTTCCTTCTCACGTCCAGTATACCACGCAGCGATTCGAGAGGCAACTCTTGCGGTAGCTAAAAAGCGTACTATGGTCGACCTCTGTGCTTGAATGACCGCAGGTCAGGCATTCTTCTGAGCCAACCGGTATTCCCGAATATCCAGGAACCAGTACCCGCTGCGGAGCACTTTCTCAGATTCGACTATCTCCACACGCTTCTTGAACAGCGGTCCGTTGGTCACTAACGTGTGGTACTCGCCGTTCTCTCCACAGGGATCGACATCCTTGCATTCAAGTATGTCCTTCAGGAACGCTTTGTCCACGCGGCGGCCGACCCATTCCTCTCCGAGAAGATCGCCTTGAGTACAGACGACAGTCGCCTCAAAACCCGATTCTATGAACTCGGACAGGATCTCCTCAGGACTGCATCCCCAGAGCGGTTCGATTGCCTGGACGCCGAGATCCCGGCAGATCTTCTCAGCCCATTCCCGGCCGTTCGGCAGATGAATATCGCCGAACACTACGCCGCCTATACCTTCAGCGATGACATCGCGAATGGCGTCCTTGAATTCCTCCTCGTAACCATCGGCCGTGGTCGCCTTCTGCAGCAAAGGGATTCCGACCGCCTGGGCCTGCATCCGGATGAGCGTTTCCTCCATGCCGTGAAACCGTACCCGCCTGTACTCCTCGGAAATCGTGTTCAGCAGATAGCAGACGTCGTAACCCTCACAGATCGCCTTGTAGCAAGACAGGCTACTGTCTTTTCCGCCGCTCCAGGATGCAACCACTTTGACAGACGACACGAACTCCACCTCCTATGTTCGACAATCGCGATTAAGTATCTGTCACGCAGCCCGTTGTGTCAAGAACAAACGCGCCTTGCGCGACTGCAGGAACAAGCCCGAATAAGTACTTGACTTACCGCCGGGGCAATGCTATAATATACTTTCGAGAGTGGACTATTCGGCAGATGAATATTTAGGGAGTAGTTACAAATTCGGCGTCAAGGCTCCGAATCGTCGGGTTCACTGATTGAGAAACGGCGTCGCGCAATCAACGCGTAGACGCGCCAATAGCCTTTGGTCGACGGACGTTGACCTCTGCTGACCGGGCATGAAACTGCCGAGAGCAGCATGCTGACAAGGTCGTGGAGCATGGCAATGAGAAAAACGGTTTCAGTGTTCATACTCTGTTTTCTTGTGGCGCATCCTCTCGCCGGGGTTCGAGGTGACGATGGCGAGGGGACTATTTCGCTGAACGAGGCGATCAGAATCGCGTTGGAGAAGAACCAGGATGTGCTCGTGGCGCAGCGGCGCGTTGTCGAGGCGCAATACGCCCTTGGCGAAGCGAGGGCGGCATTTCTCCCCTCGTTCGATGCGGTGGCAAGGTATCAACGCATCGATAAATCGCCAAGCTTCGAGATCCCTTTTGCTCTTCCCGGCCAGTCGAACAAGGTCAGTTTCATGCCTACGGAGAGCTACCAGGCGGGATTTGCCGCGCAGCAGCCGCTGTTCACCGGCGGCAGGTTGTACAACAGCTACAAGGTGGCCGGCGCGGGGCTGCGCTCCCGCGAACGCGAGATGGAAGCCGTTCAGAACGAGCTGGTATTCCTTGTCAAGAGGGCATACTACCAGATTCTGGTCGCGCAGAAGTTCGCGGCGGTCGCGGAGCAGAGCGTCAAGCTGCTCGACACGCACCTGCAAGACATCCAGCGGTTCCTGGATGCGGGCCTGGTGGCTCGCGTGGATCTGCTCAGGACGGAGGTTCAGAAGGCAGACTCTGAACAGCAGCTTAACAGCGCGGTGAATGCTGTGGACCTTGCGAAGAGCACGTTCAACAACCTCCTGGACAGAAGCTTGGAGACGCCGGTACAGGTGGAAGATATCCTGGAGTACGTCCCGACGGTGATTTCGCTTGAGGAGGGGACGCAGGCGGCTCTGGAGCAGCGTCCTGAGATCGAGGCATTGGAGGCCGCAGTTGAGATGGCCACACGAAACGTTAGCATCGCCCGGGCAGCCTATTTCCCGACGGTGGCCGCACAAGGCACGTATGATTGGCAGAAAGGCACCCAGCTGGAGATTCTCGATGAGGATTGGCATTGGACCGTCGGTCTTTCCGGATCGATGACTCTGTGGAACTGGGGAGCGACGCGCGCGCAGGTCGCACAGGCCGCAGCGAAGCTGGACCAGACGGAGCTCGAGCTTGAGAAGCTGCGCAACAGTGTCGCGTTGGACGTGCGGCAGTCATATCTCAAGATGGGCGAAGCAGAAAAGAACGTGGCGGTCTCGGAGAAGGCCGTCGCGAGCGCACAGGAATCCTACAGGACGACAGGGGAAAGGTATCGCGAAGGTGTTGGCACTAATACGGAAGTGCTGGACGCCGAGAACGCGTTGGCGCGCGCCGAGGCGAACCGTAATCAGGCGCTGTTCGAACATAATGTCGCCGTAGCTCGCCTCAACAGGGCGATCGGCGTCGGCTGGCAGGATTAGAGGTAGGGGGAGCATCTCGCCCCCTTTTGAGGGAGTTAGGCTGGACTTGGACAAACGTAAAGGCGACGACATTCCGCACTGACGGGCGGGTAGACCCGGTCCCGCAATTGAAGAGGATTACACAAAGATGAGACCGTTAAACACGGGTTTTTTGGCAGCGCTCCTTTGTTCGTTGCTTGTCGGCGGAGGGTGCGGTAAAGGCGGCGAAGTAACCACCGATAAGGATGAAACCGCTACTGTGCCGGTGGCGGTTTCCAGAGTCGAGGAGCGCATCTTCTCGCACAATGTGAGAACGTTTGGAACGCTGGTCGCTCTCCATGAAAGTAAGGTTGGCAGCAAGGTGGGAGGAAAAGTCGTGGAGGTGTATGCCGAGGAAGGCGACGAGGTCAATCGAGGCGACCCCCTTCTTAAGCTCGAGCAGACGAGCTTTCTCGACACCATGAGACAGGCCGAAGCCGCCGTGGCGACCGCGGAAGCGGCGCTGGCCAGCGTGCTGGCAGGCAGCAGAAGAGAGGACATCGCCTCCGCCAAGGCGTCGTTCGAGCTGGCGGACCGAGAGTACAATCGGATGAAAGGACTGTGGGAAACCCAGTCCATCCCCAAGGCGCGGCTGGACGCTGCGGAAGCACAATACAAGACCGCCAAGGAAACCTACGACAAGGCTGTAAGAGGCGCTCGAGATGAAGATATCGACGTTGCACGCGCGCAGGTGGACCAGGCGAAAGCCGCTCTGGGCACGGCGGAAACCAGATTGGACGACTCGGTTGTTCGCGCACCGTTTGACGGTGTGATCGTGGGCAAGTACGTCAATGTCGGAGAGGTTGTCTCGGATATGATAATGCCGGAGATGGTTTTGTTTCGTTTGGTAAATGTGAGCCGCGTCAAAGTCGAAGCGGATATTCCGGAGGGCGAATTTGCATGGACGAAAGTAGGCACACCGGCATTCATATCGGTGGACGCTTATCCCGGCGAAGAATTTGAGGGCAGCGTAACGCGCGTTAATCCCTCCGTGGATCCGACGACAAGAACGTTCCACGTCGAGGTCGAGATCCTTAATCCTGAGAAACAGCTGAGATCCGGTATGTCCGCCCGAGCGCGTCTCCAGGTCCGACAGGAGAGCAAGGCCGGCATCCCGATGGACGCACTCAACAGGTTGTCCGGTACCGGCGTCTACTACGTGTTTGCAGTTGCGGGCGGCAAAGCGCAGAAGAAGAACGTGGTGCTCGGTCTGCGCGAGGGCAACTGGGTCGCTGTCGAAGACGGGCTCGCGCTGGGCGAGCAGGTCGTGATCTCGGGCGGCGGATTGCTTCAGACAGGCACGCCGGTTACTGTGGTTGAGGAGGAAGGAGAAGTATCGTGAACCTTCCTGCTTTCGCTGTAAAACGTCCCGTAACCATCATTATGGTCTTCACGGCCCTCATCATTTTCGCTGCGATCTCGCTTCCCGGGATAGGCATCGACATGCTGCCGGACATCACGCCACCCGGCATAAGCGTGCTTGTCCCCTACCCCGGAGCCAGCGCGAGCGACGTCGAGAACGACGTTGTCGAGCATCTCGAGGACGCGCTCAGCGTCATCAACAACCTCGACCACATCATGTCCATCGCAAAGGATAACGTCGCGGCAATCACCTGCTACTTCAAGTGGGGAACGAACCTCGATGTCGCAGCTAACGACATTCGCGACAGGCTTGGCATGGTGAGAACGGAGATCGCGAAACACGCCCCCGAAGCGAGAGACCCGTTTCTGTTCAAATTCACGAGCTCGATGATGCCGATAATGTTCATGTCAATTGGCGCGACCGAGAGCTACAAACAGCTGTACCACATCGTCGACGAGGACATAATCGACCCATTGCGCAGGGTCGGAGGTGTCGGGGCAATAATCTCCTACGGCGGATTGCGCCGCCAGATAAACGTCGAGTTCGATAAGGAGAAACTCGAGGCGTTCAACCTTTCGCTGGACCAGGTAACGCAGGCGCTTGCGGCGGAGAACCTCGACCTGCCCGCCGGCAGCGTCAAGATGGGCCGGCGCGAGTACCATCTCAGGGTGCCCGGCAGGTTCAAGTCCGTCGAGGAGATCCGGAACGTGATAGTGGCAAGTCGCGGCGGCAGACCCATATATCTGCGCGACTGCGCTTCCGTGAAGGACAGCTTCGAGGAGCCTAAGATGTATGGCTGGGCTAACGGTAAAGAGGCCGTCGTGATGATGATTCAGAAGCAGGCCGGCACCAATACCGTCGCCGTCGCCCGGGGCGTAAAGCGCAAGCTCGCAGAGATCAAGAAGACGTTGCCGCCCGACATAAACTTCGCGATGTCGATGGACATCTCTGAGACCATCCTGATGTCTATCCGCAACCTGGCGCGAACTCTGGGCGTGGCGGGAATACTCGTTATGGTTGTCACGTACGTGTTCTTGCGGAGAATTCCTCCGACCTTGATGATAGCCAGCATTATTCCGCTCTCGATGATCGTGAGCCTAATCTTTTTGTACGTCATGGGTTACACGATAAACATCATCTCGCTTATGAGCCTGTCCGTTTGTCTCGGCATGGTCGTGGACAACGCGATAGTCGTGCTCGAGAACATCATACGCCGTGTCGAGGGCGGCGAACGGCCTGCCGAGGCGGCGGTGTTCGGGGCCGCCGAAGTGGGAACCGCGATCATCGCATCGACGCTGACGACGATCGTGGTATTCGCGCCGCTGGTGTTCATCAAGGGACTTGCCGGAGTGGTGTTCAAGCAGCTCGGCGCTATCATCGCCGTCACTTTAGGTGCGTCGCTGTTCGCGTCGTTGACCATGACGCCGATGTTGGGTGCCCGATTCGTCAAGCGGAGAGCCGGGACCCGTGGCGCTGAGAAGGGCTCTACCGCAACGGACGCGTGGTACGGCTCGATCGAGACTGCCTACGGCAGGCTCCTGCGGTTCGCTCTGAGGCACAGGGCGGCGTTTCTCGTCGTGCTCGCGGCAGTGTTCATCCTGACACTCGGTATGGCCCGGCAGATAGGTACCGAGCTGTTCCCGGAGGTGGACACGGGCGAGATTGAGGTACTGGTACAGCTGGACGAGAGCGTCCGGGTTGAACGAAGCGCGGCGGTAGCCGTACAGCTCTCTGACATGTACGTGAACCTGTTCCCGGAAGAAACCGAAAGCCGCTACGCGTGGGTCGGAGAAAGCGAGGAGCAGATAGGTGTCGCTCTCGGTATGGCGGAGGGCGCTAACGTAGCCCAGGCCGGCGCCAAGCTGGTGAGCAAGAGCCAGCGGCAACTTAGCGCATACGAGATCGCCGACGTTATGCGGGAGGAGGCGCGCAAGATACCGGGAGTACAGAAGATCAACATCAGAGTCGGATCTGTCGCGCGTGAGGTCCTCATGGGCGGCTCGAAACCGCTGACCGTGGAGATCCAGGGCTACGATCTGGAGAAGGTCAGCGCCATTGCGAACGAGCTGAAGGCGAGGATACAGAATATAGACGGCGCGGTTGACGTTGCGACCAGCGAAAGGCTGCCCCGCACGGAGGCCTGGATCGAGGTTGACCGCGAGAAAGCCGCGCAGTTGGGTGTCAGTACCGCCGCTGTGGCAAGGACGGTGCGGGCGAACTACTACGGGTACGACGCCACGAAGTACAGGGACGCAGGCGACGACTTTGACGTACAGTTACGGCTCAGCCCGGGCGACAGGACGTCGCTGGACGAAATAGGCGATATCACCATACCGTCGATCACAGGTAACCTCATTAAACTCAGTAACATAGCGCAGATAAAGCTGGCACAGGGCCCTATATGGATTGACAGGAAGGACCGCGAGCGGCTGATCAAGGTCGAGGCCAGCACCACCAAGCCCCTGGGACAAGTAAGGCTGGAAGTCGAAAAGGAGATTGCCGAGCTGGACATTCCCGCCGGGGTTACCGTGGGGTTCGGCGGGCAGGTCGAGGAACAGGCAAAGACGTTTGCGCAGCTCCGGCTGTTGCTCGTGGTAGGACTGTTGCTCGTCTACATGGTGATGGCGTCGCAGTTCGAGTCGCTCAAGACACCGTTCGTGATAATGTTCTCCGTCCCGTTCGCGTTCACCGGCGCGATATGGCTGCTGCTGCTAACCGGCAGCTCGATTAGCATAGTAGCTCTTATAGGATTGGTACTGCTCATCGGTGTCGTAGTGAACAACGCGATCGTGCTCGTGGACTACACCAACATCCTCAGACACCGGGGTATGAGCATGCACGAGGCGATAGTAACCGCCGGTACGCGCCGTCTGCGCCCCGTGCTGATGACGGCTTTGACCACCATATTCGCCATGGTACCCCTCGTGCTGACCAGAGGCGAAGGGTCCGAGATGTGGCAGCCGTTCGGCGTCACCGTGATCGGCGGCCTCGCCGTATCAACCATCGTCACTCTCGTACTTGTACCCGTCATGTACTCCATCATATCCCGCCGCATCAAAGGCGTGGTGGGATGAATGGGTAGAGCCCCTCCATCGGTAGGGCGGGCGTACTGCCCGCCGAGAGGGCAATGGATCGAAAGCCGGGCAGGATGCCCGGCCTACCTGCCGTTCTGAGTCTGGCGGTTAGAGGAATGTCGATGCAGGGGCGGTTCGCGAACCGCCCTTACGCACAGGCGGGTCATGTCATCACGCCACAGACGGGCAGGTCTGAGACCTGCCCCTACAATTCCTTTGCGCCTTTGTGTTGGAAGTATCGTCGGGGCGGGATGTCAGTTGCGTTCGCCGGATTGGCTGGGAGACCACTTCATTACGAAATGTCGTTCGGTCTCACCGGTGATGACGAAACCGAGTCGTTTGTAGAGTTCCGTGGCGGGATTGGTCTTGAGCACCTGGACGCGGACAGGTTTGCCGAGCTTCCTCGCCTCCTCGACGACAGAACTGATCAGTTTGGATCCTATACCGCGCCGCTGGTATTCAGGGAGGATGGCGAGGTAGTCGAGCAGGACGTGGTCGCCGTCAGCGTAGAAACCGAACGCGCCGACGTCCTCGTCGTCGATCCGTATGATCTGCCGCCGGTCCGGATCGAATCGCTCGCGAAAATTCTGCTGCTCCCACTCCTCGTCCCATCCGGAGATCTGCGCGACGTACTCTCCCAACGCCAACCGGTTCAGGTCGTAGAGGAAATCGTAATCATCGGGCGTTGCAGGTCTCAGGGTGAAATCTCCCATCAATCTCTCCATCTCTTCGGGGTCTTGCAGTGAACGGGACGTTCCGGACTACTCGTCCGCGGACTCCTCGCCGGCCTTTTTCGTCCAGGATGCGCCGGTGTTGAGCTGGATCATGTCGCCGGGCCGGGCAAGCTCGATGCGCGCCCTGTGAAATGCTGCCTGAATGCTTTTCCTGCCGGAGCCCGACAGACCGTTCAGTCGTGCCAGCTCCTCGTATATCCGCCACCGGTCGGCATTCTCGCTCAGAATGACGTTCGCCACCCTGGCGTGCAGCGTCGAGTCCTTCTGGCATGCGGCGTTCTTCACGTACTTGAGCAACGCCCGCGCGTTCTCGCCGACGTACCCTTGACGCTTGAACTCCGTGACAATGCCTATTCTCGCCTGCCTGCCCATCATTGCCAGCATGATTTCCGGCGAGCGCGCCTTGAACTCCGGCTGATCTTTCAGCACCACCGACGCCTCGCCCCCGACCACAGTCCGCTCGATGGCGACAGCAGCCTCTTGCAGAGCCTCCTCGGGAACCTCCACCCGGTCCGACAGTGCCGCACACCCCGTCACAACAAGAAGCAAGGCGGTGGTGGACAACAGACCGTAGACTTTGGAGCTTAGACGCGAGCGTCTGTTGAATAGACGCTGTCTTGATGCTGTGACCGTCCGAATGGTTTCCAGGAGGATATTCATGGATTTCCCGGCAGCGTTCCAGAGTGAAGAAGACGTCCTAAACGGCTCGCTCAGACCACCTTCTGGACTTTCCCCGCTTTGAGACAGCTCGTGCAGACCTTGACGCGGCGCGGCACGCCGTCGAGCAAGACCTTTGTCTTGTGAACGTTCGGCAACCAGCGCCGTTTGGTGATGCCGGTGATATGCTGACCGATACCGCCTGCCTTCTTCGCTTTACCCCGTCTTACAATCTTGTGGCCAACACTAGGCCCTTTGCCGCATATGTCGCACCGTCTCGACATCTCTTTCCCCTTTCAGTCGTTCTGAAGCACAGGCCTCGTGCGATGGCTCCTCGCCTCGACGCACGGTCGTCTCTTTACAAGGCCGGACTGTTGTGCTATACTCTCTGCAATTAATGCTGGACTTTATCACAATCGAGGGAGAATTGCAAGTCTATTATGGGAAAGAAAGCGAGCAAGAAGAGTTCAAGTACCGTCAAACCGAAGGTCACCGGCAGGACGACTGTGGGCAAAGCACTTGAGCTGCATGCGAAGGCTGCCGCCGTGTTCAAGAAGCACGGTATGTCCTGCGCAACCTGCGGCGGCGCGCCTGCCGAGCCAATCGCGAAAGCCGCCGAGATGTACGGAGCGGACCCGAGGAAAATCGTCCGGGAGCTCAACAAGCTTGTCGCCGGCGAATAGATCTGAGCGTATCCTGAAGGTCGGAAAGGAACGCCCGGCGTTGTCCGCACTCGTCGGGTGCGGCTCTCTTGCCGGAATCAAGATACCGGGTCAACAAGGAAAGGTGTCGAAGACGTGAAGAAGAGCAGCGAAGTTGCCTCTCCGCGAGGAACCGAGGACATACTGCCAAACGATATCCCGATGTGGAGACGGGCGGAATCGTTGGCGCACGAACTGTTTGAGCGGTTCGGTTTCAAGGAGATCAGAACGCCTATCTTCGAGGAAACGCACCTTTTCGAGCGAGGTACCGGCGAGGCGAGCGAGATCGTCCAGAAACAGATGTACACGTTCAAGGACAGAAAAGGGCGAAGCCTCACCCTGAGACCCGAGGGTACGCCGTCGGTGGTGCGCGCGTACATCCAGCATAAAATGTTCGTTAACCAACCGCTGCAGAAGGTGTACTACATCGGGCCGATGTTCAGATACGAGCGACCTCAGGCGGGGCGAAAACGCGAGCACTATCAGATAGGCGCGGAAGTCATCGGCTGTCCCGACCCGTCGACCGATTTCGAGCTCATCCATCTAGCCTGCCGGTACTACAACATACTGGGTCTCAGAGAGGTGTCCGTCAAGGTAAACAACCTCGGCTGCAAGGACGACCAGAGGGCGTATGCGAACGAGCTGCGCGACTTCCTGAAAGAGCGCGCCGACCAGCTCTGTCCGGACTGCCAGATCCGGCTGGAGCGTAATCCACTGCGGATACTGGACTGCAAGATGGAGGAGTGCCAGCGTAATATCCAGGATGCTCCGACAATCACGAGCAGCGTCTGCGCGGACTGCAAGGATCACTACGAGAACGTTCTGGCGTACATGAAGGACAACAAGCTCGAGTACGCCGAGGATGAACGGCTCGTACGAGGTCTCGAATACTATACGCGGACGGTTTTCGAGGTGGTACACGGCGGGCTGGGCGCCAAGGACGCACTGATGGGAGGAGGAAGATACGATAATCTGGTCGAGGAACTCGGCGGGCCGAGCACGGCGGCCGCGGGGTTCGCGCTAGGCATGGAGCGCGCCATGATGGCGCTCACAAGCGAGGAGATAGTGCCGCACACCGAGCGACGAGCGGACCTATACGTGGCAGCGATGGGAGCGGAGGCAAAGCGCTACGGCCTATCCATGGCCATGCGCGCCAGAGCCCTCTCCTTCAAAGTGATCATGGAGTACGGACAGCGCAGTCTCAAGGCACACCTCAGAAACGCGGATAAGGTTGGGGCTCACTATGTAGCCATCATCGGCGAGAGAGAGGCGGAACAAGGCGTCGTCCTGCTGAAGGATATGTTGACAGGCGAGCAGTCGGAGCTGCCGCTGGAGGGTTTTGTGGAACAGTTCTTCAAGAAGCTGACCGACGAGACCGGCGGACCTCAAAGCCTCTAAAGCACGGATACACACTGCAATAATGAACAAACGTACGGACATGTGCGGCGACCTCCGGAAGGAGGATACAGGCCGCGAAGTCACGCTGTATGGGTGGGTGCACAGGCGCCGCGATCACGGCGGCGTTATTTTCGTTGACCTGCGGGATCACACCGGCATCGTCCAGATCGTGTTCAGTCCGGAAGAGACGCCCGAAGCCCACAAGGTCGCCCGCGACCTGAGAAGCGAGTTCGTCATCGCCGTGGGAGGTTCAGTGCGTCCGCGTCCGGAGGACACCGTAAACCCGGAACTATCGACCGGCGACGTGGAGGTGGTCGGGACAACGCTGCGCATACTGAACACGGCGGTTACTCCGCCTTTCCGCGTGGAGGACGATACCGACGCGGGCGAAGAGCTCAGGTTGAAATACCGTTACCTCGACCTGCGGCGGCCCGTGATGCAGCGCAACTTCCGTCTGCGCCACCGCGTGTGTCTCGCCGTCAGACAGTATTTCGACAGCGCGGGATTCATAGAGGTCGAGACCCCTGTCCTGATAAAGAGCACGCCGGAAGGTGCCCGCGATTACCTCGTCCCTAGCAGGATGTATCCCGGGAAGTTCTACGCGCTGCCTCAGTCACCGCAGCTGCTTAAACAGCTGCTCATGGTATCCGGCGTTGACAGGTACTTCCAGATCGCGCGCTGTTTCCGAGACGAAGACCTGAGGGCGGACAGGCAGCCTGAGTTCACGCAGATAGATGTCGAGATATCCTTTGCGGACGAGAACGACGTGCTGGACATATCGGAAGCGATGTTGGCGGCCATATACCGCGAGGTGGGTCGCGAAATACAGTTGCCGTGTAGGCGACTGAGCTACGCGGAAGCTATCGGCCGGTTCGGTACCGACAAGCCGGATACCCGGTTCGGGATGGAGCTCGTCGACGTAACCGACGTCGTGTCTGAAAGCGAGTTCCGTACGTTTCGAGAGATCGTGGAAGCCGGCGGTGTCGTTAAAGGGATCTGCGCGCCCGGACATGCTAGCGCTTCCAGAAAAGATCTCGACGAGCTCACGCGATTTGCCGGCATATACGGGGCGAAAGGGCTCGCGTGGTTCAAGGTCACCGAGAAGGGGCTTGAATCGCCAATCAAGAAGTTCCTCTCGGAAGGCGAGATGAAACAGCTGCGCGGCGCGTTCTCCGCTTCCGAAGGCGATCTGCTCTTGATGGTCGCCGATAAACCGACCGTGGTGGCGGATTCGCTTGCAAACCTGAGGCTGAAACTCGGCGAACAGCTACAGTTGATCCCGCACGACAAGGACGAGCTCGTCTGGGTGCTCGACTTCCCGCTGTTCGAGCAGACGGAAGGCGCGCTGAGCCCGCAGCACCATCCCTTTACCGCTCCACACGAAGAGGACGTCCAACTGCTCGAGACCGACCCGCTGAAAGTGCGCGCCCGCGCGTACGATATTGTCCTTAACGGTAACGAAATAGGCGGCGGCAGCATCAGAATCCACGATAGCTCTCTTCAGGAGCGCGTCTTCAAGGCGCTCGGCATCAGCGAGCAGGAGGCGCGAGATAGGTTCGGGTTCCTCCTCGAAGCGTTCAGCTACGGCGCGCCGCCTCACGGCGGAATAGCGTTCGGCCTGGACAGAATCGTGATGCTACTCGCGGGAGAGGATACGATACGCGACGTGATTGCGTTTCCGAAAACGCAAAAAGGCGCGTGTTTGCTGACGGACGCACCCTCATCCGTCGCGCCGAAGCAGCTCAAAGAGCTGGGTGTCAAGGTGGACCTCGGATAACCGGTTTGGGGAACCGCTCTTAGTCGGAGGTTGGGCGCAATGAGCCGCGTACTGCTGGTCGTAGACATGCTCGTCGGCTTCCTGGACCAGGATAAACCTCTATATTGCGGAGATGACGCGCGCAACATCATACCGTTCGTCAGAGATAAGGTTGAGGAGTTAGTCCAAGCAGGCGAACCGGTGATATTTGTCGCGGACTCGCATGCCCCTGACGACGCGGAGTTCAAGATGTTTCCACCCCACTGCGTCGCAGGAACGGACGAGACGGAACTCATCGAGGAACTGAGACCCTTCAGGGATAAAGGGACGCTGGTTGAGAAAACGCGTTACAACGCTCTCTACAACACGCGGCTCCTGGGACTCCTGGCGGAGCTGAAACCGGATGTGATCGAGATCGTCGGCGTATGCACGAATATCTGTGTCCTGTACACGGTGGAAGGTTTGCGCAACCGCGATTATAGTATTGTAGTGCATCGCGACGGCGTGGCTTCTTTTGACAAGGCGGCGCACGAGTTTGCCATTGCACAGATGAAGGACGTGCTGGGAGCGGAGATACGATGAGTGATGCGCAGATGCCGGAGGACCCGTTCGGGCTCGACTACGACAAGGTCCGGCAAGGTTGGTATACCGACAATTACTTCGTAAATGCCTCGAACATCCTGTCAGAACTGATCCGCGAAGGGTACAGGTTCGCGGGCAAATCCCCGGAACTTGCGCAACAGGGTCTTCCGGTGAACGAGGTCGAGGTTGGCAAGCTTGAAGTGGAGATGCAGCTTTTCACAAGGCGCAAACCGTTCTCTCTGGTCGCAGGAACCAGGCGTGCAATAGGTATGTACAAGAATTGCGCCGGTCACTGGGACGAGAACGGCGATTTCGTCGCAACGGGTGATGCGCTGGAGATCGAGGCTCTTGATGACGGCGAGCGCGTCGTGGAGTGGGAGCCGGTCATCCACGTGAGGGGCGTTTACAGAGACCTGGCGCATCTTGAGACTCCCGTGGTGGGAGTATTGACCCGGGGAACCAAGGTCGCCACAAACGTGCTCCTCGCGCTCGAGGCTGCCCGTGGTAAACCGATCTTCTTTTTCCCCGCACGATACGATATACCCGAAGCACAGGCTGCTGACGGCTATTCGTACAAGGTCGCCGTCGAGACGTACAATCGCGAGCGCGGCGCAAACCTTCCGCTGCTCATCAGCACCGATGCGCAAGGCTCATCGTGGGGGGCCTTGGGCTCAGGGACGGTATCTCATTCCTACCTTATCTGCTTCCTCAAGGACACCGCTGAAGCGATGCTGCACTTCGCTCGGCTCATGCCTCCGGAGGCTAATCGCGTCGCGCTGGTTGACGTGAACGATGACTGTGTGAGGGATTCGCTCGCTTCGGCGAGAAAGCTGTTTCTCAAACATATGGAACTGGTCGAGGAGGGACGTGCCGATGAGGCGCGCAAGTATGTCCTGTACGGTGTCCGCCCGGATAATGCGGCTAACATGCTCGACAAGGCGATCGCGCCCGTTGAGGCGACCAGCGAAGACTACGGTGTGTCGTCGAAACTGGTCCGACGGCTTAGAAAGGCTCTCGATGAAGCCTACCTCACGGTCGACGTGCCGACAAAGTGGCGCGACAACGCCAAGCAGTATTTCCAGAACATCAAGATCGTAGCTTCGTGTGGGTTTGACCCTGAACAGATCGATGTGTTCGAGAAGAATGGAATGCCGGTCGATGTTTATGGGGTCGGCTCCTATTTTCTGCGCGGCGAGTGTAACGATTACACCGCCGATATCGTTGCAGTGAGAATAGACGGAAAATGGGTGAAGCTCGCCAAAGAGGGGCGCCGACTGATCGACAGCGACAGGCTGAGAAAGGTCGAAACAACCCGAATCCCGCCAACTAGAAGGAGCTAATCATGAAAGAGTGTTTCGGAGAGCTGGGTAACACGACCGTGAAATGGATACAGCGTTCCGGCGTTCACTTCATCGTGACGGACGAAGAGAAGATGAAGGAATGCCATGAATGCGAGCTGTTTTCTCAGTGCGCCTGGGAAATGACCCGTGCTATTCTCAAGGAAACGCTGAAGCTGGTCGACGAGCAACGTTCCAAGGATAGAAGACAGCTCTCGTGACGTGCGAAACTCTTGTTCCAACCAACTGAGAGCAAACAAAGGAATCACTACGCGCACTCCGCCTGCGATAAAATCAAACGCGTTCCCCTGGGGAAACGGAGGCTATCTTATATCGGCGGTGAACGCCTTCAAAACCCCTTTTATGCCTGGGACAGGTTGTACCCTTCTTGGCTCAAGCTGCTGTAATTTCAGTTTCTGCTCAGCCGCTGCTCGTGAGGGCGCTACTACAAAACCTCGTTCGAAGTGGTCCTCCCCAGCTTCACTTCTCAGAATGGCTTCATATTCAAACGTAGCCATTATACGCCTCCATACGCTTGCCAGCGCAGGCGGTGCCCCCCGCAATACCGCCAGACTTTGGCTCCTAAAACCCAACGTTGAGGCTAACACTTCCGGGTGTCTTACTATATGAAGCCCGAGTGTCATAGTATTTGAGCACAATTCCCGACAAATGTCAATAAGATTTTTATGAAATATGCGCAGCCTGCTAATATGCTGATAACATCCGCGATGCCAACCCAATACCCCCCTACGCAGATGGGGCGCGAGACCGACCTCAAGCGTCTGGCTCTATAACCCCTCAGCTCCTGATGCCGGTTTGACCATGCGATAAGCCCTGAACGATTTCACCTTCATCTTGGGCAATTCTTCCGGGATCTCCGCCAGCAGGACGTACTCCTCCCGGAACAGTTCTGTGTCAATAACGCGTTTACCCTCAGGGCCCACTTCGAGAAAGACATCTGTCGAGATGAGGTAGTCAGGACGGTACCGGCTCACGAGTTCAGGCGGGATCGGCAACAGGTTCCCGGCCAGGAACGGCAGGGCCTCTGCCGAGACCAGCCCGGCCGTGTCCATTATCCGCATGTCGGAAAAGTATCCTACGGCACCGACTTCGGGTGCAGCTATCAGCCCTTCGCCGCCGGAATCCTCGCGAACCATTTCCGCCAGTTCCCGCAAACGTTGTTCCTTGACGTCCGACAGCGTTGTGAGCTTGCGGTACGATAGCAGCCCGGTCGGCACGGTCAGCAGTATGACCGCGGCGGCGAACGCCGCGGCGTTTCGTCTCGGAGCGAGCTTCGCCGCTGCCGCAAAGAGTCCCGCCACCACACCGAAGACCACAAATGGCGCTACCGGCACCATGTACCACGGGAACATGAGCGGATTCACTAAACAGAATACCGCCGTATACACCACAGGAAATACCAGGATGACCGAAGCGGCCCGGTTTTTCGAGATGATGTGGCGCACGCCCACAACAAACAGGGTTGCGGTGACAATCAACACCGTCACCTGCAGCGCGGGAATCAGGCCCGGCACCAGCGCGCGCGTGACGCGGTTGCTGCACGGGACGAACATGTTTCCGAGAAAGAAAGCGAACTCGCGTGTCGCTTGAAAAGCGCCAGGGTGTCCGATGATGGCGCTCTTAGCGGCGACGCTGTTGGGAACCGGGCTGCCATAATAGAACGTCGCAAAAAGCGTCCACGGCAGCACGACTGCCGCGGCGATCAGCGTCTCTCGCAGCGGTGGCCGCCGCGTGCACCACACGAACACGCTCAGGAGAACCACGACCATCAGCAGCCCGTCCGGGCGCGTCATCAGGAGAATGCCCGCGAGTATCGCGGTCGAGACGCGCGCTGGAACCGTGTCTGCACCTTTGTCCCCGGCATCTCGCCGCTCCCTCAGCAGCGTGTAAGCGGCCAACGTAAGAAGCAGCACGTAGAGGGAAGTCTCCATGCCGGAAACTGCCCAGGCGGCGCTGTCCGGCAGGATCGCGTAGAGCAACGCGGCCGATAAACCCGCCCACATTATCCCCAGGCGTCTCCCTATGGCAAAGAGAACTAGGCACGTCGCGCCGTCGCACAAAGCGTTGACTACCACTGACAGGAGGGGATAAGCATCTCGGAAAACCTTCCCGAGAAGAGCCATGAGCATCGTGTACAGCGGCGTGCTTGTGCCAAGGACGCGCTCACCGACGTTGTAGACAAACCCCTTCCCGGCAACCACGTTCCTCGCGTAACGAAAGGTTATGTAAGCGTCGTCGCAGATGACAGGACCTGCCGCCAGCCGCACGGCCACCGCGAGCAGCGCTATCAGAATGGCAATATGCAGAGGTTTAAGGCGCTTCATCCGTAAGACATCCCCGAGGCGGCATATGCCGAAAAAAAACGCCTGACCGATAGGCGATATTGCACCACTTCCACTCGTAGAAAAGCGTTAGGGCGCTGAACGTCCTCTTGACGAACCGACAAGAAGACGGCAATTATCGCGAATGTTACCACTGATGCCTTCGGAATGCAACCCCGCTAGATTGGCTAAGAAATGCGGGGCTCTGCCCTCGGGAACTCATTAACCGCGGACACACATTGCTGCCAAGGCCCAACCGCTTAACCGCCTTGTCCGCCGGGGAGGACGTTCTTCAAGAGGTCATCATAAACGCGTATGTTGCCCTCGACCATGACGTCAACACTGTACTTTTCCCCGACCGTCCCTCTCGCCACGGCGGCGAATCGCGCAGCTTCCTCACGGTTTCTCAGCAGACGGGCGATTGCGAGGGCAAGCGCGGCGGGCTCTTTGGCGGGAACAACCAGTCCGCTGACCTCGTTCCGGACGAGCTCCGGCAACCCACCCGCGTCAGTAACAACGACAGGGACCCGCGCGGCCATCGCGTCCATGACCGACGTGCACAACCCTTCCATACGGCTCGCCATGACGAACACGTCGAAAAGGCTCAGCAGCGCAGGAACATCCCGTCGAAATCCGGTGAAGACGACGGAACCTTCGATGCCCAGCCGGGCTACCTGACGTTCGAGATCAGCCCTGAGCTCTCCGTCACCGACTATCATGAATTTCGCGTCAGGGAACTCCTTGATGATCTCCGGCACCGCCTCGAGAAGGTACCTGTGCCCCTTGTGGTCTGCAAGATGCGCGACGTTGCCGATAACGGGTTGACCGGCTTGTAGCTGCAACTCGTTGCGGAGTTGCGCGTCAGCTTCAGTTGAATCGAATCGCGAAATGTCTATACCGCTGTGAACGACGGAGATTCTCTCCGCTGCGACCCCGTCGGTAACCATAACGGCCTTTATGGCATCAGAAATTGCCACATACTTGTCTACACCCCACCTGTACTTGAGTCTGCTGACAGGGTTCTTGATAATGCTGAAATCGACTCTCCTGCTGACCACGCGCACGCCGCGTCGGGCAAACAGAGAGGCGAAACAGCCGAGCGTGTGGGCGTGGGACGTGTGCATGTGTATGACGTCGCACCCGCGGGATCGTATCAGCCGCGCCAGCTTGCACATGGCCGCCAGATCGGCCTCACCCCGCATTCGCATCTCGACAACGTCGAGGTTCTCACTTCGAGCGCTCGCTGCCAGCGGAGCACCCGGCGGACACGCCACAGTGCACTCATGGCCGCGCTGTTGCAGTCCGCGGGCGAGGTACAGCGTCTGCTGCTCTCCGCCACGCCAGGTGCGTTCCGTGTTGACATGTAGTATGCGCATGTGGCTCTGCTTTGTGTCCGTTCAGCCAAAACCAGCTGGCGGCTATTACTCGCTCGTCTGTTCGGGCGGCTGAGACGGTTCGTCCTTTCCCGGTCCCCACCGGTTGTACGTCCATCGGGCGAATTTCGTTAAGCCCATCCTTTGTAGGAACCAGTGTGACACACGGTACTTCTGCACACTCCTGCGCGCCGCCCGGTCCAGGCTGCGGGTTAACTTCAGCAACCGCTGCAACTCACTGCCCATGCCGTCCAGCCGCCGGGCCATATCGTCTATCTGTCGGGCCGCGCGGTACAATTCGCCCTTGCGGATTGAAACAGGCTCCACATCAAAATCCAGCTTAACGTTCTCCGCCCGCGTTCCACAGTCTCTCAGTCTCCTAAGCAGTTCTCGTTGACTGCCGCTGGAATTCGGATCCTCGAAAAACGCTGACGCCGGCGAACGATGGTGCACAATGTCCAATAACGCAACACTCAGGAGTCGTTCAAATTCCACGTCCTCAGCCTTGATGCCCGCGTGCTCTGCGAGGAAATCGATCAGCATCTCTATCGAGGGCCTCGGCTCGCTGATGAACCTATCGAACGAGACAAGCATGCGAGGCATGCCGTCAGAAACCTCAATTGCCGATCGCGTGTATTGCTCCCACAGGGCGTATGAAACGCTCGCAGGAAACCGGTCGCGGGCATGAAGCGACTTGGCAACGTCG
>Ga0114922_10000503_pt1 | contig 37528 bp, 32 predicted proteins | sample AartaG_FD_100975 | JGI IMG/M metagenome (GOLD analysis project Ga0114922, IMG submission 100975) | Deep subsurface microbial communities from Aarhus Bay to uncover new lineages of life (NeLLi) - Aarhus_00045 metaG | ecosystem: Environmental > Aquatic > Marine > Oceanic > Sediment | place... | reverse complement strand
TAGAAAAATAAAAGGGAAATGTTCAACTTGCCATCATCTGGATATGTGTGGTGGGGGTTGTAGGGTCCATGCCGAAAATGAGACTGGTGATTTTCTTGCGCCGTTTCCTTTTTGTTGGCATAAGGATGATCATACTCATTAACTAATTAAAAAGATGATTTTTTATGGAATGGGAAAAAAAAACAGAAGAATTATTTGGTAGAATTACAGAAACAATGCCTCAAGGGTTTCGACCTTCAGTTGAACCATTGATTGTTACGGCCGCTGAAAAACGATGTCTAGATCGAAACGGGGCTTATATCAACGATGCAGATGTAATTACGGGGATATTTGATATTATTCCTGAAGCTTTTAAGCCTGTCATGGTAGAAGATTTAAAATCGTTAGATATAGATGTAGAACGCTACATTGAACTTAAAGAAATTAAGGATAGATTAAAAGTTGAATGGGAAAAACTTGAAAGAGGATTTCATCCCGGAAACATCCATTTTGCAATGTACATTACCGATGTATGTAATCAAAGATGTATTCATTGTGCAGCAGATGATCAAATAGCTCGACCAGAATTATCAAATGAACAATGGTGCCAGATAATAGAAAATGTTGAAACTGGTTTGCGAAATCAAGGTAGACATGCTTGTTTCGTATGGTTCGGTGGCGAACCCACTTTACGGAAAGGTATTGGTGAGATCATGAAATTTTGCAAAGAGAAGGATTACATTCATGCTTTAATTACCAATGGGGTCAGCTTTACCGAAGACTTCGCCAAAATGTGCAAGGAAAACAATATTAGTCATGTATTTGTAAGTTTTGATAGTGCAGATCCAAAGAAAAATGATATGATTCGGGGATTTTCCAATTCATTAGATTATGCTAAGAAAGCAATAGATATATGTTTAAAATATGGTATTTTTGTATGTTCTTCAATTACTATTATGAAACATAATGTAAACGAGTTAGAAGAGCTCAAAGCATTATCTGAAAAGTGGGGTTCTCAACCGTACTTTAGATGTGTTGTTAAACAAAATCGAGCGGCTGAATTTTGGGGTGAAATTGGCCTCAATACAGAAGAATATAAAAAAATGTACGGTTTTAAATATAAACATGCCATTGAAACGATAAGAGAAGGTAAAGCTGGTACTTTACCAGCGTATGAAATATATGATATGGTACCGTTTATGGAACCACCTAGAAACGATAAAGAAATGGCAGCAATTGAATGGGGTGTTGGATGTTTAGCTTGTCGAACGATGATGGGTGTTGGTATAGATGGAACAATATATCCCACCGGATATCCTACAACATTAACATTAGGAAATGCTTTAGTTGACAATTTTGAAGATGTATTAAATTCGCAACTCTACAAGGATATTAGAGACAGGAAAAAGATTAAAGGAAAGTGCGCTTCGTGTCATCATTTAGAGTATTGTGGAGGTGGATGCCGTGTAACTGCAGAATACATCACCGGTGATTTCTTCGGATCGTTCCCATATTGTTGGCATGAAAATGATCATGAGCACGACATCGATGGTAATCAAAAAGAACAGATAGAATTGTTAGAGTAATAAAAAAATCTAATTTGATTAAATAATAAATGATAAAATAAAGGGAATATAGTGCGTGTAGTAATATTTTCAGGGAGTCGGGAGATTGTTCACGTAATGGTTCCACCCCTCGGTGAAGCTTATTTAGCTTCTTATCTCTTAAGCAAAGGACACGATGTAAAATTAATAGATTTGACGCTAAGTCAAGATAGCAAGAGAGATATTGAGAAAATAATAAATGATTTTAACCCTCAAGTAATAGGTATCTCGATTCGTAATGTCGATTCAACAACTTATCCTGGAAATCTCTTTTTTTATCTACCCGTTAAGAATATTATTCAGTACATCAAAAAGATTGCTGATCCAGAAATAAAAATCATTTTAGGCGGACCGGGGTTTTCCATCTTTTCAGAAGAAATCCTTAAGGATTTAAATCATAATATTGGAGTTGTTGGTGAAGGAGAATACGCCTTCGCTGAATTTCTCAAGTATATTCAGAATGGAGACGACCCAAGAAAAATTGAAAAGGGAATTTGTTTTTTAGATACAAATGGCGTATATCACCAGAGACCGCCTTGGCACGTTGACAATCTAGATGACCTTCCATTTCCAACGCGAGAGCTATTGGAAAACGACGCATATCTTATAAATCCGTTAAAAGTGAATGGTGCTACTTGGGGAAATATTCAAACAAAGAGGGGATGTCCTATGAACTGCATTTATTGCAGTTATAGGTACATTGAAGGCTCTATACCACGATATCGTTCTCCCGGAAATATCGCTAAAGAGCTTGAATTGATGGTTAATAACTATGGTATTAAAAATGTATTCATAGTTGATAGCCTTTTCAATTTGGATTATAATAATGTTAAAGAAATATGTGAAGAAATTTTAAAACAGAAAATTGATGTGAAATTGGGAGCCAATTATGCTCCAAATAAAGATTTTATTGATCTCATGCCACTTATGAGGGAAAGCGGAGTCGTACACTTAGCAACAGGGATTGAATCTCTATCAGAAGTGATGCTAAGTAATATGAACAAGAAAAGAACCACCAACGATGCTTTCTTGACTTCAAAAAAATGTGTCGAGCTTGAAATAGAGCAATTGATTCATATGATTGTTGGTGGTCCCGGAGAAACACTTGAAACAGTCAAAGCATCTTTTGATCAATTGGAAACTATAGAGAGTTTTAGAGGGGATTTGTGGCAAGGAGATGGTGATTCAATTGTATTTATTGGGATGAGAATTTACCCCCATACGCCTTTGCAGCTCATTGCAGAAAAAGAGGGTGTGATACAGAAAGGTGAAAATTTATTAGAGCCAAAATTTTACATTTCTCCAAATATAAAGGATGTAGATTTATTTCAAATTGTTAGAAAGTACGGTGCAGCTAATCCAAGATGGATGATGCCCGGACTTGGGTTCAACAATCCGGATGGATTTGCTGAAATGAGTAATGTTCAATTTGCATTATACCAAAAATAAAAAAATAAATAACAAGCAGAAAAAAAGGTTAAAAAAAAAATGGAATGGCAACCAGAAGTAGAAGAACTCTACGATAATATAGTATTAGGAATGCCAGAAATGGTTAGACCCGTTATAAAACCTCAGCTCTTCCAAAATGCAGAATTAAAGTGCGAGGAACGACGAGGTAAGGCGGTAGCTGAAATGGATCTCGTAGTAGCGTTATTTGAAATAACGCCGACTGCTTTTCAACCAACGATGATGGAGGATTTAAAAGCGTTAAATGTTGATTATGATAAGTATTTAGCTAAGGTGAAGGCAGACTTTAAATGCAAGAACGATTTAGAACAAATGGTAAAAGACTTCGCAAAACTCTGCGAAATCACCGCGGTTAACTTTAATGAAAACGCCACTCGGAAAGTGTTCAAAGCATTCGAGAAATTTTTTATAGGGGCTCCCGTTTCAATTAGAAGCACGACCAAACCAGTTGAGCGTAGAGATGTTGCACTTAGATATGTAGAATTTTTTATGCCACATAATCCAGATCCTTATACAAAAGCTATCAACGAAGGATTAATCGTAAAGGATGATCATCCGATCCATGAAATGATTCAAGAGGCTATGGACACTTTTCAACTGATGGGTTATGGGGTTGATGTGGACGCTAATACGGGATTATCGAAAATCTGGGTGTTCATCGTCCCGGGTTCTATTGAGCCTTTATTTTCCATGAAATCCGCTCCAGAAAGTATGAAAAAATATAGAGATTACTTTATGAAGCATGGTTTAACAGCTTTCAGCTTATTTGCTTTTGATTTTCTGCATAAAACGACGAATATCTACTTCATGCTAAAACAACCACCAAAGGCAACCTATGATAATTGCGCAGCACTTGTAGACGATTTAGGCTTTAAGGCAGATACTAAGGAGGCAATGGAAGGGTGTTTGAAAGCTGTACATCTAAATTATACTTTTAGTTGGGATTCAGATAATATTGAGCGATTCTGTTTTGGTGTAGCAGGTGATGATCCTCAAGAAATTCCTATTCATTTACATCCTTTAATGAAGAAGTTTGTAGATGGAACGCCGCTTCAAAGTGATTCTACTAAATTTATTTGGGGGATAGCCTTCACTCGCAATGGTCACTATTACAAAATTGAAAACGATTACAACGGAACAATGATAGATTTCCTAGGTATGGGTTGTAAGGCTGGACTTGAGACTTACAAATAAATTTAAAATTTTTATTTTTTTTAATAAAAACTAATAGACAAGGGTAAAATTCTAAATGAAGCTTATAATTGATGGGGATTTTGATAAAGATTTAGTAAAAATTATCGGAAAGCAAAATCTTCCTGTTTCCCATATAATAGCTCATGTTCCACAAAATCCGATAGGGAATGGTTCCATCTTTTTACCCGAAAATTCTCCCACTTTTAAAGAATTTGAGGAATTATCTAAAGTTATTCTTGATAATAATATTATACCTATAGCGGGGATTGATTCTACTTGCCAAGGGAATTTAGAGGCTCATATGGAACAATATAGAGCATCGTGCAATTTACTCGAAACATTACAAGAGTTGCAATACGAAAACTTGCTCGTTTCTTCACCAAATAATATTAGTTTCGTTAAAGAACATTTTCCTTTAGCTAAAATATTCTTATCTTATTCACAGTATGTTACTTCTACAAACCGTGGAAAGATCCTATTTGAAATAGGTGCCGATAATATAATCCTACACCCTGATATTGTCCGATATTTCAATGTATTACAAAGTTTTATACAACTTAAACAGAATTTTAAACAAACTAGGGTGATTGAGAGTATTTTACCATTAAATATTGGATGTAATTGGGGTTGCATTCATTGGTATCAACATCATAACTTGCAAAGCCACCGAACGATTAATTCCCCCGTATTTCCCAATCAAGCAGAAATTTCTGGAGTAGAGGATGAATTTGATTATCCCTTGCTCTATTGTTGGAAGGAACGATTAGAAAAGCCAGAAAACATTCTAAAATCGGGTTGGATTTCCCCAACCAATATAGAAATGTATGAAAAAATAGGATATGAGACTTTTATCTTATTTACGAGTGGTTTTTCGACTGATAAAATATTAGAAATTATAAAAAATTATGAAGAAAAGAAACTCACTTTGGATTTAGATAAACTGTTGAATATTCCAGAACCATATGGTAATTACTGGTCATCTAGGGAAGTTAAAAATTCAATGATAAAACTCAAACCCGAAATCGTAAGCGATTTCTGTAATCATTTTCCATATCAAGCACATTATCCATTAGAAGATGAAATGAATAGTTACTGTCTTGATTATGTTAGCAAATTTCAAAAAAGCACTAACCAAGGAAGAAACAAAATCTTGGATTTAATTAACGATAAAATGAAACTTATGGAAAAAGGTGTAGTGGAGAGGTGATTCTATTAGAATTTCTTTAGCATGTAATTGGAAACTCGATTTGCTGAATCTTATAGAAAATGATGTTAATGTAAGGAAGACTGTTTATGATTTCTATGGAACTCATGACATGAGTTTTACAGGGTCTGGTCGTCCATTTTTTTTAATGGCTAAGAGAGGAAAATCAGAAATTGAAACATTCATCGAAAAAGTTCACGATCTGAATTTAAAATTTACATGGCTATGGAATGGACAATGCCTCGGTTACTATAAATTTAATTCGAAGGAACAGACAAAAGCTAGGAAAGAATTAGATTGGCTGGATGATATGGATGTAGATTATCTGACTGTAAGCGATCCTTACTTAGCTGAATTTGTAAAGTGTTATAATCCCAAATTAAAATTGAAGGTTTCTGTGATAGCTGAGGTGAACTCTTTAACACGCGCTATAGAGTGGGCCAAGATTATTGGTTCTGAGGGCGTTCTTACCCTTTCTATTATGCTTAATAGAAATTTTCCGCTTCTTAAAGAAATTAAAGAAAAAGTCGATTGTGATATTGAATTATTAACTAACGACTGCTGCCTGAATGAATGTCCTTATCGTTTTTTCCATTATACAGAGTGTTCTCATGCATCCCAAACACACGATCACTTAGAAGGATATTATAATGATTGGGCTACAATTGCCTGTCAAAATCAAAAATGTTTTAATCCTGAGCAAGTTTTAATGAGTAAATGGATTCAACCATCTGATCTCGACAAATACATCGAAATTGGAATAGATTATTTTAAGATTTCTGGAAGAAGATATAGTACAAAATGGATTTTTAATGCTTTAAAAGCTTACAGCGATAAAGATTCTAATAGAAACCTAGGAGAAATTTTTAATGGTTATTCTTTTGTATCAGATCCATTAATACTCGCGGGAAATCAATTTTCAGAGTTTTCAGCACGACAAGAGAAGATGGGGACTGAAGCTGATAATCAAGGTATTATGTTAAGTGTACCAGATTTTGATGCTATCCTTGATGGAAACAAGTTAAATTCATTTATCAAGAATTTCCCACACGGAGGTACGAGATGTGCTGAAAATTGTGGGGTAACATGTTTTTATTGCAATAACTTTGCGGAAAAAGCATATTCTCAGCCTGAAGGAGGAATTACAGAGAAGTATAAAGAATTCATGCTATATCTCTTGAATTATCTTAATACAGGGGATATGTTTGCTCCTAAAAATGAGAGAAAATTAAAAAGTCCTATTAAAGAAGTTGTTTCTGATACTTATATTGGGATTCCATGGGATCGAGATGCTGAGGAATTCTTAAATGAAGTTATGAAAATTATTCCAAATGATATGCAGAATGCTGCAAGGAAAGGTATCGGTTTTACTGCTGAGCGAACTGCAGAAAAACAAAAAGAAAAACGAGTGTATAAGGCCTTATTAATTTCTATAGTTATCGAGTTAGTACCTCAACCGTTTAAGCGGGACTATATTGAATTATTAGTTGAAAAAGGTGTAGATCTTACGGAATTTATGAGTGAAGAGGAAATTGCTTCTGCAAAATCTTTGCCGTATAGTACTGATATACTTTCTCAGAAGGATGAAGATAAGAAAGTTTTAAAGCAAGATATTGAATATAGTGTGTTCAAACCTAAACTTGATACAAGAGAAGAATGGGAAAATTATTTGAACGAATATTTTAAAGTTTATAATGGATTACCTGGCCTTCCGTCGTTACTTAAACCTATTGCACCTTTACTTTTCCAATATAAAATTACGGATAAGCCTGAAATGGATTACTGGCAAATAATGGAAGAAGATAAAGTAATTTGGGGAATGGGAGAGAATCCAGAAGATGGAATGCCCAAAGTTATTCATAAAACAAATTTTGAGACCATAAAGAAGGTAAATTCCGGTGTATCCAATCCCATTGAGGCTACTGTGGCGGGAACTTACTTTGTTGAGGGAGATCTGGCAAAATTGATGGCATGTGCTCCACTAGCGCCTCTCAACGAGCAGGCTCATGCCCTAATCTCAAAAATGAAAGAATAAATAAGTAAAAAGAGGTAAAAAAAAATTCAATTAACTGTTGCAACAAATTGGGACTTTAGTCTTATAGAAGAATTAGCCAAATACCCCGTAAGAGACTTTTATGGTGTTGGAAACTTTTCTATAGTAGGTCATGGACGACCTTCATTTTTATTGAAAGAGGTAACGGAAGAAGAAATTGCTGAATACATAAGTCAAGTGCACAAAAAAGATATGAAATTCTCATATTTACTAAATGCGCCTTGCATGAGTAATATGGAATACGAACCTAATTTTCATAGAAAATTAATAGAACATTTACAATGGATCAGTGATGTAGGATCAGATTATGTTATCGTAACTATTCCATTTCTAATTCAAATTATAAAAGAACAGTTCCCTAATTTGAAAATCCGCGTGTCTACGATTTCACATGTAAATAGTGTCAATCGAGCTAAATTCTATGAATCATTAGGAGCTGACGAAATAACTCCCAGTATAATGATTAATAGAGATTTCAAAACATTGGAAAAAATGCAAAAAGCTGTGAAGTGTAAAATCGTCCCTCTTTTGACTGATGGATGTTTATACCAATGTCCTTTTAGATATTATCATTACAATCTTTTGGGACACTCTTCTCAAGGAGATCACCAACTTGGGGGTAACTATATTGATTCATGCATACTAAATTGTAGTGCAATTAAATTTTCAAATAAGACGGAAGTCATCAAAGCCAGGTGGATTCGCCCCGAAGATTTATCACACTATGAAGAAATTGGAATTGACACGTTCAAAATTGCTGGACGTAGAATGTCAACTGAATGGATCACGCGTGCTGTCAAAGCATTTTCTTCACGAAAATATGAAGGCAATCTTGTTGATATTATTCAAGGGTTTACAATGTCAATAGGAATTGAGAATGATCCTCAAGCAAAATTTCAACAAACTGTCGATAAGGAATATAAATCGAAATTAATAATAGATAACACAAAACTGGATGGATTTATCGAATTTTTTAAGAAACAAGATTGTATATCGATGTGTGATGAATGCAATTACTGCGAAAACTGGGCCGAAAAAGCGGTATTTTTTGATAAAGAACAAGCTCCTAAGTATGTTGAGTCAATTCAAGATTACTTAGACGATTTAATTACAAGTCGTGAATTTGGAGTTGAAGCTGCCAAAACAAAAGAGAAAAAAGAAGGTGGCTTCAATTGGAATAGTGAAACAGCCGAAATATTTGGTAAATTAATACTATTATCGCCCCCCCAATTTCAACCTCTTGCCAAAGTTGTAATATCTTCACTTGCTGAAGAAAAAGCGAAAAAAAGAGAATCCTCGATAGTTGAGAATAACGATATGGTTGAAGCGTTCATTGAAGGAACACCAGAACCTTTTCAACCCGATATGAGGGAAGGGCTTAAAAAGTATGGGCTTTTGAATAATTAAAGTAAAGAAAGTAAATGTTAAAGTAAGAAAAATACATGAAATTTTAAAAAAGTTTAGAATTAAAAACAAAAAAAGAAGGTGAAAAGTAAAATGGAAACAAAAGAAGAATGGGAAGCATATTTAACTCGCTTTATGGATGCCTATAATGAGCTGCCTGATTTAGCACCTATGTTAGAACCTATTGCCCCTTTGGTCTTTCAATATCTTATAACAGATAAACCAGAGATGAGCTATTGGCAATTCATAGATAAAGACGAGATGCGCTGGGGAATGGGGGAATACTCTGGATCAGACGCCCCAAAACTCTTTCATAAAACGGATTTTGCTACAATCAAGAAAGTTAATTCTGGGGAGTCAGATCCTATAAAAGCAACAATGGCTGGAACTTATGTTGTTGAAGGTGACGTTACAAAACTTATGGCATGCGCTCCATTACTACCTCTAAATGCTAAAGCTCATGAAAAAGCTATACAATAAATAAATATTTTTTCTTTTTTTTTTATACTAAAACATCGAGAAAATACTTTTAAAACTTAGCAGTTATTGGACTCCCATTTCTTAAAATATCTTGACATATTCATTTCTAGTACAAATATTTTAAATTTGACAATTATATATTAATAATTAAAAATAAAAATACAGTTATTGATTAAAAACAATTTAGAGTGAGATTATGTTTTGTCCAAATTGTGGGGAAAAATTAGAAACCCTTGACCAAAGATTTTGTGCCAGTTGTGGAAGTGAAATCCAAACCACTATTACTCCTGAGATTTCCCAGGAACTCCAAGTATCGGTCGAGAAAACTCCAGCGCCCCCACCGGCTCCTGTGGTTCCTGTTTACGGCGCAAAACCAATTAAATCAAAAGGTACAGGTTCCTATTCAAGAAAATCCCTAGCCTTCGCTTTAGTATGGCCAATCTTTTTTATTATCGGTTTATATATTGGATTTATTTTTACCATATTTCGTAGATTTACATATTCACCTTATATGCCAAGAAATCCTGGATTATGGATAATACCTTTTGTGCTACATATTATAGCCTTAATCTTTAGCATTGTTTCTAGAATAAATAGCAGTAAAGCTCGTAAATTTGAGGGTGAAAACGGACTCCAAAAAGCTGGTAGCATTATAAGCGTGTTTGGCATCGTTTTAAACATCATATTTCTCGTAATAATCCCCATTATGATGGTAACATCTTTATTCATTATACCTTATTACGATCCATTTCTTTAAGGTTTCAGTTAATAATGTTTAAAGGAAAAATAAATGAATATAAAGTATTGAAAAAATTATAATTAGAAAAATTGGAGTGTGAGAATATGTTTTGTCCAAATTGTGGAGAAAAGTTAGAAACCCCCAATCAAAGGTTTTGTGCGAGTTGCGGAAGCGAAATCCAAACTACGGCGTCTCCCGAGATTCCTTCTCAACCCGTTGAGGAAGCTCAAGCACCTCCGCCAGAAAGTACAGTTCCCGTTTACGATTCTAAACCAATAAAATCATATGGTGGGGCTTTCCATTCAAAAAAGAGTTTTACCTACTCTCTTATATCTATCGGTTTTTTCGTTGCTGGTATGATTTTTGGATCAGGAATGATACTTAGAATGATTTTACCATTCTATTTTTTTCCGTTTTTTAGTGGAAGGCTATTCATGCCAATAGTAGCTTTCGTTCTTCATCTTATCGGTTTCATCTTTGGAATAGTTTCTAGAGAGAATAGCTCAAAAGCTAAGAAATCTGGGGAAGATCACGCACTTGGGAAGGTGGGAAGCGTGTTTGGAGTATTTGGAGTAATTCTCAATATTGTTCCTATGGTAATGCTCCCGATACTTACGACTTTGTTATTAGTGGGGATAATTGTCCCGTATATGCCGCCATTTTATCCATATTAGAAAATATAAAATATCTAAGAAAGATTTGAAGAAACTGTAGGAATAATTATAGTTTCTTTTTTTTTAAGATACTATCCTCAACTATAAGTTCTACAAGTTATAGAACAGCAATCAATCTTGAAAAGATAGTAGGCAATTGAAAAAGCTCTAGTACACCCAATCTATTAAAGAAGAACAACTTTTTCCTTGAGCGTTATTTAATCTCCCCATTATACGGAAGGTAGCTCCTTTGTAACCACACTCTGGACATTCTTTTCCCGAAACCAACTCTACAATGTCATCAACTAAGACCGCTTGATTTACTGAACCATTAACGCCATAGGGTGTAAGAACTTCTAAAAGTCCTTCATCTCCATCTTTAACAGGTTCCATATCTTCAAGATCCCTTACAATTATTCGAGTAGTATTAGGACAATGCAGTAAAAAGTCTTGATATTTTTCGGACCAATGTCCTCCAAATAGCGTAGGTCCCTCTGTAAACGCATAAATGTCCTTAATATCTTTGGATTTGATGTTAAACACTTTTTCGTAAGATTCAATAAATGTGCTCTTATTTACCAACCCCAACTTTGCTTCACCTTTAACACCATCCCAACCTCCACCACCGCATCCAACCAAAGATTTTCCATCAAGATCGTAAAATACTTTTTCCTTTAACAATCTCTTCTCAAACATATTGTTCATTAAAAGCGGACTTCCACCAAATACGATCTTACTAACCCCCATTTTCTTCCAATGGCCTGTGTCTAATATTTTTTTAACCATTTTCAACATTTTAGTAACATCTAAAATAAAACCTCCTTTTACTGAAAATGTTGATATTATTGCCCATAATGTCTTTAGGATTTTCATTTTTACTAGATATTCCTCATAGGCATAAAATTCCCATGGTTTATTCATGCAAGCCGTAAAGTACCGAGTTTTATCAACGTATTCAAACCCTTTAGCACTCCTTTTCGTCATTAAAGTCATGAAAAAACGATCAGGCGAAAAATTAAAAACGGCACCTTTTTTCGAGCCTTCGTTTAGTGTTTCAAAATCAAAAAATTCTGTAAATACTTTAATTGAATTATATTGTATTTGATCAAAATCTTTTACTGTTCTGGGAACCAGCGATGGATCACCTGTAGTAGAAGAAGAACACGAATAGAGGGCTATATCCTCAAGAGGCACTTTCGTTAGGCTTAAAGTTCGATTTCCTGATTGTTTATAAGTTTCTGTGGGAATATACGGGATTGTTGCCAAATCATTTATCGAAATATCGTCAGTAATCTTAAAGTCGAACTTACCCCATACTTTCTCTCTATAATACTTACAGTTATTATAGGATAAGCTAATTTGTTTTACCATCTCTTTACAAAATTCTTCGTCCGGGTAGTCGCGAGGTTTAAAGTCAAAATACTTTGTATTTAATTCTTCCGGTAGGAGATTATTAAATTTAAGGACCATAATGGTTTCCTCCAATAAATAATTATAACGTATAATGTAATAACATTGAAAAGTATATAAATATAAAATAAAGAAGGAATAAAAGAATTATTACGTTTTAGATAAAGCTAATATTTCTGATTCTTCGCGTTCTAATAACATTGGTGTCATCTCCCAGCTTATTTCTTTAGGAAGTCTAAATTGTCGTAAAAACATATAAAGATGAATAAAACCACTTATTAGAAAATAAAATATAAGACTGTAATGTTTATCGCAATATTTTCTAATTGTATTTAATAAGAATCCAAATTGAAAAAACAGGCAGGACAAGGTCCAAATGAGTAAATAGTGTTCCCCAATTAAAAATTGAAAGATAGCAAATCCAATTTCTATTGGAATCCATGTATCCATATTGGCATAAACCATCATGGTCATATTTCTTGCGATTATTAATTTTTTACCATCTTTATATTCGCTCTTCATTGCCATTAATTGAGGCATATCAGATATAAATCCTGCAAGCCATCGAGTCCGTTGTTTTACTAAAATCTTCCAACTACTCGGGACATACTCATAAACCTTAGCTTTAGGTGAAAATCGGATTAGTACGCCATCTAGGTTTAAAAGTACGGAAAGATAAAGATCTTCCGTCATAGAATCTTCGTTAAAACCTCCGTATTTCTGAAGATATTTTGTTCTAACTGCAAAGTTCCTTCCATATGAATAGGCAGAAGATCCTAGTCTATTTTTAACTTCAAAGAGTAAACCACCGCCTGATACCATGCCGTAATCCAAAAAAATTCCTTTAGTGAGTGTATTATCTTTCCAGTTCTTTACTAAAACCGGACCAATAACAGCCTCAGTCTTTTCTTGATAAAATGGAGATATTAAATTTTTAAGCGTATCAGGTTGTAAAATGCACCCTGAATCGTAAAGAACTACAATATTATTTTTTACGAATTCTAATCCGTAATTAAGCGCTGGAGGTTTTCCCTTTTTGGGTAAATCTTTTGATAAAACTTCTATATCGATTTCACTGTGTTCTTTAGAAAAATTGTTTGAATATTCTGTAGTGTCATCTGTTGAGCCACTGGTTATTACTATTATTTGGATTTTATCTTTAGGATAATCAGAATCTACTATCGATTCCAAAGTTCTCTCTAGTAATACCTTTTCGTTTTTAGAAGCAATCAGGATACTAATGTTTTCGTAGTATGTTATTTTAGGTTTATAAACCCTCCCGAATGATGCAGTGAAATAGGTACCATAGTAAAGGACAAATCCTAACAACATAAATAATCCTATCAATGGAAATATAAACCACCAATAAGTTAATGGAGCGCTAAGAAATGTGTCAAAGGCTACTTTTGTCCCTGAAGACCAAAAAGGAGGAAAATACATATAGATCAGAATAAGAAAAACTAACCAAACAGCACCGTATAATAAATATCTATATAGTTTCATTTTTTTCAAACACTTCTTTACGAATTATTACTCTATATTACCAGTTTCGAGCTTCCTTAGGTTTTTCCAGATGAATTTAGCAAAGAGAACTATAGAAAGGACCATAATAACTAATAAACTAATTTGATAAATTAACATACTCCACGTAACTGCCCACAGGTGAGAAGCATTCCAAATTGTAGTAGAGGGATTTATTAAATTAGTTAGTAACACTGTAAGGCTCGAAGCACCATACATTATAAAAAACGTGGTGTTTACTAACACTCTCGTTATTCTCTCGCCCACGAATGGTTTCGTTTCATGTAACCCTAAACCTTCGTGTCTTGCTCTCATATACTCATAAATGAAGATAAGAAATATATTTGTCCAAGCCATCCACCTAAAATCAAGTCCAGAAGAGGGAAAAACTAACATACTTGTTGGAATGAAACAAACTAGCACTAAGATATCACTTACTCTATCAATTATATTATCCAACCAAGCTCCGGTTTTTGATTTAATATCTAACAATCTTGCTATTGCCCCATCAATCCCATCACTAATACCCGTATAGAGTACAAGGAGACCTAGAAGGAAAAACCAAGATCCATATAATGGTTGTTCTGTCATTAAATCAAGTGAATGGCCCGCACCAGCCATTATAACGCCCCAAAATATGAAAAATGACAATATTAGACCTATAATTGACACTTTATTTGGGCTTAAGCCCAATTTTATAAAGATTTTTGCTCCTCCATACGTTATCGGCATATATAATTTTCCTGCCGGATCTTTCCTCATTTTCTCAAACTGTTCTTCAGCCTTTTGAGTTTGCCCGTGATCCTTAAGCCAATCTTTTATGAATTCATCAAGGCTCATAAATTCTCGTTTTTGTTTCTCCTTAAAAATTCCGCTGATGAAAAGTATTATCAGAAGTAAAAGTAGGACCAAAGGAAATACTAATGTGAATAAAATTTCTGTCATATTGCTCGCCTAAGTTATTTCAAGTATTTTTTTATTAAATATTTTTGAAAAGATAATTGTAATTAGATTTTAGTTTATTTAAAATTTATTTAATTATAATCTGTTAACTTGTTGATTTAGTGACTAAGTAATTTTATGGAATTTTGAGCAGACTCAAGTTGGTTAATTTTGAAAATCGATCTACTAAAAAGATATATAATTTGGAATAAATTAAAATTATAGGTGAACGTATAAATGTCAATATCTAATTTTGAAATAAAGTGGATTAAATTCACTAAAAGTCTTAGAATTGTAGGCGTTTTATTAATATTTCTCGTCATTCCGTATTTAGCCCTCGCGATAATTCCTATTCATTTTATTTTCGCGATGGTGTCACTTAGGGATCTCAAAAATATAAATCGCGAACTGAATGACGGTTATCTTAAAAGTTTCCGTTCGAAGTATTTAGCCGCAAGTATTCTCAAATTGTTTGGTTCAATCTTAGTTCACATTGGAGCAGCAATGATAGCTATTTTTAATTCTCTATCCTTACCTTATTATTATTCCATATTTGGGATCGTTTTCCCTCCAATGATTGTATTTGCTATTGGATTCGTATTTATGATTGTTGGTAGTGGTGTTGAAATAGGTGCTTGGAACAATTTAAATCTTTTTATTCACCATAACGACGCTCTATTCCAAACAAGAATCAGCTCTGATACCAGTACTAAGGTAGACGCTTTACGATCGGGAGCCCTTTTATGGACCATTGGTTTCTTTGTAGTAACTATTATAATAGGGTGGATAATCCAGATAATAGGATATTTTGGCTTGAAGAGCGCTGCTGAAGGTGTGTTGAAACATGAAGTAATGGCTCCTGCAACTCAATACCATCAACCAAATTCTCCCCCTGCTCAAGAACTACAACCTGTAAGTAAGATTGAATTTTGTGCTATGTGTGGAGCTAAGTTAGAAGGAGGAGCTAGCTATTGCTCTAATTGTGGAGTAAAAATGATAAATTAAATTTTTTCAAAATTTTTTTTTTTCTTATGAACCAATATACGCATCATTAATTGAAGAACAACCACCACATCGTACACACCCAGCTTTACTTTTCAAAGGATTTACTCCATATTCTTTCATAAGTTTAGCTGCTTTACTATAAATCTCTACCATTAAATTAGGATTTGTAGTGGGTAACTCTTTAGTTCCTGGAATAGATCTTACTGGCGTAATATACGGTATCACCCCTAAAGAAATTACTTTTTCAACTCCTAAGATAAAATCGTCCGGTGTTTCGCCAAAACCTGTTAGGACATAGGAGGAAACTTGATTTTTACCGAAGACCTCAAGGGCGTGTTTCCAGTTTTTTACATATAGATCGTATGGTATACGAAATTTTCCTGGAGTAATTATCTTACGTATGTTTTGATCGAGAACTTCAAGATGAATTCCTATAGTATCCGCACCAGCCTCTTTTAACTCGTTTATATAAGACAAATCCTCTAATGGTTCGATTTGTATATGTAAAGGGAGGTTTGGGTAATTATTCTTCACTCCTTTTAATAGTTCAATGTAACGATTCGCACCTTTATCTATCGTCTCGTCTGTGCCACTCGTTAAAGTCATATGGTTACATCTCCCTTCTTTTTTCGCTGCCGCTATTACCTCAGACATCTGAGTATGATTCTTCTCTTCAATAGTTGTATCGTTCTCTAAGCTTAACTCGATACCGCAAAATTTACACCCTTCACCACATCCCTGATACACGCATTTTTGATAAATAGTACTCGATAAGCAGTCTATACCGTGAACCAACGCAATTTTTTTCATTGGAGTACCATCGGTAGTTATGTATCCAGGATTGTAATAATGCGGATTTTGGACCAATTTCAGTCTACTATGCTCAATTTTATTTTTATTATCATAAATCTTAAAATATCCGTCAACACTTTCTTTTACTACAAAGTTTGACTTTTGAGGGTCGCTCCAAAGAGCTGCATTTACTATTGCTCGGTTTTCAAAAAGAAAATATCTCCCTCCTAATGGCCCCGCACCTCCTATACGACCGTACGATATCTCGATCCCTTGTTTTCTATAGTGATCAATTAAATTTTCATCTAAATATAATCCCTTACACAATATTTCAGTTTTCTTTACAAATGCAGTATAGTTATCGAGCATAATCTCGTTTTATGTTGGTAAAATTGTAATTTTAATAAAATTTTTTAACTATTCTTCATAGTTTGAATTTAATAACCGTTTATAATTTTATTTCTTATTGAATGTAAATGGAAAGTTAAAAAAGTGATTTTAAAATGGCGTCAAAAAGACCGTGGCATTGTTACTCCAAGTGGAACAGAAGACCTTATCAGCATAAGCGTAGTGCTAATCATCGTAGGGAATATGCGCGTGGAGGAGCTCAAAGTAAAATAGTACGCTTTTGGGGTGGAAACAAGGACGTACCTTGGGAAGATTGGCCGCTAGTGGTTTCCTTAAAGGTTGACAATCAAATTCAAATTTCATCTAATACGCTCGAAGCGATTCGTATAACAATAAATAGCTCTTTACAAACCAAATTAGGTAGGATGAATTATCGATTTCGAGTGAGACCAAAACCCTTCCAAAAATATCGGGAGAATAGAATGTTAGCGTTTGCAGGAGCGGATCGTGTCCAATCAGGAATGAGGAATTCATTTGGTAGATCAACTGGAGTCTGTGCGCGGGTGCGAGCAGGAGCGGTCGTTTGTGACGTTGGAGTTAGCTTGAAGAATTTACCTGTCGTCAGAGATAGATTAAGGATTGCCTCAATGAAAATCTCGAGTCACTGTTCAATAGTAATCACTAAATATAAAACCCCTGAAATATTTAAACAATCCGGATTACCTCTTTACAACGATAAAAAACGGCGAGAAGTTCCACTATTTGAGTTTGTCGCAGCGTAAATTGCTCTAAAATATCTTTTATCTATCTATTTTTAGTATCTTGTACCTTAATCTCCAAAGATATTATAAAATTCTAAGATTATAATATATTAAGATTATGACTTTAAAGATAGGATTAGTAGGAGCAGGCGCTTTTGGGATTATACACCTTGGGGGATTTTCGAAAAATTCAAATTGCCAATTAGTAGCGATCGCATCCAGAACCGAAGAGCATGCGAAAGCTGCATCTGAGAAGTTTAAAGTCCCAAAAATATATTCTGGTAATGCTAGCTGGGAGAAAATGCTCGATAACGAAGAATTAGATGTTGTTAGTATTTGTACTCCTAATTATTTACACGCTCCAATAATATTAAAAGCTCTCGAGAGAAATTGTCATATATTATGTGAGAAACCCATCGCAATTTCAAGGGAAGAATTACGTCAAATCGAATCGGAACTAATTTCTAAGGATTTAATTTTTTTTACTTCGTTCCAGAAACGATACAATCCGATTTTTGAGTTATTAAAAGCTGTTATAGAAGATGGGATTCTTGGTAAAATCACTCTAGTAAGGTATTACTTTAGCCATTTTGGACCTTATAAATCGTGGAAATCTTTTTCTGAAGAAAAATGGTTTTTTGACTCCGAAAAAGCTGGTGGAGGCGTATTGTTAGATCTTGGGGTGCACTGTATTGATATACTAAGATTCTTATTAGGAGATTACGAGAATGTTAGCGGAATCAATGCTAATACATCTTGCATAAACATGGGAGACGAGGATAATTGTAATGTTCTTTTTCGATTTAAGAATGACGCGTTAGGGCTTATTAGCGTTTCATGGTGTAATGAACCAGCAGAAACGATAGATCTCTTTGGAACTAAAGGTTTTATCAAAGTAGATTTAAGTGGAAGGATTCCTATTTCGTTTGGTCCAAAGAGCTTGAAGAGTAGTGAATCCATTGAAGAACTATTAGTATTTAAACCGAAATATGAATCTGCTCAAAACAAGTTGATTGATCATTTTATCAATTGTGTTTTAACTAAAAAACAAGCAAATCCTAGCTTTATTGATGGAAAAAAAGCGGTAGAATTTGTATTAGAAGCGTATTCTCTCAAGAAAAAGCGCTAAAATTTAAAAAATAAACATCAAATTTTTAACGATTATATCTCTCCTATTTATTATAAGAAATACATGAAAGGTGAAAGAAGTACTATGAAAGATTTGCACGCGTTCTTTAATCCAGAGAGCGTTCTTATAATTGGAGTTTCTCGACAAGCCCTTTCTTTTAGCTACACCGTCTTGAAAAACTTGTTAGAGATTTTTTATAAGGGAAGGCTTTACATTTTAAATCCTAATGCAAACGATATCTTAGGTGTAAAGTCGTACCACTCGTTTGAGGAATTACCTGAAATTCCAGAATTAGCTGTAATAGTTTTAGGTAATGGCATTCTTGAAGTTGTTGAAAAATTAGGTCAATTTGGTGTTAAATACGTTGCAATACAAACAGAATTAAAACCTGGAACTAACCTTAACGATTTAACCCTTAAACTGCATGAAACTTGCACCAAATATAACATTACTTATTTGGGCCCTTCAATGTTGGGTATCATCAACTTTAGCGATAATTTCACTACGTCGATAATTCCCGTCAGACAGCATATAATGCGCGGGAATAAAGATGTAAAAGAAGGAATAAGCTTTATAGCTCAATCTGGAGGGTTAGCGGGAGCATTGGGTTGGTGGACACCTTCACAAAGATTACCAATATCGAAAGTCATACATTTAGGAAAGGGTTTCCATATAAATGAAGCTGATGTGTTAGAATATTTCTTACACGACGATACAACTAAAGTTATTTCACTGTTTATCAGAGATATTACAGACGAGTTAATAAAAGCGGTTCGAAAAGTTAGTTCCGAAAAACCGATACTTTTTTATTATGTCGGTAAGGATGACCTTCAAGAGAATGAACTGAGGAAAGCCGGTGGAATATCTGTGTTAAATTATATTGAACTTTTCGAAACAGCAAAAATATTTTTATGGTGTCCAGAACCTAAAGGAATCAATTTAGGTATAATTGGACCAAGTTCAGGCGCAATACATTTAATTATCAAAGAAATGAGAAACCAAAATTTAGCGCTTGCTAAACCTAGCGATAGTTCAAGGGAAATGATTGAAGATAAAGTTGGAGGGTCCACTTGTGAATTTGGGAACCCCGTAGATTATTGGCCTCCAGAAAAATTTGTTGGAATTAAAATATGCGGTATCTACAACGCAGCGTCAGAAATCTTGCTAAGTGACGAAGCTGTCGATGGATTAATTTTAGCCTTAGAGTTTTTTACCGAAATTGAATTTGATTTTAACATATATTCTACTCTCATTAAGAAATATCCAAATAAACCAATAATTACCATTTTAATTCAAGCCGAACGCGAAGGAGCAAAAAGAGTTACCCGGTCCGCAACAGAGTTGAAAATTCCCGTATTTGAAAACGAAATAGAACGCGCAGTTCGCGGTTATAAACTTTTATATGATTATTACTCAAAAATTAAAAAAAAGTAAGAAGTAAGAATAACTTAAAAAATATCTTGTAGCTCTTTAGGAATTACATCAGCTTCATCCATTAAAGATATAGCGTATATTTGTTCGCCACAGGAGCATTCTTTTCCTACAAACAAGTAAAATTTGAACTCATTTTTCCAATCACATACATGAACAGTTTCAATTTTAGCGATTTCCCCACATACACAATAAATCGCAGTTTCAGCAGGGTAACTAGGTATAATACTGCTAAACTTGATATCTGGTTCAGAAAATTCGGAATCAGTTAACATTTTATTGATTTGATCCGCGAGATTATCCTTTAAACTTGGAAGAAAACTCGTAATAATTCCGTCTTTACCTTTCATTTCGGTTAAGACGATGAAGTTTTTCTCAGGTTTTTCATCTCTCTTCTTCTCTGCAAATACAGGCTGGTTGTATTTTTGCTGTAGGTGTGCAGGGATAGGGAAAGGTTCAATACCTTCCGGATATTCAAATGAGACAAAGTATTCTGTTAAACCCTTCATTGGTCTCTGGTTAATTATATTAAAATCCATATAATCTCTATGAAAAAGAGAAAACTTAATTAATTCCAAAGGCACCTTCAGTTCTATAAGGCTTGATCTAACATTAGCTAGAACTTCACTCACATAGCTCTTTATAACCAAAATATCTTCTCGATTTATAGTATAAACATCAGTTCGATTTTCTTCTTTAAATCGATACCATTTTTTAGTAACGGAGCTCCTTAGAAATTGAGGTACGATACATAATACACATAAAAAGGGTAGCATAAACGATGTGTCAGTTATTATTCCTGTAACTTGAAGGACAATAAAGATTATAAAAACACCTACTAAAGCGCCAGTCATAATAAAATTTAGATTTCGGAATTTTTTTTCTACTGACTTATTCATTCCTTTACTAAGCATTACTTCTTCAGTTTTAGTTTTTATCCTCTCAACTACTTCAAGAATTTTCTTATCTTCAAATCCTTTTTTAATAAGTTTGTCTTCTTCCCCGGTAGATTCAAATTGCTCCATTCTTCCTGTTATCTTTTCTACGTATTGGCCTATAGCTCGATCTTTAAATGCAAAATCTAAAGGTTCTTCTGTTATATAATCTAAAAATTTAACTATTGCTAACTTTCCTTCAATGTTTTTAAGATCATCTGGCTGAATATTTAACGCTTCTTGTAACGCTTGGCTCTGTGTTCTTCTGGTAGGTCTAATGCGTCTTGACTTCTTCTCTGGTTCTTCAACCTTTTCAGAGTTATCGCTATTTTCTTTCTCGGTTTCGTTCATTTTATTTTCAATAATTTCATACGTTATTAATTTGGTAATAATTAAGATAACATAATTAACTTTTTGAAAATGATTCCTTATAAAAATGACAAATTCTATTCCTAAAAAGAGATTTTAATTACTATTTATCAATATTTAAATTATGAGTAAAAAAATCACTCTCACAACGGAAGTATTGCTTGAAGGATTAAAATTTCCCGAAAGTCCAAGATGGCACGACGGTAAGCTATGGTTCGCTGACATGGTATCATGTAAAGTATTGACCGTTGATCTAAATGGGAATAAGGAGACAGTGCTCGACAGAAAAACCTCTGTTTCCGGTCTAGGTTGGCTTCCTGACAACCGTATATTGGTAGTTTCAATGGTAGATAACTGCTTACTGCGACTTGATTCTGACGGAGTTAATGTAGTTGCAGATTTAAACAGGTTCGATATAATTTCATGTAATGACATGGTAGTAGATAAAAAAGGACGAGCGTATATCGGAAATTTTGGATTCGATTATGTTAATGGAGAACCTTTTAAACCAACTAAACTCATACTTGTAAATCCAAATGGTGAAGCGAGAGTCGTAGCTAATAAAATGGCTTTTCCAAATGGAACTATCATCACCCCAGACGATAAAACCCTCATAATAGCTGAAACTTTTGCTGCGCGATTGACGGCATTTGATATTTCGGAAGAGGGTTCCCTCTCAAATCGTAGAATTTGGGCTGACCTTAAATCTTTGGCTCCGGATGGTATTTGTTTAGACGCAGAAGGAGGTGTGTGGGTTGCCGCACCAGGAAGTGGAAAAGTTATCCGTGTTCTAGAGGGGGGGCAGATTACGCATGTAGTAAAAGTAGAAAATGAAGCCTATGCTTGCATGTTAGGTGGTCCTGATCGCAAAACCCTTTTTGTCGCAACGTCAAACCAAACAAGAGACGCTGGTAGAATTGAATTCGTTGAAGTCGATATTCCGGGGGCTGGACTTCCCTAATCCAACTGACAAAGCAAATAATTCATTTAACGAACAACTCTCTTTACTCTCAAAAAGTGAATTTAATAACTAGTTTTCAATGTATAAATCATGAGTAAAAGAATTACCCTTAGAACAGAAGTATTGCTTGAAGGACTGTTATTCCCCGAAAGTCCAAGGTGGCACGACGATAAACTTTGGTTTGTCGATATGGATAGTCACAAAGTATTAACAGTTGATTTAAATGGAAATACTGAAACAATACTTCAGAGATCTGAACAAATTTCTGGATTAGGGTGGCTTCCTGATAATAGATTGTTGGTAGTGTCAATGGGAGATAATACGCTATTACGCCTCGATCCTGAAGGTGTTAATGTAGTTACAGATTTAAACAAGTTCAATACAGAATTTTGTAATGACTTGGTAGTAGATAAAAAAGGTCGGGCTTACATCGGGAATTTTGGATTTGATTACTTTAACGGTAAAACATTCGCGCCAACAAAACTTATATTGGTAGAACCCAATGGAGCCGCAAGGGTTGTCGCAGATAACATGGCATTTCCAAATGGAACTGTTATAACACCAGACGATAAAACCCTTATAATAGCAGAAACTTTTGCTGCTCGATTGACTGCCTTTGATATCACTGAAGATGGTTCGCTTACAAATCGTCGAGTTTGGGCTAGCCTTAGATCTCTGGCTCCAGACGGTATCTGTTTGGATGCAGAAGGAGGTATATGGGTTGCGGCACCTGGAAGAGGAAGAGTTGTTCGCGTTCTTGAAGGAGGAGAAATCACACACATAGTAAAAGTAGAAAACGATGCTTATGCTTGCATGTTAGGTGGTCCGGATCGGAAAACGCTTTTTGTTGCTACATCAAAACACACAAGAAACGCAGGTAGAATTGAATTCGTTAAAGTCGATATTCCTGGGGCTGGACTTCCCTAAATCCAACTAACAAAGCAAAGTACGATTAAAAAAATAGTGAAAAAAAATATCCCCTAAGAATTTCCTATTATTTTAGCGCTGTTTATTTAAGCGACACTTTCTACCCGAATTACTTCAGGGACGAATTGTTTGATAGCTCGTTCGATTCCAAATTTCAGGGTTTCTTGTGCGTGCGCACATCCAGCGCAGTGTCCTTGTAATCTCACCTTAACGATACCATCGTCTGAAATGTCTACTAATTCAACATCGCCGCCGTCCATTTGAAGTTGCGGTCGAATTTTTTCTAAAACTTCTTTTACTTTTTCTTTATCAACCATTTTAATCATTTTTAGTAATTTTTTAATCTTAATATCATTAAATTGTTTAATCTATATAAAACCCAGCTCTTTAAAATATGCATGTTCATCACCAAACGTTTAATTCTAAACGATAATTTCATGAAAATTTCTATAAAAAAAATGATGATGACTCCATTTATTAAAATTAACCTAAAAACTCTTATTTCTCAGATCTTTAGATGATCTTAATCTATAATTAATTAGAATAGTGCGTGTTGTAATGGATACTAACGATTTTACAAAGAAATTAAGCGATGCTCAAGAATTAATGAGAAATGAAAGGTATCAAGAAGCTTTAATCCTATTAGGTAAATTAAAAAAAGCTGATAATGCAGGAGATTTTGATTATAACCTTACCCATAAACTCTATCAGTTGATTTCAAATTCTCAGTCGCTCTACAATCAACAAATCGTTTTAGATACGGTTCAAAAATTATCCCATAAACAAAAATCGATTTCTTTTTCGAAATTGAATGAAATTGTAAAAGAGAACGATAATTTGGACCTCGATGAGCAAATTTTACGAAGAGAAGTTGAAATCCTTATCCTCAGGTCATTGATAGAGAGTAAAATAGAAGGAAACGACTTAGTTTTTTAAGCTGCATCGAACAGATGATCTAAAAAAATCGGCTTTTTTAAACTTATTTTAATAACTACATAAAAACAAGTACGTTTTTAAAATATGATAATAGATCAACTAACTCGGAGTATACAGTTAAAAATTTGTTATTTCGGTCCCGCAATGTCGGGAAAAACGACCTCTATCAGATCGTTGTTCAACCATTTTGGGAAGAAAGATCAGCTAACGAGTATAGAAAGTACCGTCCGCCGTACGTTGTTCTTTGATTACGGTACTATTGACTTCGAAAATCAGCAATGGCACCTAAAGATTCACCTCTATTCTACGACCGGACAGGATTTTTATATTATTACTAGACCTGTTACCTTACAAGCTATCGATGGGATAATCTTTGTAGCAGATTCTCAACAAGATGTATATTACCGAAATTTAACTTCTTGGAACGAATTATGCAACTACTTTGACGATGCAATCATAAACCTTCCCAAACTAATTGCGTTTAACAAACAGGATTTACCTGATAAATTTAGCCCCTCAGTTTTTTTAGAAAACATCAATTATTTCAAATTTAAAAATATTGCTTTTAAAAATACGATTGCGTTAAATTCGGAAGGAATCTTAGATTGCTTCGAGGAAATTTTAAGCCTTGTCTTTAAGCATTTGTATAAGAGCCAAATAGTGGCTGCTCTGCAATAATATGAATTCTATTTTTGATTAAAAGAAATCGGATGCTAAAGGGGTTTGAATTCGGATAATTTTTTGAGAGTCATCCTCTATTACACAGATGAGCGCTGTAATATTTTGTTTGCTCTTATAAATAATTTCCTTTTCTTCACCGGCTTCCCAACGGTTAAAACCAGTCAGAGTTGGAGCTGTTTCGAATAGTCCTTCTTGAAGGCCCGAAATATTAACGGAAACGCCATGTAATGCTTCTTTAGATGTATTTTTAATCTTGATGTTATATTTTTCTATATCAGAATCAATTGAAATAATCTTGTATATTTTCTGGAACTTTGAAGAGACTCCATCGAAAATAGAAGGTGCTCCAGTAGTGCCTTTAGAAAAAAGATCAACTCCTATATCGTCTTCCCCAACAGGTTTAGCAATTATCGTTATTGGAACTTTGAACTTAATTTGTTCTTTCCCAAATTCGGGTTTAGGCTTTCCAATAAACATTAAAAACCATTTTACGTAAGATCCGTACTTCATACCCCAGTATTCTTTTTCATGGGGTTCCCATAAATAGTTATGACTTGGCTGGGCAATCTCTGGTACTTTTAAAAGTAAGAATTCTTTGTTCATATCGGATGTTTTAGAATCTCCAGCAATAGCAGCGGGTAATTCTTCTACTTTGCTACAGGTCTGTCCATAAGCTTCACAATAGCATATCACATTTGCTTTTTGCAATAGTCTGATTTCGACTTGCTTGAGCTCTTCAGACGAAAAGTTGATTTTGATCGTCTCTCCTGGCCTAAATACATCTTTTGATATATTAACACTTAACCCCGAAATTGAAAGTGAAAGAGGGTTTGGTTTTAATACTTGTTGACTTGAATTTTTTGCCTTGATTTCAATTTTTTGCGTTTTATTAATTACCAAATCATCGTTTGGATTGTGTGGGTGAGGCGTTCTTAAAATTAATTTAATTTCGTATTCTAAATTTCTGTTTTTGATAGTAGGAATAACGTTGTTCTTTATCAACAGCGATTTTTCTCGAACATATTCTCCTTTTTCAAATCTACCTTTAGAGAAAATTTCTTCTTTAGTGATTTGTAATTCTTTTAAACAAGGGGGATGAGTTAAAAGGCGAATCCCAGACCATAAAATTGACGAATCATCGTCGAAATTATAAGTCGTTCTAACATTTAGCTTATCTCCTAAGTAGACATTTCCGTTGTTTAAATCACTAAGGGTTAATTTCATGAGATTTGCTCTAAAATGTCAAAAAGACTATGTTGAAATTTAATATTATTAATATTAATTGTAGAACTCTATTAATATTTTTTTTTCCTATTATTGTAATTTATAAACGTATAAAACTTTATTTCAAACTAATTTTAGTAAGGTAAATAACAAATTATAATTGCTACTCTGATTTAGATTTAATATATAGTATTTATTTCACATTGCGTAAAATTATGGGACGACTTAAAGCAATTTTATTCGACTTAGATGGAACGTTAATAGACGTAGATTTAAACCAGTTCATTCCGGGATATTTAAAACTTCTAGCAAATAGTATTGCTCACTTAATCCCTCCAAAAAAGATGGTTCCAGCCATGTTAAAAGCTTCTGAGTTTGTAAATAAAAACGATGGCAATATAACGAACGAGGAAGCGTTCTCAAAAGCGTTTTTTCCCGTTGAAGGCTATCAGAGAGACGAGATCCAACCTCTATTTGACAAATTTTATGAGAAAGAGTTTAAAAAATTACAGAAATTTACAAAAAAGAAACCAGACGCGCGAAAAGTCGTCCAAACTGCTTTTGACAAAGGTCATAAAGTTGTAATTGCAACAACGCCCGTTCTTCCCTTAACCGCTATAGAGCAACGCCTTGAGTGGGCCGGAATTGGAGATTTCCCATACGATCTCATAACCAGTATTGAAAATTCATACGCTACAAAACCGAATCTCCTCTATTATCAATTGATATTTAAATATCTCAATTTTTCCGCTGAAGAATGCATCATGGTGGGGGACGAAGACAAGGATATGGTGTGCGCCAGTTTAGGCTCAAAAACCTTCTTAGTTAACAGTCCAAACACAAATTTGAATACCAATACTCCCGAACCAACTTATAGAGGAAATTTGAAAAATATAATAGATCTTCTATAATTTTTTAAGTAAAACAATAGGAATTTAAAAATGGAAATAGATAAATTTGTTATTAGAAAGTTAACACGGGATAATATTCAGAGCGTACATCAATTATTTGAAAACAATTCCTCCTTCTTTTCGATACCATTTGACTATTTCCAGAAAGGAACTTTAGAAGACGATGGGTTTGATTCAGATTTATCGCTGATTCTATTTGAATCTAAGAAGAATGAGCCGATCGCAGCTTTTATCGTTGTAAAGAGAAACGAAATAAATGAAAATTACTGCTACTTTAAGGGATGTGTTGTCAAGAAAGAATACAGACGACAGGGAATTGGTTCTAAGATGATTTTTGAATTTTTAAGAAGAGCTAAGAAGAGAGGAATAACACAAGTAATCTATGGCCCAAGCGTTCCTGATTTTTGGCAACCCGGTGTCGATATCCGCAATACTAGTCTCTACTTCTTTTTTAAAAAACATGGATTTAGATCCCATAAGGCTATATTCAACCTTACAGCTTCTCTAGACATAATTAAAAAAGAACCAGCGTTGGAAAAAGAAGGAAACAAATATGCACGCGTTCAACCAGAAGATTTTGATAAGACTTTTGATTTTGTAAAGCAACATTTTCCTGATGGTACCTGGGCTGAAGAAGTAAAATTGTCCTTTAGACTTAATCCGCCAACGACCTTTATAGCGAAGGACATGAAAAATGAAATTGTTGGTTGGGCAACTCACAGCCTGTATTTTCCTGGCTCCTTTGGACCAACGGGAGTGGATGAGGCGTTACGTGGAAAATCTATTGGTACTGAGCTCCTTTTATGGTGCTTGTGGGATATTAAGCAAAATGGGTTAAGCAATTGTGAAATAATGTGGGTTAACGGGGATACAGTAAAGTTTTACTCTAAAGTAGTAGGAGCTTACATTTCACCTATTTTCTATCCGCTGTATAAAAAAATAAAATAGAATTTTTGATATAAATAAAATTCTAAGTAAAATTAAAAATTGAAAATATATACAGAAATTACTGAGCAGATAAAAGAAACAATTGTAAGCGAAAAAGTAATTATTTGCATTTTTACATTAGTCTTATCAAGGCTCAAGTCTGCAGTATGGTTTGGCAAAGTACTATCTGGGTTCCAAACTTCATCCATTCGAAATGCTAAAGATTTAGGGGTCCCACTGCGTAAATTAGTCACTGCTGGATCATGATGAAATAAATTCGCTTTTTTATTTACTCTCATTTTGTAGTAACTTGTACCTGTATCCAATCCCATCAATATAAAAATACTTAGAATAGTCAACTCAGGAACAATAAGAATAGCGCTAAAGATAACCACGAACATTACGGGAAAACTACACATTATGATCCCAATATAGAAGTAGAAGTAATACGATTTTGAAGTCAAAAACGAGTAAAACGCGAGAGTAATTAAAGATACTATGGCAATTGAACTAATGATAGTCATAATGTAGTTAAGAAAAGTGTTGTATAAGAAATATACGAATAGAAAAGCGTGAATTCCTAATAACATTAAATAAATAATGTTTTTTAAAATAGAGGTTTTGCCCTTAAACATTTATTATTTCACCTTCATTTTTTTTGATTCTTACATAATTGGAAAAGCTATAATTATATATTAGATTGGGTCTTTTTAAGCTTTAATATATATTTATATATATTTTTTTCCTTGTTAAATCTGGAGAGCGCGAAAAAGCGTTGGGAAAATTTTCAGACTATTCTTAATCCCTAATTTTTTTACTAGTTTCCATTTACGAGACATCATTACTTCCCAACTATGTTTCCTTGTTTCGCTACCCGTAAATAGCGCGATAGTTGATTGCATCATTTCCGGATCGTTTTGAGCCATTGAATAAGACGCTTCGATGACACGTTCCAAGAGACCACTATGATACAAAAGGTGGTGAAACTTATAGGAATATCTCAGGTCTTCGTCGTAGAGGTGTTTTTGTAGGAGTTCGTTGTATCTCGTAAGTTCAGATTCACCAAAATCTTCTTTATCCCATGATTGATAAAAAACTTCTGCTGCAATTTTACCCGATAGTCGAGCTTGATAAATACCTTCGTACAAAATTGGGTCTGCGGTTCCACAAGCATCTCCAATTACCATGACTCGTTCACCATAAGGCTTCGCGATCATTCTATCTGGTATAGGAGCCGCCCAAACTTTACGACCCCCAAAAGTTTTTATTTTTCTGCCCTCGATTTTCTCTTTTAAGAATGGATTTTTGAGGAATGCATTGAAATGACTCATCTTAACTCCTTTCCCTAAAACTCCAATGCTTAGCGCTTGACTTTTAGGAAACACCCACCCAATCCCGTGCTCAATTAAATCACGGTCGAAGAACTCCCATACGCGATTACCAAATTCTTCGTCTATATTCGATTCGGGAACACTAAATTCCGCTTGTATCCCTCCTACCATTGGTGGAACCTCCATACCGAGGGATCTTTGTAGTTGGGCTCCCCCCAATCCGGTCGCGATGATGACGCATTTGCTTTGATATTCTTTTTTTCCTATTACCTTAACTCCCTTGTTTTTAGCTACTTCAATCCTTTTTACGCGATCTCCATAAATTATTTGTGTCCCAGCGTCATGGGCAATGTCCAAAAGAAACTTATCGAAGTCGGTTCGAAACATGCAATAACCTTTATTATTTTTTCCAGAAGCTTCGAATTCCATAGGTCCATTTTTAGGAGTAAAGAGAACTCCGCCAGTGATTTCACGATCACCAACCCCGCTTGGAATTGGCGAGAACTCCTCGTTTCTAATGGGAATGCCCCCCGCACAACATTTATATCTACCCTCTTCAGCAGCTTCAAGTATTAATACATTTGCATTATGTTCTGCTGCAATTTTTGCAGCTGTTGCTCCACCAGGACCACCTCCAATAATAATTAAGTCAAATATCATAAGAAAAAAAAAAGAAGGATTTTTTAATAATTTGATTTTTAGGAAGTATGTTGCATCTATAGATTATTGCTTTCTATTTTTGCTCTTGAGAATATTCTTCTCGTTTTTTCGCATGTAATTCTTCAAGTTTTAATTCAAGATCTTCAAGTTTATCGCCTTCTAGCGGATATAAGTATGCAAATATTAAACTTAAAGCTACAAATATGTTCACGATTAAATAAAACACTAGTTTAATTCCAAATATTGCCGAAGCGGGTTGAACAAGGGAATCAGGAATGTAACTCGTAAGGCCTAAGACCACAAGGACTATTATTGGACCAATGCTTTCCGCAGGTTTGGTGAAAAAGGCGTTAATTCCATAAAACATACCTTCCCGCCTTGAGCCATATTCTACTTCGTCTTCGTCTATTGGTAGTGTTTGAAGGATTACGCCAAAAATATTAGCACCTCCAAAAAATGTGGAGAAAACCAATCCAATCCAAATCGCAGGTAATTCAATGGCGGGAATCAAAATTAAAAAGAATATAACTAACCCACCTACAAACTGAATAATATTGAACCGAATCAACAATTTCTTAAATCCATACTTGGCTCTTAACTTCATACATATGACATTAGAACTCCATCCAACTATGATAACAATAAGAAAGTAGAAAACCACGTTTCCAGGTCCTATCAATATCAAGAAGAGAAATACATAAGCGAGCTGAATCGAAGCAATTAAAGTTTTGAAGAAATTATAACCTATGAAACATCTAAACGATAACGATTTCATGGTCTGCTTAATAGCAGTCCATAGTGGAGGACTCTTATCCTGTTGATATTCTGGTCTTTCTTTAGAAAATATAACGACAAATAAATAACAGACATAGCTAAAAACCGCAACTCCTATATTATATACTTGAAAAAACTGCAAATTATCTACCATAGTCGGAACTGTTATCACAAGAAAACTTGCGACTAGGGCTATAATGCTCCCAATGAAATTAATTTTTGTCCGTTCACCTATATCTGAAGTCATATCTGGAAGAAGAGCCATCCAAGCCATAGTTACAATGTTGGATAAAGTATCAAAAATACTGATAGTTATCACAAAATGGAGAAACATGACGAATTGTCCTAAATCTGAAGTGTTGTCAGTACTCCATGGAAACCACATAAGAACGAATACAATTACTAACAAAGGACTGAAATATTTAATATAAAAAATCCGACGACTACCTCGTTTTTTCACATCGGTGTTATCTTGCAATTGCCCTATAATCGGATCGTTCGTCATATTGATGAACATGAAGATTACTAATCCAATTACGGTCCAAAAAGTATTAAGCCCTAAAGAATCGTAGAAAAACTTCAAGTACGCCAATCTAAAGACTCCTATAATGATGGTTAAAGGAGCCATACCCATTACATAACCAAAAATTTGCTTTCCTGCTAATTTTGTCTCTGACATTTTTGTTTATAATAAAAATATATCTTTTTAATAATGTAACCTTGATGTAAGACTATAAAAAGATTTATTTTAACTTCTATTTTTTATCTATCAACATTATCTATTTGAATTAAAAAGTGTAAAGTGAGTTTACGATTAGCCAGAAATTAAACTTTCTATTTATTATAACCGATCAACAACGGTTTGACCATTTGAGCTGTTATAATAACGATATGGTCTTAAAAACGCCTAATATCGATCGCATTGCTAACGAGGGAATAAAGTTCACAAATTTTTATTGCAATAATCCTATCTGCATGCCTAATCGAAGTACCATTTACACTGGACAATATCCGTCAGTTCACGGAGTGACAACAAATGGACGGAATTTACCACAAGGTACAAATACATTTGTTGATCTATTACTTAATTCAAGAAATTATCATACGGCCAGTTTTGGAAAAATACATCTAAATTATTTCGGAGCAAACTCTGGTAGTTTTCAAAATCCCACAAACAGTCAAGAATTTGCTCATCCTGGACAATACGGTGATTTAACCAAATATTCTCCCTACTTTGGATTAGATGAAGTAAAGCTTATTTCGGGGCATGGTACTCTATGTGGTCACCCTGACTACATAAATTGGGTAAAAAAAAAGATTGAGAGAGACCCTTCTATAGGAAAACCACTAAGGATAAAGTTAAGTAATCCGGATGGTTTGATCCAAGCAAAACTTAATATAAGTCTTAATACGGCAGACCCCCTTCTAAAAGTTCAAGTTGTAAAACACAAAGTTCCTGAAGAACTTTATTCCACTACATTTGTCAAAGACAATACAATAGAATTCTTAGAACGATTTTCGAAGGGGGTTTATCCTAAAAACAATTTTTTCGCTTTCTGCTCTTTCCCGGACCCACACCACCCCTATTCACCACCAGGGAAATATTTTGATATGTATAAACCTGAAGATGTGAAATTACCCAAAACTTTCAACGATGATCATAAAAATAGCACGGAATTCAATAGAAATCATTACAATACTCTTATTTCAAGTGAAGGAACTGCAAAAGGTATTTTTCCTATCCCTAAAGATGTAACGGAAGAACAAGCAAAAGCTGTAATTGCTGCGAGTTATGGGATAGAAAAAATGATTGATGATGCTGTAGGAGAAATTTTAGATGCTCTAAATAGATGTGGTTTATCCGATAATACCGTTATAATTTTCACTACGGATCACGGCGAACTCGGTGGTGATCACAGATTCTTCTTTAAAGGACCTTTTTTGTATCAAGGATTGATAAAAATTCCTTTTATAATTAAAGTTCCAAACGGTTTAACGAATGTGAATTGCGATTCCTTAGCCAGTTCAATTGATATACCTGAAACTATCTTAGAATTAGCAGGAATGCCCATCCCCGACTTTATGCAGGGAAAAAGCTTAATACCGATAATAGAAAATCCAGAAAAAAAAGTAAAAGAGGATGTTCTCATCGAAATGGACGATGACCACAATAAGGAAAGGACAAGAACATTAATTACTGAAAATTGGCGGATTACAATTTTTAGCGATCATGGGGAATTATATAATCTCAAGGATGATCCAGACGAATTAAATAATATATGGCAGGAAAAATCTTTCAACGAGATTAAAATTCAATTACTATTAAAATTATTAAAAAAAACATCCAACATAAGCAAGCCTGTTTTGAGAGACTGTGGATTTTAATAAAATGTTAAGATATATCAAAAAAAATGAGTCATAATAAAATGAGTAAAAAAGAATTTGGTTCCGGATATTTTGGAAAATGGATTGAAGATAAGTTTGGATTGCCCGCATATCTTTACACATGCGATCAGATTAACGATCCTAAAGCTATAACTCCAATGAGTGACAAGTGGCGTTCTAAAACGGAACACCTCCATCAAGTTGGAAACGATAGGCTAGTTGCTGTAGCCTCGAATTACGGACATATCCAAATAAGACAAGATGAGGGAGGTCCAAAATATTTGAATGAGTTTAATCCTGAACAGGGTCATTTTGCTGGAGGTTTTGGTTATCTAACAGATAACAGTAATCATTTAAGCACTTACTATCCTGGTAATGCAGAGTCTTTCGAAAGAATTTTTGGAATTGGTTATTTTCAAAAAAAAGTGAATGGAAATGGATATTCAGTGAATCAAATTATTTTCGCACCATTTGGGGATGATCCCGTTGTAATTTCTCAAGTTAAAATTACTAATAATAAAAAAGAACGAGTCGATTTGCGATGGATAGAATATTGGGGGTGTTACACCTATCAATTTTCGTCAGCTGCTTTTGCCGGAATCATTACAAAAAAATCAACTAAACACCCCAGAGATATACGCCATGAATCAAGCGATAAACTTAAACACGAATTTAAATCAATTGAGAATGGCACAGGAATACTAGATAAGAGATACTTCGAAAACTTGGAAAAAATATACGATCCTAACAACCTTTCACCTAGTTTTGACGACAATTTTCCTCCCAAAACTTTTTTAATCTCCTTAAACTCTGATACCAGCGGATTACAAACGAATAGTAGAGATTTTTTTGGCAATGGTGGCGTTGAATTTCCTGAGGGTTTGAAAGAAGATTTAAACAATAGTGTTAACTCAACAGGAGTTGAAAGCTCCATGCTCCTTGAGCAGAAATTTAGTTTAAATCCGGGTGAAAGTTGCACCCTCTTTTTCTTGTACGGATATCTTCCCGATAATTTCGAACTGGATTCGTTGATTACTAAATATAAAACTAACACATCTACTAAGTTTGAAGAATCATGTGAGCAATGGAAAGCAAGTAGGATACAACTACAAGTCAATGAAGAGGTTTGGGTAGATCGAGAGATTTTTTGGCATTACTATTATTTGCGAAGTGCTATGACATTCGATAACTTTTTCAAAGAACATATACTCTCTCAAGGTCACGTTTATCAATATATAATGGGATTCCAAGGGGCTGCTCGAGATCCTTTGCAACACGCGCTACCATTTATATACAATGCTCCTGACATAGTAAAAAATGTAATTAGGTATACTCTGAAAACAGCACGAAAAAATGGTGAAATTCCTTACGGTATCACGGGTAGCGGACAAATTTTACCCACTCCGTTTAAACCGAGTGATCAAGAAATGTGGTTGTTATGGCTGGCAAGCGAATACATTCTTGGTACGCGGGATACCGATATCCTTTCTGAAGAAGTTTCAAGATATCCCGTTTATGGGTCCCGAGCTGAGAAAGTAAGCGTAGGCGAAATATTGAAAAGATGTTACCTTCACCTGGTTAAAAAAACGGGAACCGGACGTCATGGACTCCAGCGATTATCTAATGGAGATTGGAACGATGGTGTTGTACTCGGAAACATATCACCCGAGAAACATAAAGAAATAATAAAAGAAGCGGAAAGCGTTTTAAACGCAGCAATGGCGATTTTCTCGCTTAAAATCTATTCTGAAATGCTAAGGTTTGTAAACGAATCTGAATTAGCGGAAGAAGTTTTAAAATATTCTGAATCCCAAAGAAAGGCAGTTAAAACCCAATGGATTGGAAAATATTTTAGAAGAGCATGGTTAACGGAAGATTTAGGATGGATCGGTGAAGACCAGATGTGGCTAGAACCTCAACCATGGGCTATTATTGGGAACGCTCTTGATGATAAGGAAAAGAAGGTTTTAGTCCAATCAATAGACGAATTAGTACGAAAGCCTTCAAAAATCGGTGCGAGGCTTCATAGCAAAGGAATTGTCAGTATAAGAAATGTAGGTCAAGGTGTTAACGCCGGTATATGGCCATCAATAAACGGTACATTAATATGGGCTCTTTCACTGGTTGACGGACAAATGGGCTGGGACGAATGGAAGAAAAATTCACTCGCCTATCACGCTGAGAACTTTCCAGATGTTTGGTACGGTATTTGGAGCGGTCCAGATACGTATAACTCGGATCTATCTAAATATCCAGGGCAGACGGTATTTGACGAAGGATTGATTAGTGGAGAACAACAAATTGAAGACGGAGAGGAACATCTTGGACATATGGGATTAGCTTGGACAGACTTTCCAGTTTTTAACTTACATCCCCATGCGTGGCCGTTATACGACCTAACTCGCTTAATTGGAATAAATTTCACTCCAGAAGGCGTAGAATTAAGACCTACTATCCCACAAGATGTCTATAAATTTAGTTCTTCTCTAATTGGATTAGAAAAAACGGAAAGTGGTTATTCCGGATGGTATAGTCCAGTAAAAGAAGGTACATGGAAATTATCATTGGAACTGACTAATCAAGAAATTGAGAAAATTGGTTCTATACTTACAAATGGAAACAAAAATGAGTTTGCAATTATGGGAAATCGAGTTATATTAACTGGAGAAAGTAAGTTTAACAAACCGTTATCTTGGCAAATAATTATTAATAAGTTCTAAATTTCTCTTTTTATTCTGACTCTAAGGGTGGTAATGGAGGAACTACAAAATCATCCCAATTTTTTACGGTTGGATAATCCCACCAATGGGAAGGAATTTTTGAGTAATCGCCGTACTTTTCAAGTCCCCTAGAAAAAGCTTTAATGTTTTTTCGCGAAACCTTAATTACTTTTGTTTCTTCATAAAAAGATGCACCGTATCCCCCCTCTTTAGTTCCTAAATTACGAACCATGTGCCAGACTTCTCGCTCTACTTCTTCTGGGCTCCCCTTCCAGTAAATAGATTGAATATTCACGCATCCCCAGAACATAATTTTACCCTTGTATTGCTTTAAGTCATTATATCCACTCATCCGGGGGCTATCAAATTGAATAGCGTTTAATCCCCATTTAATAAAACTGGGTAATAATCGATCGACTTTTCCACAGCAATGAAGGTGTACGTCTAAACCAAAATCATGAGCTACATCAAATATTTTTTTATACACTGGTTCATAAAAGGTATTAAACATCTTAGGATGAATAAAAGGACCGCTCTGCTCTCCCAGATCATCTGTAAACCATACACCATGAGGTTCTAAACCAAACTTTATTGAACTTTTAATCAATTGAATGTGATAATCTGCAAAATGTTCTAATAATCTCTTTAACTGTTCTGGATTTCTCTTATGGTCGATTAGGTAATTATTGAAACCCCTTATGTAAGACGAAAGACTTGATGGACCGTGATACATTGGCGCTAGAACGCGATATTTATCTGGATCACCATGTTTTTTTAACTCAAAAGCTAATTTAAACCTAGATCTATCTGTAGGATCAGGTGCGTATTTCGTAAAGTATTCTTCAAAATTCTCCCATTCTGGCAAAGAAGCCCTTCCCGGATGCCCTTGGTCCTTATCATTTATTCCTTGCCTATTCCAAATACAACCCCACTCATCAACCTCCTCGTGAGGTACGGTTTTCCATTTAATCCCTTCGAATTCTGGTTTTTTAGCCCAATCAGGACGATCCCAGCCATAACCCCCTCTCATGTGAGGGAAAAGCATTTCTTCTCCATCTTTCCACCCAGGTTTCCAATTGTTAGAAAATGTCAATGGCAATGGTAAGACATCCCCTATTACTAAATTAAATACTGGTACCTTATCGGGATGATTAAAATAAAGCGCTGCTTTAACGCGTTGTTTTGAGTTCATTTAATACCACCATTAATTACTACCTATCTTTAATTTTATATTCAAGACCTTTATTTCCGTGATCCGAGAAATCTTTGAATGATCAATACAATGATAATAATAAAGGCAACTGGAGGAAATATTAGTAAGAATAATCGAAATACTAAGGATTCTGCTATATTTTCAGCGGTAACAAACAATAATCCATCGATAAATGTACTTATTAAGGAGAGGCAAGTGAAAATGAACAATATGTTATTGATCTTACTATCACTTATTTCTTGTAATCGTTCCTTTCCGCGATCATGTAAGTATTCAAAACTCTCTAATTTGTTAGTAAAAAATTCCTCCATTTGAGAACTCCTCCAACTGGTGTTTGATTCTTTGTATATAAAATGGGCAAATGGAGCAAGGTTTTGCAAATAATTATTTTTATTCAAGGAATATAATTCCATTTCAATCCTTAATTTATTTATCCATTTTACTGCCTTTTTGACGCG
>Ga0114922_10000502_pt1 | contig 37553 bp, 31 predicted proteins | sample AartaG_FD_100975 | JGI IMG/M metagenome (GOLD analysis project Ga0114922, IMG submission 100975) | Deep subsurface microbial communities from Aarhus Bay to uncover new lineages of life (NeLLi) - Aarhus_00045 metaG | ecosystem: Environmental > Aquatic > Marine > Oceanic > Sediment | place... | reverse complement strand
TAATTATAGAGATCACCTGTACGTGTTTGTCCCTGGCGATACAATCCCAACGCAGATTACATCGGGTAATTTTGATGATTCAGATCCGGCCTGGAGCCCCGACGGCAGGCTGATCGCCTTTGTCAGCAATCGCACTGAAAATCCGGACGGAAATAGTAATACCGACATCTGGGTGGTCTCGGCCGACAACACCGACAAGGGTCAGACGCTGCTACAGGTCACGACCAATCCCGGATCGGACGACCGTCCGGCCTGGAGTCCGGACGGCGAGTGGATCACATATACGACGGTGATCCAGCCCGAGATCATCTGGTACGCGACTACCCACCTGGCGGTTATTCCGTCCGGGGGAGGTGAAGCCCGGCTGCTCACGCAGGAACTGGACCGCCACGTCTCTTCACCCCGCTTTTCGGCCGACGGCCAGTCCATCTATTTTCTGCTGGAGGATAGCGGCGAGCAGCACTTGGCCAGGATCGAGCTTTCCACGGGGCGCATCAGCCGGCCCGTGTCCGGCCAGCGCAGCGTCGGGTCGTTCCGGCTGGGTCCGGAGGGTGCCATCGCCCTGCTCAACAGCCAGATCCACCTGCCCACCGAAGTGTTCATACTCAAGCAGGGAGAGCTGAGCCGACTGACTCACACCAACGACAAGTTTCTTTCCGGGATCGAGCTGGGACGAGTCGAGGAGGTCCGGTTTGAAAGCCGCGACGGCACCGAAATCGAAGCCTTCATCACCTTCCCGCCCGATTTCAACGAGCGCCTCTCCTATCCCACGTTGCTTTGGCCCCATGGGGGACCGGTCTCGCAAGAGGATTTCGGCTGGGACTTTGAATCGCAACTCTTCGCTGCCAAAGGCTACCTGGTGCTGCGCCCCAACCCGCGAGGGTCCTCCGGCTACGGCCAGGAGTTCTCCATGGAGATCTGGCAGGCCTGGGGCGTCAAGGACTTCGAAGATGAAATGGCCGCCGTCGACTATGCCATCCGGAAGGGCTACGCCGACCCGGACCGGATGGGCGTGGGAGGCTGGTCCTACGGCGGGATCATGACGAATTACGTGATCACCCAGACCGATCGCTTCAAGGCAGCCATCTCGGGGTCCAGCGAAGTGCTCTATGTGTCCTGCTACGGCCATGACCAATGGCAGCTCCAGTGGGAGCTGGAACTGGGATTGCCCTGGAAGAACCGCGAGCTCTGGGACAAGATCTCGCCATTCAACCAGGTGGAGAAGATCGTGACGCCCACGTTGATCATGTGCGGGGAGAAGGACTGGACTGATCCGGTCCTGAATTCCGAGCAGCTCTACCAGGCCCTCAAGCGATTGGGCCGGACCACTCAACTCGTGGTCTACCCGGGCGAGGATCACGGTATTAGCAGACCCAGCTTTCAGAAAGACCGTTACCAACGTTATCTGGATTGGTATGGTAAATATGTAAAGGGTGAGACATCGGAAAAATCCAAGTAAATTGAGGACCAAGATTATGAATCGCAGATCATTTTTACAATTTACCGGCAGCAGCGGTATGTCCGGATTGTTTCTGACTCAAAATTCCTTCGCCCAAAGTCTTGGTGGTAATATGGGTCAGAATAGCATAGCTATTGATAAAGATAAATTAGAATTTAGAAACCAGAACCGGTCGACCGTGGTCAGCCGGAATGGCATGGTATGCACCAGCCAACCACTGGCAACAATTTCCGGGATCGACATACTGCGTGCCGGAGGAAATGCAATTGATGCTGCAATTGCTGCCAATGCGGCGTTAAGTGTTGTCGAACCTATGAGTTGTGGTCCGGGTGGTGATCTGTTTGCCATTGTCTGGATTGAAAAAGAAAAGAAATTATATGGATTAAACGCTAGTGGAAGATCGCCTTTTGACTGGTCGCTCGAAAAGGCCAATAAATTGGGAATGAAAGAGTTACCGGAATCTGGCCCATTGTCATGGTCTGTTCCGGGATGTGTTAGTGGTTGGGATGCACTGAGTAAAAAATTTGGAAAACTAAAGTTTAAAGATTTGTTCGATGCCGCAATTAGTTATTCACGGGAAGGATTTCCGGTATCTCCAGTCATCGCACGTAACTGGAGTGACATAGATTTTTCCGAATATCCTTCACTGGCCAAAGTGTATGCACCTGAGGGTGTTGTGCCGAAATTCGGGGATATATTCAAGAATCCTGAAATGAATTTATTCTTTGAAAAGATTGCCAGTGAGGGTGCCGCTGGTTTTTATCAGGGTGATATTGCTGAGCGGATTGTTAGGTTCTCTGAAATGAATGATGGTTTATTTTCAATGCGCGATTTCAGGGAGCATACAGTCTCATGGATAGATCCTGTATGTTCAGGTTATCGTGGCTACGATGTTTGGGAATTACCACCCAATGGTCAGGGAATCGCTGCATTGCAGATCATGAATATCCTTGAAAATTTTGATGTGGGTCGACTTGAGCCAAATTCAGCCGAACAGTTGCACTTATTTTTGGAGGCAAAAAAATTGGTTTACGAAGATCGCGCCGTTTACTATGCGGATATGGACATGGCTGATGTCCCGATTGACTGGTTGATTTCAAAGGAGTATGGCAAAGAAAGATCCAAGTTAATCGACCGTAAGAAGGCCGCCGTAAATGTAACTCCCGGAGAGTACCCCGGTAAATCAGACACGATATACCTGACTACCGCAGACAATGAGGGGAATATGGTCTCATTGATTCAGAGTGTGTATAATAGTTTTGGTTCAAAAATGGTTCCGGATGGATTAGGAATCGCGTTACAGAACCGCGGCTCATTATTTGCCCTGGATCCAAACCATAGAAATCGGCTTGAGCCACACAAACGTCCGTTTCATACCATCATTCCGGCCTTTGTTACTAAAAACGGTAAACCGGTGTTTTCATTTGGAGTCATGGGTGGCGCTTTTCAGCCTCAGGGTCATGCACAGGTATTGATGAATATCATAGATTTCGAAATGTCTCCACAGCAGGCAGGGGACCAACCTCGTGCCGCCCATGATGAGAGTTCCACGCCGACAGGTTATAAAATGAAAGGGGGTGGAGAAGTATTATTAGAGCGTTTTATCGATGACACTACTCGGCGGCAATTAGAGAGCATGGGCCATAACGTACTGAAAGGCTATGATTATTTTGGCGGATACCAGGGCATCTGGCGAAAAGAAGATCCCAAACGATATTTCGGCGCATCTGATTCCAGAAAAGATGGTTGTGCCATAGGATATTGATATTGAACCGCAGAGTGCGCTAAACGCGCAAAATGCTACCCTAACGTTGCTTCACCTCTCTTAAATAAAAAGGAATAGGTTTTAGGTGTAGCATTTTTTGTAATAGCTCAGTTTTATGTTTTCATTCCCGGAGAATTTTTGTATATTTGTATATATTTATGTCTCTTCACGGATTAGAGTGGGTCGTTAATCTTCTATACTGATATTAAATGAAAAGCCCTAATTATGACATTTCGGTGCTTTACAAAAAATGAAAAGCATTTTTGTCCCCCTTGAGGGGGACCATAGGGAGTGTTTGTGCACCTTCCAACACCCCTCTAAATCTCCCCTCAAGGGGAGACTTAACTTCTTGATAATTATAATGTCTGAAAAATGCCATTATGCGAGTTTGTTCTATAATATTTCATTGATTATTAAATGAATTCTTATTCAATTTCTTAATTACCCATAATAATCCGTGATGAACCATATTTATTTTTGCCAAATATAAGGAGACGCTATTATGTCTATTCGACAAATTGTTTGTGCAATCCTGTTAATTTTCTTATTTCTGAGTTTCGGTAGTTCTGAAACATCCGAATCGGTATCGACCGATACGGCAATGACCCAAGCACAGGCTCAGGAGGAGGACGATCTAAAGGAATTGATGAATCAAATTCGCAGAGACAAGTTTGATCTCATTCTGCCGCAGGTCATGCGGGAGCACAAAATCGACATGTGGATTCAGGTAATGAGGGAAGGAGTCCCGGATCCCCTCGCGGAGGACTTAGGTAGCAAATCGGGGATTTTTATTTTTACGGATCGCGGCGGAGACAGGATCGAGCGGGCGGTTTTCGATTACAGTTCTGATTTGGTTCGTGAATGTGGTGCCTACGATATCATTTATGAACCAAAAATCAGGATTCCTTTAGGGGTATACTATAGAGAAGGGGACGCCGAATGGCCGGGAAACTCGAAGACCGAATTGGATTACCGGTTTGAAGGTGTCGGGGGATTTGTCGCCGAGCGGGATCCCAAACGTATAGGTATAAACTATCTGGAAAAGCTAGGCTCTCCCAAGTTGTATGAGAATCCCTGGTTACGATCCGACGGCATCTCGCTTACAGACTACAAACTGTTGGTCAACGCTGTTGGCGATAAATATGCCAAGAGAATAGTCTCTGCCGAATTTCTTATCACGGATTACTTAGCGAGACCGGTGAAGAGCGAAATTGCACTGTTTAAGAAAATACGTGAGGAGATCGCTGAATCCATTAACAGGGATATTAAAAAAATCGTGCCGGGTGTCACCAAATTCGGCGATCTTGACGGGAATCGTTCTGTCGTCGATAAGGACGGAAACAGGAGAGGAAGGAATTATGTGATCCAGAGAGGTGACCTGATCTGTATCGCAAGCGGCAAACAGAGCGGCTATCCGGACTACGAATGGAAATTCGGGAACTTCAATGAAGTCTCGTTTGAATACGTCTATATACTCCGTGAAGGAGAGACCGAACCGCCTCCAAAGATCAAAAGAGCCTGGGAAGATGTCATGAAGGTCCGTAAGATTTTGGATGAGAATATCAAGGTGGGGCGTACTGCAGGTGAAACATTCGAAATCCTCAAGCGAAAAATTGAAGAAGCGGGATACATTTATATCAATAGACAAATATTTGAAAAAGACCAGGATCCTGAAAAAACCCAGGTTCCTCTCGACTTGCATGCCGCAGGAAAAGGAATATATGCCCCCAGGATCGGCCCTTTAGGTCCGGATTGGCAACGGGATATGGTTCTGCCGCTCTACCACCACTTCTATCAGGAGTACTGGGTCTATGTACCGATGCCTGAATGGGGAGAGGGGAAATATATATCTATACAATTACACGACGGTGCCATCACCACTGAAAATGGGGTCGAGTATTTCTATCCACCGCCCAGTGAGATTCGTATAATTAGATAAAGATTCGTAAATAGTACGGGGAGTAGGCGGCGGAGATGTCATGCTCATTAAAAACATGCAAACTTCAGGAATATGCCCTTTCAAACGAAGTTATCACACCGGGTAAAACAACATTGCTGGATGTCTGCTGGTGGATGGACGAACAGCGGCACGTACTGGGTTTTCAGAGCGGCTGGTTTCCCACTGTGTTCCTCAGCCCCCCGGACGGCGTTGAGATTGCCAACACGAACCGCGTCATCCTGTCGGGCGATGTTATTCAAATTGACTGGGGCATTGGCAAGCATAACTTCCACACGGACATGAAACGATTTTCGTATGTCGTAAGGGGGGAAAGAAGGAATTTATAATTCAAATTTGTTTACAGAAGAAAGAAAGTGAAATTCAAAAAAGTCAGAATCAGAAGAAACGATTGAAATTACACCATTGTGATCGAATCATCTTCTCTATTCTAAACAGAATAGGCAATATTAAAGATACTATTTCAATTGTCAAGCCGGAAACTGTGTTGCGATGGTAGAAACATTTAATCAACTTAAATTATATTGCTTATGGTATATAAGGTATAAAAATATCTGTAAAAGCTCCAAATATGAATGCACTTGCTGAACGTTTTACTGTTTCAGTACATCGAGAAGCACATGTTTTACCATAATTTCAAAACTATATTTCTCAATATATGTGGAGAACTATGAAATCTTTTTTTAAGTTTTTACAGAAGCCATACATTTACATTCTGATTGTTTTGATTGGGATTTCTCTTAAGTTTTACCAGCTTGAAGAACAATTCTTTTGGGATGACGAGGTTGCTACAATTTTGCATACAACAGGTATTTCATTGTCTGAATATGATAAGAACCTTCCAGTAAATGAAATTGTTAGCAAAAGTTATTATGAAAATCTCCTTAAGATAAACGAAAAAAATCTTAACATTGGTGAACAAATCTTAAAGTTCTTCAAAACAACTCTTTAAAATGGTGGGTAATTTATACCATTATAGGTATTTTAGCGTTGGGGACAAACATCCTATCATCCATTATTCTGCTTGCCCATTCTATATATTATTTCGCTTTTCATCGGGAAAACTGGAAGCTGCTGGTTTACAGTTATGTTGCTGTTTTTTAGGCTGTTTACCATGGTTGATTTATGTTTATATCCATAAGGATCAAATTGTAAATGCCCTCTCCTGGCAAACAAACCCGAGCTGGGTTATGCGAAATGTGTTTATACTCATTGACTATCATTTGAAAGGTATGTCTCAAATTTTTATAAATTTTGAAGCCTTGAATATAGATAATTTATTTCCTGGTTTTCTAAAGAGGTTTTTAGCTCTTTTTATGATTGGCGGTTTTCTCTATTTGTTCAGAAAAGTAGAAAAGAAGTTAACATGGTTTATCACTCTCATTTCCCTTTCTGGTGTTGTTGTTATAATCGCAATAGATCTAATTCGCCCTAGTATCGTATCTTGGTTGATCCGATATCAATTACTAAATTATGCAGGAATAATTTTATTAATAAGTTTTGCTTTTAAACACCTTCAAGAGAAAAAACCATTAGTATTTACACTATTCTTTTTCCCGCTCATTTTTACGGGTATTCTATCGTCTAAATTAATATCCGATGATCCATGCTTTCATAAAAGATTTGATGCCTATGACCATGTGGATAATGCTAAAAAGTATTTTTCCGAAGATGAACGGATTCTTCTTTTATCAGATTACCATAATATTGGTTTTACAAGCTTTATATCAATATTAATTAGATCCAAAAACAATAATATCGATGTACTTTATTGCAAATCAGAGTACCCTGACTTTAGAAAAATTTTAAAAATGAGAAATTATGATAAAGTGTACGCTTTTCATTTATCAGACAATTTTAGAACACATTTACAATCCGTTTTTTCAAAAGAAGAATTGCTTATCTTAAAGGATCGGAAATTATATAATGGTTATTACACTCCCCTATACCAAATTGATATGCAACCAACTTCTTTAGAAATTGGAAAGTGAATATTCATGGTCAGCCGATCCCGCAAACTGATGCAACTCTGCCGCCCGTACCTACCGTACGTCATCCTCGCGATCATTGTCGCCTTCTACACGCTCGTTCAGGTTCTCAATTTTACACCTGCTTATCAGGAAGTTGATCCGGACGGGTATCTGATTCTGGCAAAACGCATAGCAAGGGGAGGACCGCTTGCCGTCAGGGACAATGACCCGTTCATGTACCAATCCCACATATGGGTCGAAAACGAACACGGCGAGACGATTCCCAAGTTCGCTCCGGGCTATCCGTTGCTGCTTTCCGCATTCTATCTCGTATTCGGTGACGAGGGAATGTTCTACGTGAGCCCCTTGATGGGCGGGATTGCCCTGATAGGAGCCTACCTTCTTTTCACCCGTTGGATGTCGACGGCCGCAAGTCTGGTCGCTGCCCTGACGCTTGCTGCAAACGCCATGTTTCTTGTCTACTCGGGCTATCTTCTGACCCATGCCTCAAACTTGTGTTTCATCACGTGGGGCATGTTCTTTCTATGGAAGTGGGTAAAGGAGGATCCGTCTGTCCGCTACGGTGTAGGAGCAGGTCTGGCGTTGGGGTACGCGGTCACGATCCGGCCAACAAGCATTCTGCTCGCCTTTGTGGTGGCGATTGCCGCCTTCTCAAGTCTCATCGAAGGGCGAAAATCCCGATCATATCCTCTCAAGGCGCTGGCGGCGCTGGCAGCATGCTACGTCCTCTTTCCTCTCCTGCTCGCTCGATACAACCTGTCCGTATTCGGAAGTCCGTTCGTAACGGGATACTCCCTCTCCGGAGAGCAGTACGCCTATTCCCTCAGCTCTTTCGCTAAGAATATCTATACGATAAACAGAGGTTTGAGCATCGAGGCGCTCTTCATGGTGTTCCCGATAGGCCTTATCGGAATGGTGCTCTTGGGAACATGGACGGACAGACTGATGCGGCTGATGTGGTTCCTGCCGGTCTTCATTCTCTACGCAAGCTTCTACTGGTGCCCTCCAGGGATGTATTACCTCCGCTTTTTCATCTGCACCTTTCCCGTATTTGTCGGTTCCTCATACTCGTTTGTGGATAGAATCAGCGAATCGAAAGCTAAGAGATACGCAGCTATAATGCTTCTCTGTTTCTTCATTGTAGCTATCAGGTTCCACGGAACAGTCGCCAGCATGAAAACGTGGGTCTCAGACCAACTCTCCCGGAATCTTGTCTTCGCCTCCCGAGTTGCATGCGAAACCCTGGATAGTAACGCCGTTATATTTTCCAGGTATCCCGTGTACTGCTACCTCGGTACGAGAGAGAACTTCAGGTTTTATGATTTGAAGATATTCTCAAAACGCTACGGGCAAACGGAATTCAAAGATGAAAAGACCATCCGGAAGGAATGGAAACACCGCAGACGTTATATTCCAGCGCCGCGAAGGCAGGAGAAACGTACCAAGTACCTCAGGGAATTCTACAGCAACCTCAACTCTTCGCAGCTTAAGGAAAAGAAGCGGGATCTGATCGAATCGTTCCTCAAGAACTCACGCCAGGTCGCGTCCTTGATACCAAAGAACCACCTGGACAGAGAACGAAAAGAATTATGGGAGAAAATCGAGTTCTCGATGCTGAAAGAGTGGGACACGCTCTCGGGCGAGAAATCGGCACTCTACGAGGTCAAGGTGGGGATCAGGTGGGGACATTTAGCAAAAAGCGGCTGAGGAATACCACAAGAACGACAAGCCTCGTGGGGGTCATTCAGTTTTTGCTCATTATAAGCTTGACTTTTTTGAGAATTTTTATTAAACTTAACAATGTTTTTCATCAAATAATAATTTGTACTAATGTAGAAGATAAAGTCAGGAATATAAGGAGAATTACCTGACTCACTACTAACCAATAAACGTATCCTCTATTCTTTATTCAGCTAGTATAACACATTCATTACACAAGGGGTAGCAACATATGGATTTACTTACTCATTTTAAAATCAATAGTCCTAAGGTCGTCCATGATACAATAGATAACGAAGTGGTCATCGTTGAATTTGACAGTGGTAATTACTACAGTCTGGATAAAGCGGGTGCTGATATATGGAATTTAATCAATAGCGGCGCCTCTGTAAATGAAATCATTGAAGAATTAACCAAATTGTATAAAGGCAATCGTGAAGAAATAGAAATCGGTGTCCAGCAATTAACAGATGAATTGCAGAAAGAAAAACTCATTGTATCGGAAAGAAGCGATACACTTGAAAGCAACCAGAGGCCTGTTATACAACAGAAAGACCGTTTAAAAACAGAAAAACCAGGTTTTAAAACGCCAAACCTTCATAAATACACAGACATGCAGGAACTGCTGCTTTTGGATCCGATCCATGAAGTGGATGAAAAAGGTTGGCCAAGTGTTAAATCCGGTCCTTCCGACGAATAACATGGCTGTTCATGATACAAATAAACGTGATCCTTCCAACAAAGCCAACAGGAACAATCCCCTGGAATTTTTCAATACAGTTTATAATAACTATAAAAAGGCTGAGAAGGAGGCAGGAGGTCCGGTCAATAGATACTTTAATATTGCTGGTTTTACTATCCTGTTGCGATTTGCTGGACCGGCGCTAATTCCATATATAACTCCAGCCCTGAATCACCTGACGACTCAACACGCTCCAGAACCTGACCTTACTGTCTGTTTGTGGGACAGCATCTCGACACACACGGAAATATCGTGTCCCCCTTGGGAAATGGACGATTATTTACCCCGGGGTGAAGTACGTGGATATAATACGGACCGCATCCACATCGCTTTCCAGCTTGGGTTTTGTGTTCTCAGCATGTTAGACATCGTACAAAATACGGCCATCTTTTGGATTCGCAGTGCTCGGCATGCGTACTATTCTGAAAGTTCTCATCCTATTAAGACAATCCTGCATTGGTGGATGCGAGAACAGGGTCTCCAACTGGTTCATGCCGCTTCGGTAGGAATGCAAAACGGGGGAGTATTAGTGGCTGGAAGAGGCGGTTCAGGCAAGTCCACAACGGCATTGGCTTGTTTATTATCAGAAATGCTTTTCCTGGGTGACGATAAAGTTTTAATCTCCAGGAAGCCAATTCCATTTGCTTACAGTGCCTATAACTCAGCAACGCTTAATGCAGACCATTTACAAAAGCTGCCCCAACTCATCAGAAAGGTGAGCAATGCTGACAATCTGGATGCCGAAAAGGCGCTTATCTACCTCTACAATTTTTATTCAGAACGAGTTGCGGTCAGTCTTCCGGTTCGAGGAATTGTTGTGCCGCAGATTACGGGACAAACAGACTCGAAGCTTACGCGAGTATCCCCCATGACAGCCATAAAAGCCCTGGCCCCCAGCACTCTGTTCCAGATGCCCGGCGCAGGCCCTAAGGATTTTAGGGAAATCACAGAATTTGTAAAGCATATCCCCTGCTTTCTCCTGGAACTCGGCACCTGTCTTCAAGAAGTGCCGGAAACAATCATGCAGATGTTATCCAATGATTCAGGGTAGGAAGGTTTTATCATGCTCGAACAACATATTGAGTTACCATGCGAAAAGTTGCAAAAAGGTTCCTTGAATAGATTCTGGTTCGTATATGAACACTTCAATTGTAAATCTGTTTACCTTAAACAAGCCCAACGGATTAAATCTTATTGGAGAGCGACAGTTAGCTTATGAAAGTTCTGTACTGCACTGAGACATTCTGGCCCCATATTGGTGGTATTGAGATTCATGCATTGAGATATCTTCCGGCAATGAAAAATCGAGGTCATGAGTTTATCGTGTTTACCTCCCACAGCGGCTTAAACCTTCCAGATAAATCCATTTACAGGGGTACTCCCATATATCGGTTCCATTTTCATAAGACATTGACAGATAGGAACATAGTGGCATTGAAATCCATACGAAATCATATAGCCAGACTCAAACAGTCTTTTAAACCAGACTTAGTTCATATAAATTCAATCACACCGGACACCTTTTTCCATATACATAAAAATAATCCATACCATTTACCGCTGCTATTGACAATACACGGTCTACCCATGATAAAGCTTTCAGGACATAATCCTTTTCTAAAAAAAACACTGCGATCAGCCAATTGGATTGCGGCCGTTTCGAAATCATCATTAATGAAAACACGTCAAATTGAACCGAAAATCTCATCCCGCTCCTCTGTTATTTACAATGGATTGGATATACCAGATATTCAACCGCAACCGCTGCCTTTCGATGCACCTTGTTTATTGTGTCTTGGACGTCTTTTTCCCTACAAAGGATTTGATTTGGCGTTGACAGCTTTTTCAATGATCCGTGATCGATTCCCTCACGCGCGTCTGGTGATAGCAGGAAATGGACCGGAAAAATTCAATTTGGAAAAGCAGGTGAAAGCATTAAACATAATCCATCAAGTACTATTTAAGGATTGGGTGAACCCTGAAAGAATTCCTGATCTCATCAATGAAGCCACCATGGTTATCATGCCATCCCGAAGTGAAACCTTCGGTTTGGTAGCCTTGGAAACCGCTCAGATGGCCCGGCCCATTGTAGCAACCAGAGTTGGGGGCTTACCCGAGGTGATTGACCATCAGAAAACAGGTTTACTAATTGACAAGGATGACCTAGAAGGTCTTGGGAAAGCAATTATATATCTTCTTGAGCATCCGGATATCGCAGAACAGATGGGGCAGGCAGCCAAAATCCGAGCACAAAAAATGTTCAGTTTGGAACAGCATATAGATGCTTATGACAATTTATACAAAAAACTTAATTAATGAAACAGGGAAGTAACTATTTTAATATATTAAATTATTATAATTATGGAAAAGAGGAATAATTTGAACAGGGACTTGGTGAGTATTATTATCCCGGTATATAATGGAGAAAAATACCTTGCAGAGGCTATTGATAGTGTTTTAGAACAAACCTATCACCCATTCGAAATTATCGTAATAGATGACGGATCCACAGACAACAGTGTAGATATTGCCCGTTCCTACAAAGAGGTAATTTATATCTATCAATCCCATCAGGGTGTAGCTGTTGCTCGTAATAACGGCATTACTTCCGCTCAAGGAATGTTCATCGCTTTTCAGGATGCAGATGATATATGGCTGCCAAATAAATTAGAAGTACAGGTAAAATATCTCCTCGAGCACCCTGATGTGGAGTACACAATTTGCAGGCAACAAAATTTTAAAGACCTGGGGATCGACTTGTCAGCAAAAGGAACAAAAAGCGACTTATCAAAGGGAAAAATAAATCTTATGGACCTGGTTGCCCGCAAGACTGTTTTTGAGAAAGTGGGTAGTTTTAATCCTGATTATCAGGTTGGTGCTGATTTCGACTGGTTTATCCGTGCCAAAGATGCCGGTATTCCTAATATAATTCTACCTGAATTTCTCAGGCACAGGCGCATTCATGATTCAAATGTATCTCAGCAAATACAAGATCGGCGAACGAATTTACTACGAATGTTCAAGGAGTCCATTGATCGTCAACGCAAGAAAAGGCCAGGGCAATAATAATGACGGAAAACAAATATACGATCAGCGTAATTATTCCGGCATACAACTGTGAGCAATATCTTGCTGAAACAATTGAAAGTGTGCTGGCGCAAACCTATCGTCCTATTGAAATCACTGTTGTGGACAATGGTTCGACAGATAGCAGTGGTGATGTTGTGAAGCTTGATGTGGATGGCTATTTAACCAATTCGAGGAAAGTGGTGCCGATCCTTGAGAGAATCTTGAGATGACAAGGCGTTGGGAGTATATGGTTTCCTGGGCACTGAATGCCTTGTGCAATTTCAGGTGTGAATATTGTTTTTGCAGTAAGGAGAGCCTTTCCAGAGAACACCCAGACTGCGGCAGGTACAGTCCGCAGCACATATCAGGATGTTTCGACAATACGGGCAAGATCTGGCGGATTCACATGTCTGGCGGGGAACCATTCTTGTATCCTGGGTTTGTGAAGTTGTGCAGCGCTCTGACGAGAAGACACTACATTTCGATAAACACGAATCTTTCGACGTCCAATGTCTATGACTTTGTTAATCTCATTTTTCCGAAAAAGGTCATCATTATTAATGCTGCTTTTCATGTCGTGGAAAGGGAGAAGAGAAATGAGGGAAAATCCGATTTTATCGATAAAGTTAGATGTCTCCGAAACAGAGGTTTTGATGTTCGTGTTGAATATGTTGTCTATCCCCCGCTTTTTTCCAGACTGGCTAAGGATGTTGAGTACCTGGAGTCACAGGGCATAGAAGTAATCAGCCTGAAAATTTTCAGAGGATTGTATTTTGGAAGAGAATATCCGCAATCATATACTGAACCAGAAAGAACCTTGATCAACAGATATACTTGCGATGTGGATGAAGAAGTCATACTGGAGAATGAAGTGAGTTTCTGGGGGCGACCTTGCTCTGCTGGTCAGAAGTTCTTCAGTATGGATGTAGAAGGCAATATCACCCGCTGTACTACGTCTCTGAAAGGGCATGGAAACCTATTTGAAGGTGAATACTATTTCGACAAAACCCCTAAGCCTTGCCCCTTTCTGAAATGCGGGTGTCCTTATGAGGGAATCAAGCATGTGAAAAAAGGAAAATCTTCCAAATTGTCCACTTTTAGAGAGATCAGACAAGAATTGCTGTTTAGGCGCGAAAGCAAGCATTATCAGGATTTTAACAAGGCTCACACAAGTATGATGCCGATTCTCAAAAAGGAATCCAAACCTGAAAACTGAGGAGAATCGAGTTAAGAGGATACCAGTGATAATGAATGAGCCACTCGTAAGCGTAGTCCTACCAGTCTACAACTGTGAACGCTATCTGGCCGAAGCCATCGAAAGCGTGCTTGCCCAGATCTATCGCCCGATCGAGGTGATCATAGTAGATGATGGATCTACAGACAACAGTGCGGATATTGCCCGTTCCTACAAAGAGGTAATTTATATCTATCAATCCCATCAGGGTGTTGCTGTTGCTCGTAATACCGGCATTACCACTGCTAAAGGAGTGTTTATCGCTTTTCAGGATGCAGAAGATATATGGCTGCCAAATAAATTAAAAGTGCAGGTAAAATATCTCCTCGATCACCCTGATGTGGAGTACACAATTTGCAGGCAACAAATTTTTATAGACCTGGGGATAGACTTATCAGCAAAAGGAACAAAAAGCGACTTATCAAAGGAAGAAATAAATCTTATGGACCTGGTTGCCCGTAAGACTGTTTTTGAGAAAGTGGGTGGTTTTAATCCTGATTATCAGGTCGGTTCTGATTTCGACTGGCTTATCCGTGCCAAAGATGCTGGTATTCCTAATATCATTCTACCTGAAATTCTCAGGCACAGGCGCATTCATGATTCAAATATATCTCAACAAATACAAGATCGCCGTACGAATTTACTACGAATGTTCAAGGAGTCTATTGATCGTCAATGCAAGAAAAAGCCAGGGTAAAAATAATGACAGAAAACAAACATACGATCAGCGTAATTATTCCGGTATATAACTGTGAGCAATATCTTGCTGAAGCAATTGAAAGTGTGCTGGCGCAAACCTATCGTCCTGATGAAATCATTGTTGTGGACGATGGTTCTACTGACAACAGTGCAACTGTAGCCAAAAGTTATGCTGATCAAATACGATTTTTTTTTCAACCCAATTCTGGTCAGGCAGCAGCCCGAAACAAAGGTATAAATCTAGCATGTGGAAGTCTCTTTGCCTTTCTGGATGCCGATGATATCTGGCTTGTGGATAAATTGGCTCTTCAGGTGTCAGCCTTTGACAGAGAACCTGAACTGGACATGGTCTTTGGACACGTTAAACAGTTTCACAGCTCTGAATTGGATACTCATTTGAAAACAAATGTAGACCATGGTATGGAGATTATGCCGGGTTATATACCCAGCGCTATTCTGATCAAACGAGAATCCTTTTTCCGTGTCGGTATATTCAATACCAACTGGCAAATAGGAGAATTTATTGACTGGTACTCAAAAGCAATGGAAAAGGAACTTAAAAGCATTATGCTGTCTGAAGTGTTTGTAGAAAGAAGAATTCATACAGACAACATAGGTATTCGCGAGCGAAAATCCCGGACCGATTACCTTAAAATATTAAAAGCATCTTTAGACCGCAGACGGGGTAAAGTATGAAATTGGATTCCGAAAGTGTTAAGGAGAATCCCAGCAGAGAAAATCTCAAGACCAAATTTCACTTGAATCTGCCGGCATGGCGATACTACCTCATATTTTACCGGCCATATTCCAGTCGGTTAATCCTGAGCCTATTTTTAAGCATAGGGCAGGCTTTTATTGTGCTTCCTATTGCCTGGCTTATACGATCCATTTTTGACCAATTGATACCCTCCGGTAAATATACGTCCCTTATTTTTGTAGGTTTGGCCATAGTGGGGCTCTACATGGTAAACGGTGGAGCCACTCTATGGACCCGGTACATTATTCTCAGTACCTCGAAAATCGTTATTCAGAAGATACGTGATGAATTACTTAAACGATGTTATGCCTTCTCTCGGTCCTATTACAGCAAAACTGACCAGGGCAGAATGCATGCCAGTATTGTACAAGACACGGAACGTCTGGATGTAATGACCAATGCCCTTTTGGCCCTGTTCCTCCCGGCTCTTTTTATCACGATCGCACTCAGCGCGGTCTTAGTTTATCTTAATTGGCGGTTGTTCTTGATATTAGTTGTCACCCTGCCTTTTCTTATTATATTAAGTAAAGTGATGGGAAGAAGGACACGAAAAAAAGTCGATTATTTCCATCGGTCATTTGAGAAGTTCAGCAAAGGTATGCTGTTTGTTTTGAAAATGATGGATTTCACCCGTATCCAAACCGCCGAAAACTTCGAGATCCAAAGGCAAAAAAAACATATCCATAATCTGAGGATTACAAGTGGGCGTATGGCCTGGCTGATATCAGCACATAGGACTGTTCAGGGAATCATAATTGCCATTACAGGTGTCATTATCTTTATTGTGGGGGGCAGAGCGATCGCCATGGGTCATATGACCCTGGGTGAACTCATCTCGTTTTATGCTGTATTCTCTCTTCTTAGGTCACACATGCACACCCTCGTATCCTCCATACCACAAATCATCGAAGGCAATGAGTCGCTGACAACCATTTACAACTTAATAGAAATAAAGGATACCCGGCCCTATTCAGGCACCCGGAGCATCCCGTTCTGCAGAAAAATTATCCTGGAGGGAGTTACTTTTCAGTATGCGGATCGTCCCGCCCTCACAGATATCTCTTTTAAGATCGATCATGGAGAGTCTGTGGCCATTATCGGCCCGAACGGTTCCGGTAAGACCACGATTGTGAATCTGATTCTCGGTTTCTATCGACCTCAAAAAGGTCACTTGTACGCAGATGACTATTGCTACAATGATCTGGATATGATCGAACTTCGCCGCCACATCGGTGTCGTGAGCCAGAATCCCATTCTGTTTGATGGGACAATCATGGAAAACATCACTTACGGCAATCCCGAAGTACCGCAAGGTCAGATCATACAGGTTTCAGAACTCGCTATGGCCCACGATTTCATATGTGAGCTGCCGCAGGGATACAATACAATCGTAGGAGAATACGGCATTCTGCTTTCCGGGGGTCAGCGCCAACGCATTGCCATTGCCCGTGCTCTGTTTCGCCGTCCCCAAATGATAATTCTGGACGAACCCACTAACCATCTCGATGGTGAGGCTGCTCACGGTGTGATGAACAACCTGAATTCCCTTGATCACCGGCCATCCAGATTGGTCATCAGTCATGACATGAATGCGGCCTGTAAGGCTGATTATATCTATGTCATACAAGAGGGAAGAATTATTGATAAAGGGTCATATCCATCTCTCTCCACCCGACGTCATACTGCCGCAAGGAAACTTTAACATGAATCCGACAAATATGTCTCAAATCACCCCTCCTGTTAAATATGGTTTCTGGCCGACCATGAAAGAGGAAATGCTATTGAAGGCCGCACTTCTGGAAGGCGAACAAGCTATTAGAGCATGGCAGAAGTGGAGAGCTAATTTGGACACCGACAGGCTGGACACGGCATCTCTACAGATACTTCCGCTCCTTTATAACAACTTGCGGAACCACCACATCGAGGATCCCGCGATGAAAATTTTCAAAGGATTCTATCGGGCCTTCTGGTACAAGAACCGGCTGCTGTTTCATTCAATGGCCGACACCCTGCAGAGTTTTCACGAATCCGGCATTCGTACGATGCTCCTCAAAGGGGCAGCATTAACGCTTCACTATTACAAAGACTACGGTCTCCGTTCCATGGGCGATTTTGATGTCCTCGTGCCCACACAACAGGCATCTAAAGCGGCTTCAGTCCTACAAAAACTGGATTATAAACCAATTAAATCATCAATACATGAATTTAATAGAATGGATTATAACACTATACATGCCTATCATTTTATAAACGGAAATGGCGATACAGTTGACCTACACTGGCATGTGTTACATAAATGTTTGCGGGAACAGTCAGATGATGATTTCTGGAATAGTGCAATCCCAATTAAAATAGGGAATATTGCCACACATGTTCTGAATCCTTCAGATCAGTTGCTGCATATCTGCATGCACAGTTTTACATCAAAGAATTTCACTCTAAATCGGTTACGTTGGCTGGCTGATGTGATGATAATATTGAAAACCAGACAATCCGAGATTGACTGGAATCGAATGTTAGTTCAGGTCCAGAAGCGTCGGATGATTTTGCATTTAAATGAGGTTATGATATATATGAGGGATCTGTTGAATGCCCCCATCCCACCTGAAGTGATGTTAAATATTCAGAATATGACTGCAACCCGAATCGAAAAAATGGAATTTCAGTTCCATACTATCGCTCGGTCCACATTGGTAGGGGATTTTCCTGGGCATTGGTTCACATACATACGTTTAATCCATTCAAATAACAATCCCAACATTCTGCTCATTTTATTAGGGTTTCCTAAATTTCTTCAGAGACGATGGGGTTTAAAGAACTTTTGGCACTTGCCTTTTGTTTTCATCTTTAAAGGAACGAGGAAGATACTGATAGCGCTGGGAGTAATTCATTAACTTTCATGAGGAATATGAAAGAGTTTATAATGAAGAGAATGTTCTTAAAAATGTACCTCATCAGCAATGGGTGTTTACCTCGTTTACTACGGAAACTCTTTTATCGAAATCGAAAATTACTCAGCAAATTAGCAAACTGTGTTAAAGTAACTATTAATGAAATGATTGATGCTATATATCCCTATGATTGAAAAACAGTTTTCCTATCTAGCCCCCCTTTTTGAGCGCATAGAGATCGAGTCGCAGGCGAACTGTAACCGTTTGTGCTGGTTCTGCCCGCGTACCTATGACCGGAGTGGAAAATACTTGACTGAAAAAGGAAAGCCTATCACATCGCTCATGCCGACAGAGAAGATCCTTGACATTCTGGATCAGGCTGAAGCGATGGGCTTTCGTGGGGGGGTAACTTTCAACTTTTATTCCGAGCCCCTCCTTGATAAACGCAACGTTTTACTTGCCCGCGAGGCCAGGAAAAGGGGTATGAAGCCTTATCTACACACCAATGGTGATGTATTGAAGAATGATGATGTGCTATGCCGCGAGATCGTTGATTCCTATGAATACAGTGTAGTTGGACTCTATGATTACAAAACAAATGATGAGTTGGAGACAGCTAAGCAATATTGGCAGTACAGACTAAGGGGTGCCAATCTTGCATTCAGCACTATTGGTATGCTGGGAGCGCAGTCAGCAACGAGTATGGCCATACCCAGAGCTCTGGTACCTACAGACAGACGCATTAAAATCCCCGACCTGACATACATTAATGGACCGTGCAGCCGACCTCTTATCAGAATGATCATTCGATACGACGGTGAAATGTGTAACTGTTGCGAGGATATCCGTGGCGATTTCAAGCTGGGCAATATTAACCAGAACTCATTGGAGGATTTGTGGTTCTCTTATCATCATGTTAAGGTCGTAAAGGACTTGTTAGAGGGCGAGCGGGAAAGATATGAACTGTGTACCAACTGTACGCTGTCTCCGACCGGACCAGCGAAAAACAGAAAAAGGATCAGGTTCATCCCGAGACGTTATATCGTAGAATAGAAATTCCCTGGTCTGCAATGGCTCCTGTGATTAGTGCAACAGTCGGACATTTTTAAAATCTACGCTCGTGGGGGATAAATACCATCCGAGCTTGAAATAATGCCCTGTCTGCCAGGTTCTTAAAATATTAAAAGTTTAATACAAATGGCGGGCAGGCTGAAAATCAATACTTTTTGATTTTCGGGAGGCTTCATGTTTTCCATAATTACTTTTCTCTTCAGAGTTATCATTAATTTGTTTAACTCAAAGAAGGAATTAATAATTCAAATTTGTTTGCATAGTGAGAAACAGATTATGAGAATATTTTTATTGAAAGTACAGCGTCTCAAGAAAATTCGGGAAGAATTGGTGTCGAAATTAAGAGATACTTTCTGCTTGCTTTTCACATAAAAATCATTTATACTTCAAAATATCAATAATAAAGAAAATAGAAATCTGACATCCACTACTATGAAGCCCGTGGGGGGATATTTATAAAAAAGTTCCATCGATAATATGCAATCCTCCCTTGGGGAAGGAAAGGTCCTTTGAAAGATGGATAACCCTCCCGATATTGGATCGTAACGTTACTCAGTTCTTTACGATACACTCGGATAGATGCGACATGCAAACCCTCGTTGGTTCAAGCTGTCATTTTCTTTTGCTGGATCTCAATCGGATTCAAACATCTAACAGTGGTTTAATGCAAATCAGACAAATTTGGTATAGAAACCAAGAGGCACTTTCTCCTTGACTTTCACTGATTAATAAATTATTTTACATTCATACTGTAACATTTTGAGCCACACACTTAAAGTTACTATACTCCTCACTGGCAGAGGCGAAAATAACTTTAGTGGAGGCGATATGATAAAGAGAAAAATCATTAACCGAATTCAAGAGGTGAAGTGCGTCTTGTGGGTTCGGTTTTTTTAATAATGATAATTGTGGAAATGTAAATTCCATTCGTGATAACACTCTTAATAAAAAAAGGGATATGATCATGAAAAACAATGACATCAACTTCGGAAAAATGATTGCGAAAAGGCTGTTCATTCTTAACATTCTCTTAGTCTGGATATCCTCCATTATGGCCGGTCAGAGGATAGAAAAGGACAATCCGGTCGAAATGTCTACACTCCCAACCTCTGCTGAGGTGGTGGGTACAGTTGGTGGTAATATTTTTTATACAGCGACCCGGGGAAATTATGCGTTCATCGCCCAGGGCTATAGACTCGTCGTGCTCGATCTTCAAGCACCGGCGGGTGACAATGTAGTGACCACACTCAATTTAAACGCCTCGGTACGGACCGGATTATTGTCCGGAGACCGTCTTTATTTATCGCCTGCTACCTGGGATGTACGAGACACATTTATTATCATCGACATTGCTGATCCGATGAATCCCAGGATTCTCAGTCAAACGAATATTCCGGGAGTCGATTCTTACATATCGAAAATATCGGTTTCCAACGGATTCGCCTGTCTGGGGGCTGGTCAATCATTGAACTACCTCGATAAATTCATTGTACTGGATATCACTGATCCCGGTTCTCCTGTTGTTGTTGCCAATCAAGATATAGCGATGATCGATTGGGTTTCCATTGGAATTCATGCCTATCTCATTCAGGGGGATGTGACGACCGGTGTCAACAACAAACTGACGATTATCGACGTTTCCGGTAGTGCCGGTTTCCAGGAGGTCGGCAGTCTGGATCTGATATGGGCATACCGGATCGAAGGAAAGGGCAGTTCGGTTTATGTCGCCCATGCGAATTCTACTCAGGGTCTGAAGATTATCGATGTGACCAATCCACAGCAGCCGCAGGTTACGGGGCAATTCACTTCTGGTAATGCTTACACCGACGTTGTATTGGATGATCAGGTCGTTTTCCTTATGGCGTTGAATAAAGTGATCATTGTGGATATTTCTGATGCCAACAATCCTCAGTACACATCCGAATACGATTTCGGCATGTCGTATTTCATGGATCATGCTACCGGAGATGCTTTGGCGGTTCGGAAATCTCAACAATTCGTGCTCCTGGATGTGACAGATCCTGCCAATCCTGTCCTGCGTGAACCGTACAATTCCCCCTCTGTGATCAGAGATATCGCCATCGGTGGAGAGCGTTTGTATTGCGTCACAGATAATAAATTGTGGGCCTATGATCTATCCGATCCTGCAAATCCCCATTTGACCGAACAGGTCGATGTGGTCAATGGGAACAAGGTGTTTTTCAACGATAATACCGTATATGTGGCGGATAAGAATCAATCGGTAACGGTATTCGATGTCTCTGGTGGCGGTACACCGGTCCAGCTGGCCCCATATCAGGCTGGCGCAATGGTGTTGAGAATGGGATTTCGGGAGGATCATGCTTATGTGCTGACCACTGTTAGCAATGATCCCAATCAGGATCAGGCCATGCTGGAAATCCTGAATGTGGGCGATCCGTCCAATCCGACCCAGGTCGGGAATTTGCAGTTGGCCGGAGACGGCATCGATTTATTTGTACCGGAAACGGGTAATCTGGTTTATGCGGCCTTTCGGAAGATTGAGGTCAATCAGGGCTTTCAGGTGATCGATGTAACGTTACCGGCATCACCAGCCGTGGTACATCAAACAGAGGTGCAACACATACCACAAACCGTTACTGTTGTGGGCAATTCTCTCTTTCTGGGGATCAATCACACCACTGACTTTTATGGGATCGCTCAAGTGTATGACGTGACCGATCCTGTTAATCCAGTGTATAAGCATGACTATGATGTGTCGACAGAATCCCGGCTGTCCGACTTCATTTATCTGGATGATTTTCTGGTTATGAGTGTCTTGAGCGGGGAAATTATCACGTATGACTACAATTTTTTTGGTCAGGTTTTCACGAGGGGGCCGATGGTAAATGTGCCCTGGCCGCAGACAATGGAAGGATATATTCCGTCCGTCATGGAGAAAGCATTTTCATCGCAATCTGAACAGCAGTCGCAATATATTTATGCAATTAGCGGTTGGGGCCATGAGCCGTTCATAGAGGGAAATTATGGTGTCACAATTACAGAAACAATAAAAGCACCGGCCACGCCAAAACTCATACTGAATATTGCGACCGGAAACGATCAGTTCTATTGTCCGTACGAACTGGGTGAAGATGTCTTAATCGCTCAGGGCGCTCTCGAGGCAAAAGGAGCGGCCTGGGAGGTCTCCAGTATGACCTTTACCGGGGAAGGAAATGGAAGGTCAGACGGTTGAAACGGCGTCTATCTGGAAATACGGGGAGAACAAACACCGGGAGAAGTGAGTACGGACGAGAATGGGGCGATCCAAACCATTCATTTCAACATTTCCGAAATAATCGATGCGGGGGAAACGCTGATTTTTCGTGTCCTGTATGATTTTATTTTCAAGGCTGAATCCGACACGGGAGTTGTGGATTGTCCTTTGGACGATGTTCTGTACTATGGGATCAGCATTTCAGGAAATCATGTGACGGCTACGCCCGATGTGAATCCACCCGGTGTGAAAGAACCGGTATTACCTCAGAGACTCTACTCACCTTTCCTGTCTGTGGCATGTGTCGGCAATATCAATACCGGAGACGGATTCACGAGCATACAGGAGGGGATCGATGATCTTTTAACAGAAGACGGACATGTACTGGAAGTGTGCCCCGGTATTTACCATGAAAATGTCCTTGTGGATAAATCCCTGACGATCCGCTCGAAGAAGGGATCGAATTATACGATTGTAGAATCGAAAAATGATGATGATCCTGTATTTTACATCCAGGCCTCAAATACAACCATTCAAGGATTTACATTGCAGGGGGCTGAAGGATCCCATGGAATATTGACAGAGTTTGGGTTAACGGCCAGGGATATGATTATTCAGAACAACGGCATGGGGGGTATCTTCGGAGATATGGGATTTTATTTTCAGAAGGGATCTGGGTCTAACGATAACGATGAACATGTCCTTGCGGCAGAAGATCAGGAAGATCTGATTCTGGAAGACATCAAAATAACGGATAATGACAGTAGTGGTATTTACTATTATTATGGTCTCGGACATGTCATCCTCAGAGGCACGGCAAACAGGATTATCAACAACGGCGGTCATGGCATCAGGACCGAAGTTTCAGAAACGAGCGGGGCTGGTGATGTGATCATCGAAGGAACCGGGACAGAAATCAACGATAACGGTGAATTGGGCATTTTATCAGCAGGTTCGGTCACTATCAGAGAAAATGCGATGTCCGGTATATATCGAAATGGAAAGGGCGGTATTGAAGTGTGGGATGATGTTTCACTGCCCAGTGGATTTGAGATTAAGGGGAATGGGGGCCATGGTCTTTCCGCCGGGAACGATATCGATCTGATTTTTAAGAATATCACCATTGCCGAGAATGACAGTAACGGTATTTATTCGATTTTTTGCACAGGAAATGTCATCCTCAGAGGAACGGCGAGCAAGATTATCAACAACGGCGGTCATGGTATCTGGACCATGCCATTGACAGTCGGTCAGGGCGGTGAAGTGATCATCGAAGGCACGGGGATAGAGATTCACGATAACGGTGGATGGGGTATTTTTTCCTGGGGATCGGTTACTGTACGGGAGAATGCCATGTCCGGCATTTATAATAATGGACAGGGAGGGATCTTTGGAGATTTGGGTATATCCCTTCCTCCACAATTTGAAGTTCACAACAACGGTGGGACGGGTATTGTCTCATTTAACACACTTCGTTTTACGGGTGTAAAGGTCCATGACAATCAAGGGCACGGTATCTATACCTTTTTCGGAGATATCGTACTCGACGGTGATGGGACCGAGATTCTTCACAACGACCGAAGTGGTGTCTTTATTCAAGAAGAGGGGGATATTGTCATTCACGGATCTCAGCCTGTAATAGCACTTAACGGAGAGTTCGGGCTGTTGACGTTGAACGGGGACATCATCATCCATACGAGCGCTCTTGTGAATGCCAATAAAAAGGGGGGTGTGGTTTCATATTGTAAAAACGTTGAAGCGAAGAATTTACAAGTGACGGGGAACGAGGGGGAAGGAGTCTATGCGTGGGAAGATGTGACGATTCACAATGGCATCATCTCTCATAATCAGGGTCACGGCATTCTCGTGGGGAACAACCTGAGTCTTTATGAATCTACCGTTTCTGATAACACGTTGGGAGGGATTGCATTTATCCAGGAGAAATTTGGACCCCATCTTCTCGCCTCAATGGATTTAAATGAAAATAATATGACTTTTCAGGAAGCGATCGTATTGAAAGAAGGAGATTCATTCTCGGAAAGATCGGTAGCTCATCTCGGAGGCATGGATCTATATCTCCGGCGGTTGCAGGCTTTACATAAGACTCCCCATGAGCTTATCTCGAAGCATTTGGCAATCACCCTTCGACATCGAATTCTCACCGGTATAGACGATGACTCTGCATTTCTTGACCACTCCACAATCTTTGGAAACCGAATCGCCTCAAATCAAGGGGGTGGGATTTATTTTGATGGGGATAGCAAAGTAACGATTTCATCCAACAATATTTTCGATAATACCGGCTTTGGATTGTACAATACCAATTCCGAAGTATCCATAGATGCCCGGATCAACTGGTGGGGAGATGGATCGGGGCCCGGCGGTACGGGTCAGGGTTCGGGAGATGCCGTAACCGGAAATGTGATTTTCGACAACTGGCTGGAGATTCCCGTGTCATTGGTACTGGGTGTTGAAGCGGACACTCTTTACATTCCGAAAGGTTCTGCCGATTCAGTGCTATGCCATGTTCAGAACTGGGCGAATCTGAATGATGTGATTCATTTCAACGCCGTCGATACATTGAACTGGGTTACCGCAATCAGAGAGGAGTCGGTTACTCTCCAGGATAGCATGGGGGGCGAGACAATGATCTTCATCGATGTACCGATCGATCCCCCGGAGGCGTGTTTGGAATATCGGGTCGATCTATCGGCTACTTCGGGGGGCAATGACACTCTGACTGTTTGGGATGCCATTGTCATCAGGGCATACGAACCTGCAATACAACGAATCATGGTTACCCCTGATTCGACAGCTCTATTTCCCGGAGATCGTGTCCAATTTACGGCCACAGGTCTTGACCAGAGGGATCGAGAGGTTCTTTTTGCTCCGGAATGGTCATCCAGTGCCGGATCGATTGATGATACGGGATCGTTTGTGGCAGACAGCACTTCACCCATTGTGTTGATCTCAGCCAGGGATCCGGTTACACAGGTACGGGGACAGGCCCGAGTCCGTGTGATGACGGAAGCGAGGACTCTCACTTCTATTGGAGTCAGCCCGGATACGGTAAATCTGCTTCAGGGGCAGGCACAATTGTTTCGAGCGATAGGATATGATCAGAATGGGTTGTCCATGATGTTTTCACCAAGGTGGGAAAGCACCGGAGGGACGGTCGATTCAAAAGGGTATTATATTGCGGGAAACCAGGCAGGTACGTATGCGGTAACGGCATTCGACCAATCTGGTACCATTGCGGGAACCGCCGTGGTTTATATTGCCACAAAAACAGAGGTGCATAACGATCATCATCGTCTCCCCACCGAATTCCGACTCCATCAGAACGTTCCCAATCCCTTCAATCCGGAAACGACGATTCGGTTTCAACTCCCGAGTCCTGCTCAGGTGATTCTTGCCATTTTCAACCTACATGGTCAGAAAATAGGAACCCTTTTAGAAGAGAAAAAGGAAGCCGGATATTATGGTGCTGTCTGGGATGGCAGGGACGATAGAGGAGTGCTGGCGGCGAGTGGTGTATATTTATACAAGATGGAGGTTCGTACTGATAAAGATCATTTTGTCGAGACGAGGAAGATGATTTTCTTGCGCTGAAATCCGGGGTATTTTCATGGGCAATGGACGTTTTTCTCGATATCGCTGTAAGAAGAATATTAGATATAACATCTATTCTCAATGCGTTGTCAAAATCGAAAAAACAAACTTTAACAAAATAAGGAGATCACGTTATGACTACTCGACAGAAATTATTTGTGGCTCTTACAATGATTATTGTTGTTCCAGTTTTGTCATCGGGTCAGGAACAAACAAGAGCTCGAAGACGAAGGGCTGTTGAACAGATCAAATACGATGTCCCTGAAAAGATCGATATTAATTATGATGTTCTGGATAATATCGATATCTCACAATCCCGTTATGGTGTCGTTCCCCTTCCCGAAAGTCTTGGCAAGACCTTAAACGGCCTGTTCTCGAAATACACCAAGCACATCGCTCCCAATGGCAAACCTATTCATATCTTTGGTCAATCGGGCGTAAGCGACTTACAGGTGGTAAGAGCAAGAGAAATCCTGAAATATCATCTTACCGATGCCCCCGGCACCCAGTACGGAAGTGACAAGACTGCAATTGCCAATAGAATGGCCGATGTGAGGGCAACGCTCTTGTACACCGATACGGAAGTAAAGTCGTTCGCCATGCGTCCGATATTGAGGGATTCAAAACTGAGACTTCAGGATCTCTATGCCACTGAATCACCCGTTGAAGGATGTTATGAATATATCCATAATACAGGAAAACCTGGGGAAAGATTTACACGGGATGCATCCTATGAGGAGATCATGCATCTTGTTCACGGCAAAGGAATAGACGATGTTTTGCCTGCGTTTTCCGAGGAGATAGCGAACGCAGAAAAGCGCGCCGTTGATGCAGGAATTTATCGTTACGGCCGTCCTTCGCCGCATGAATACATAATCACCGGCTTTGATGTATATTTTGGCTTATGGGATCATGATCCTCAGGGTGACGGAAAATCTTTTGGAGATGAGTATGATTTTAATACAAAGGAAGCGATGAAAGCAGGAGACCGTCCTCTTTACGATCTTGTCGAGAAATTCTGGCCGAAATATTTAACCTATGATGCTTATATCGATCCTTCATTCGAGGGTACGTTCTCTACTGTGCTTGAGAAAGATACTGATTACACTTATAAGTCTCAGTATCTCGTCAGCATTATATTAACTGGAGAGAAGGATACTCACATTCTCGGTAACGATCAGGATAATCAATTGACAGGAAATGGCGGTGATAATGTTTTCACTGGCGGGGGAGGAAATGATATCATAAAAGGTGGAGAGGGCGAAGATACCGCGGTGTTTTCGGGCAACTCCTCGGAGTATAAGATTACAAAATCTAATAAAAAGACGATCGTCACTGATACTGTTGCAGGTCGTGATGGAAGAGATGAGCTGTCGGGTATTGAAGTTCTTAAGTTTAAAGATGGTAAAAAAAGATCAAATTGAAAAGATCCATTACCTTGTGATATAAAGAATTTTGTAAATGCTGTCGGAGAGTGCTCGAAAAGTTTTTTGACGGTAAAAGGGTAGTGTTAAAAGTTTTATGAAAAGCCAGGCAAATAAATATTTAGCAAAAGGGGGAGGCAAGCTAAATATTATACAACTGAATAAAATTAAACAAGTTAAACAAGAAAATATCAAAAACTTTTGACACTACGTTCTAAAAATTGAGGAGATTGTAATGAAAATTAAACCTATAATAATCATTACATTAATTGCATGTTTCTTGCTTTCCTGTGCTGACTCGAACAGGGGTAAAGTAACACTGCCGGATATCGATATTTCAAATTCACCCAACGGGATTGTCCCGCTTCCGGATAATACACCTTCGATTATCAGAGATGTGTTTGTAAAGTACACAAAGATAATCGCGCCCAATGGAAAACCTATTCACTTCCTTGCAACGGAGGACTGGACCGAAAATAAACTTATGAAAGTCAGGAACGTCATGGAATACATGCTCACCGACTTTCCCGATTCTGAATACGGCGGCGACAAAACAGTGGTGGCCAATACCATGGCGGATCGAAAGGCCACCATGACGCTGTTCAATTCCTCCACCAATGCCCGGGAGGTGAGGGAAGGTCCCTTCGGCAGCAAAACTGATCTCTTCAAACAGAGTATGTGGGCCAATGAGATCACCTGCGAGGGAGAGGACGATTACATGAACCATATCACCCGTGACGCCGCCTATGAAGAAGTCTGGCATCTGGTGCACGAAGCCGGCGTCAAGTCTGTTCTCAGGGAATTTCAGGTGGAAATAGAAGCCGCCAAGGATGCTGCGGTGGCAATAGGCTGGGGACCGCCCAACGACGATCCCTACAGCTGGCATTCCGAGTATTACGCTCAGCAGCTCGACAACTATCTCGATCTGTGGGTGGTACAACCAAAAGTGTGGGAGGGAAGAGAGCTTGAGCCCGGAGAAATGCCGGAAGGGACCGCCCATTGGGGTCAAAATCAGGTGAACAGCCGCGGCGAATTGAAAGAGCTGGATCCTGTGGGATATGAGCTGGTGGAGAAATTCTTTCGTCCATACCTGACCTATACTCCGCAATTGCCCGTGGACTTTAAGGGGACCTTTTCACTGGAATTCGATGAATCGCTGGTCTACACGCACAAATCACAGCATCTCAAGGATGTGATTCTCAGGGGGGAGAACAATGCTAATCTTATTGGGAACGCCTATGACAATGTGTTCAAAGGAAATGCAGGTGATAATGTTTTCAGGGGAGGCAAAGGGGAAGACATAATCGATGGCGGTGAAGGAAACGACACGGCAGTATTTTCCGGTTCAGAATCTGATTATACGGTGACAAGGGACGATGTAAGAGTGGTTGTTAAGGACAAGCAGATAAATAGGGATGGCGAGGATTCCCTTACAAATATAGAGATTCTACAGTTTAAGAACAGAAAAATCAAGCTGTAACTCACTAATGGAAGTGTAAAAATATTGGCTCTTCACGGATTTGCGTGGGTAATTCTCAGATTGACAACCCTACCGCTGTCAGGGACAGCTCCTATCCATGGGTGTTTTTTATTCCGGAGTCGAATGTATCGGTCTGTTTAAGAGTTAAAAACGACCTCACGGTTAGAGGCGGTCCCTGACCGCCGCTCTGGGCTAAATGTTATTTTAGTTTTCATTCAAATAAGAAGTTATTAGAAAAACAAATTGAGTTTAAAATATTAAGTTGTCTTAACTTTATTATTCTTAGTGTCTTAGTGCCTTTGTGGCAAAAAGTCATGAATCATCCAGGTTAAAAGAAGCAACACAATATCGAAGAAAAGGAGGTTAAGATGAAATTAAGAGGTTATCTTTGGTTACTATTAGTCACGACGATCCTCGTGCCCGGATGTTCAAAAACTGACGACCAAAATGTGTTCACCAAGCGTGTTGATGTCTTCGGCATACCTATATATGCTACGGCAACGACCGCCGATGAGAAAATTCTTCACGCTGCTGCTGTCATGGCCGAGTATCTTGATAATGATGAGGACGGCGTTCCGGACAATCCCGAAGTGATGGATGCGTTACTGAGCAGCGAAGCGGCCCTCACCATGAAGAAGACAGAGGATGAATATGTTGGTGAGGAGTGGCGCAGGCTCAGGAGAGAATACCTTCCGCCGGGGCCAAAGCAGGGTCTGTACGATGAGGAGACCATTCCCAATGCCCGGGAGAAGGGTGTGTTCGATGCGTCGCTTGAGGAGATCCTTCATCTCCTCACAGATTACGGCTGGGGCAGGGCATACCCCGACGTGTTTGATACCGTTCCGGGTACCAATCTGGCTGAGGCTATGGACAAAGCCAGAGGTGGGCATTTTGAGGAGGTGCCGGAGAAGTACCCGGAGAATGCCTGGTATAGTTATTACGACGAGACATGCAAATATGATTGTCAGCTCGCCGAGTATATTTACTGGGCGCTCACCTCCATATTGGGTGCGCAGGATTTTCCGGGACGTCTGAGGCGGATTGGAGATGAGTGGAGGTTGAACACGAAAGATCTCGTGAGGGAAAAGGATCCGGCAGTATTCGCCCTGCTCACAGATCCGAAATATAAGTTCTCCACGGTGCTGCCCGATGGTAACTATAAAGCCAGAGTCTTCAGGGTTGAAAAATACCCAAAATAATAATTCTGTAAATGCTGTACCTAACTCGATTGGGTTGTGTCAAAAGTTTTATGAAAAAGGAGGGAAAAATATGAAACCACACCTGCCTGCCGCAGGCAGGTGTGGTTAGTTTTTGACACTACCCTCGATTGAAAAAGGAGTCGACGCATGTTTGGATTCAAAGGGATCTTTGTCATTACAACAATTTTTATTATTCATGGTTGCAACTCCTCTGAGCCGGAGCAAGAAGGAGATTCCCTTATTTTGTCATTGGATAATCCGATAATCACCATCTCTGCCGAGGCTAAGGCAGCACTCAAATCTGTGGGCTTCACCAAGTGTGCAATGCCGTTTGGTGTGTTTATTGGCGCAGATAAGGATATGCCTGATGCTTATGTCATCACTGCAATAAACGTGGTGGCCGAGATGCTTGATCCTGATAAAGATGGGCATGCCAACGATGATGCCGTTGTTGCAGAGGTGAGCAAGTGGGAAGAAGCATGGCTTGCAATGCCTATGGATCCGGATAAATGGGAAAATGAGCAGTTACCCAGGTTACAGGGGATTCTGGGTTATGACATCATCATACCTGATTGGTGGATGGAAACAAAAGCTACAGGTCCTGACACACATGCAAAAGCCGTGATTGTTGAAGAAATCACACACTTTCTAACACAGTTTGGATATGGGTTAGCCTATCCGGTCCAATTCGGGGTGAATGACTGGACTTCAATTATAGCACAGGAGACAAAACGGGCAGCATGTGTTTGGTGGCAACACCCGGAGAACAATTGCCCGGGGAGTCCTGCAACTTCAGAAGGTGACTGTTCAGGACCGAGTTGTGACGTGACAGAGTTTTACCAACAGGTGCTGATCCTGCGAGCGGGTATGCAGCCGGGATGGTTTGGTATCGGATTTCCTGAAACCAAAGAAGAGCTTGAAATTAGGCTGAGCCAGGAAATGAAAGATTTGATGGATGATCCCAGGTATCATCAAATCAATAGCCCCCTTACATTTAATTATTATGAGACTGTCGGTGCATCGGTTCAGGAATATCCATAGCTGAATATTTCGGGCGATTCACCAGGATTATTCCTAACGCGCTAAAACGAAAGTGCCTAAAGTGAACAAAAGCTTGTCCTGAGCGGAGCGAAGGATCTTAAAGTGCCTAAAGTTCACATCCCAAATACCCCATAACCTAGATTAATCATTATGTTAAAAAACAAAGTTTTTCAGAGTAACAGTATAGATCATAGCCAAAAGTCACGTGTCTCTAAAAGATGTGACGACGGGCGCCTTTGATAGTGAAAATATTAAATTCGAGGAGGTGGGAATGAGGCTTTCCCCAAAAGTCATATTGACATTCATCGCATTGATCTCGATCTTGTTCACGGCATCCCTGTTTGCCCAGGAGAAAATGGACGACAGGATGATTGCTCGAATGCGGGATGAAGGCTTTAACCGCTCTCAGGTCATGGATCTGGTCTGGCATCTGACCGACGTCTACGGTCCCCGTTTAGCCAATTCACCGTCTTATAATCAAGCCGCACAATGGGCAAAGAAAAAACTGGAAGAATTTGGTGCAGAGAATGTCCTGCTTTTTCCCTTTGCAGGGCTGGGCGGAATGCCCTGGGAGTGTACATTCAGTTCGATTACCATGCATACACCACAGTACATGCCTTTAATTGCCTATGCGGTACCTCATACACGTGGGACCAAAGGAAAAGTGAGAAGCAATGCCGTTTATGTGAACACCCGGGAGATATTTTCAGGGGCGGACCTTCAAAAATATAGAGGCATGTTGTCGGGGAAAATTGTGCTAATCGCACCCGAGGCACCTATCGAGCCCGATATGAATCCTCGGACCGTCCGCCTTTCGGATGAAGAACTCGACAAGATGGCGGAAACTGAAATAATCCAGAACCCGGAAATAGTTACAATTCCCGGTGATGAATATGATACACTGCTTAAAGGAAATATCCCACGGCAGCCCTTATCTTCAGAAAGAATCAATGCATTTTTGGAAAAGGAGGGGGTCGCCGTTCTGGTTGCTCCGAGCCAACACAGTGTCAAAGGCCGTTTATGGGGTCCGTATGACAAAGGCATTGTGGAAATTGGCAGATTGCACCCGGTTCCTTCAGGAGGACACAAGCCATTACCACGGGTAACGATGGCTGCGGAACATTATAATCGAGTATTTCGGCATGACACATCTGGTCCCCGGAAACAGCGGCGGGTCGGATCATATGAGTTTTATCGATGCAGGACTTCCCGGTTTTAAATGGATTAATGACTTTGTTGATTTAATCGATATTTTCCGGTTTTGGAGTACGTAAGTTATTGTTTTTTAGTTCAACATTTTCACTTAAAGGCATTAAATCAACAGTGTCATTAATGACCCGATTGAATATTTCACCACGATTCATCACACCAATATGGATCTCTACGACCGGATCGTGCCGGAAGATTTAATGCAAGCAGCGGTGATCAACGCATGTTGGGCCTATCTTGCCGCCATGCGCGATGATATGATACCACGAACCCCAAAACAGATGAAGAACACCCGGAGATGGCATCCGATCTAATATAAATGGTAGTGTCAAAAGTTATATGAAAAAGGAGAGAAAAATATGAAACCACACCTGCCTGCGCAGGCAGGTGTGGTTAGTTTTTGACACTAAGCTCTAACTATATAGGAGTGAGTCATTATGCAGGCGATAGCCAGATTTCTTGATTCTCATATGATATTCGTTCGTCGACTCATAAAGACGATCATTATTTCTTTATTTGCGATACAGGTCCTTGTTGTTTTTAGCCAGGTGATATGGCGGTTTGTTTTTAATAATCCCTTTTCCTGGTCGGAGGAACTGGCCCGATATTTACAGGTCTGGCTGATTCTCCTGACCGCGTCGGTCTGTATACGAAAAGGAAGACACCTGGCAGTCGATTTCGCAACGCATGTGTTACCCTTCAGAATCAATAAGATACTGAAGTTAATCACCATGGTTTGTATCATGGGTTTTACATGGATTCTGATTATTTTTAGTGTTCAAATGATCCTGATCACTATCCATCAAATTACTCCGGCGATGAGGGTGCCGATATTGGTTGTCTATTTGGCCTTCCCTGTGGCAGGAATTTTCATGTTTATGGAGTCGTTGATTGTATTCTTAAAATTGGCCGGTGTCAAAGACAAGGCCGGTTTTGATGCCATCTATGGCGGATAGTAAAAAATAGGAGTCGGTACAGTGGTTTCCGTTCTACTCATCAGTATTCTGGTATTGCTCGTCATAGGCATGCCTATCGCATTTGTGATGGGAATCGGCACGCTATTTTCGCTTTTGTGGGAAGGTGGATTACCCCTCACGTTGATACCTCAAAAGATGTTCAATGGCCTGGATTCCTGGCTCCTCATGGCGATACCGTTATTTATGTTAGCCGGACAGTTAATGACCAAGGGAGGCATGTCCAGACGGCTGGTCGCCTTCTCTTCCGAATTGCTCTTTTTCCTTAAAGGAAGTCTGGGGATGATCAGTGTCGCGGCCTCCATGATTTTTGCCGGTGTCTCAGGTTCTTCAGTAGCCAGTACTGCGGCGATTGGCTCAATCATGCTTCCCGCTATGGAGGAAAAAGGCTATAACATGAAATTTGCCACGGCACTTCAGGCTGCAGGGGGTGCCATCGGTCCGGTCATTCCTCCCAGTCTCATGATGATTCTTATCGGATTTTTAACCGGTACATCAGCGGTAGAATTATTTTTAGGAGGCATTGTTCCCGGTGTCTTGATCGGTATTGGTTTAATGGTTGTGGTATACTTTCATGCAGTGAAAGGCGGTGCTGCCTATCTGCCGGCCAGAGGTGCCTTTAGTCTGAAACGTGTGGCAAAAACAGGTTTTCAAGCCTTGCCAGCACTCGGATTGCCGTTCATTATTATTTTTGGTATACTGGGAGGTGTCTTTACCACCACTGAGGCGGCTGTGGTCGCAGTGGTATATGGATTTGTGATAGGCATGTTTGTTTATAAAGAAATAAAGCTGAAGGATATTCCCGATGTTTTTACCAAAGCCGCTGAATTGGCGGCGGTTATACTGTTTATTCAAAGTGCGACATCCATATTCTCATGGCTGATTACAGTGAATAATATTCCGGAAACATTGGCCCAATTTATGGTGGCCCATGTGTCCACCCAGACCGGTTTCTACTTTCTTTACATCGTTTTGTTAATTATTGTGGGAATGGTGATGGAGACCTTCTCGGCCTCGATCATGATCATCCCATTGGTCTATCCCATTGCCAGAAGTTTCGGGATCGATCCGGTCCATTTTGGTGTGATCACAACAGTGGGTTGGGCCATCGGTTATATCACACCGCCATTTGGTGTCACCTTATACCTTTCGTGCAGTTTAACCGGAAAAAGTATTCGGGAGGTGACACCCTATATTCTGCCCATAACCGTATCGATGCTTTTTGTACTTTTACTGATTACCTTTTTACCCCAGATCGTTTTGTGGGTGCCGGCATTGTTTCATTAGCAAGATAAATTCAATTGCCACCAAGACACCAAGGCACAAAGTTAGAATAAATAATATTTTAGGGAATTATTGGATTTGTTACATGGTTGTGTCAAAAGTTTTATGAAAAAAGAGAGAAAGACATGAAACCACAGAGGCCACAGAGAAAAAGAAAGATTCTCTGTGTTCTCGAAAGGCGAATGCATCTAAGGCATGACTTCTTGTGATATCATGGTAAAGATGAATATCCTAATAAAGATATTTCCGGAGTAATCCTTTTTAATGTGTTGCTATAAATCGGAGACAACTGTTTTAAGAGTAATTCGGAATGGGTGGTATGAATTTAAAGACTAACAAAATCGGTAAACAGCAAATAGATATGTTGAGAGAAAATGAGTTGATTATAGAGTTGATAGCAGTTGATGTGGCACAAGTCATTATAAGGTTCAGATGCATATTTAATTAAACGCGATGAGTAACAGATAAAAGATTTGGTTAGCACCTTTATTTCGGAGTTGAAAAGTTGAAATATCGTATCATACGAAACGATATTTGAGAGGACACAGAGGGGATAGAGAATTAAGACAGTGTAATTTTAATAATATTATTAATTCCTCTGTGGCCTCTGTGGTTAGTTTTTGACACTACGTGTTACATTTTAAGGGGCTGATTCCATGAAAAAGACAAAAAAAATACCGCTCTTTTTGGTCCTCTTGGGTGTGATCCACCTATTTTTAGTGTGCAGGAATAAGGAAGCAGAATTCGTTATGAAAATCGATTCTCCTGCCCGTTTGGAGGAGCCGGGTTCACAGGCACTCCTGCGATATGCAAATCTGGTCAATGAACGGTCTAAGGGCAGAATCAAGGCAAAACTATATGCCGCCAATGTTTTGGGGGTGAACAGAGATGTCACCGAGGGACTGCAGCTCGGAACCATCGAAGTGCAGATGGCTTCCAATTCGCCCCTGGCCGTTTTTGTCCCTTCGATGAACATTTTTGAACTACCTTTTCTTTTTAAAAGTAATGAACATATGTTTGCCGTTCTCGATTCTGAAATCGGCGGAAGTTATATTCCGGACCTGGAGGCACGGGGATTCCATCTTTTAGGATACTTCACCTTCGGTGTACGCCACATTATGACCACTGGCAAACCAGTTCATTCCATGGAAGATCTCAAAGGTCTGAAAATCAGGACGATGGAGAGTCCGGCCCATCTCGATGCGTTTAAAGCCTTTGGCGCCAGTCCTCTGCCCATGGCCTATAATGAATTATTTGTGGCACTTCAGACCGGCATGATTGACGGTGCCGAGGCGGCCAATTCCAACTATTATTCGAAGCGGTTTTTTGAGGTGGCCCCAAACTGGGCGCAGATCGGCTGGCTCCGTCTCGTCGCTCCGGTCCTCATGAGCAAGAAATTTTATGACAGGCTGCCTGCCGATCTGCAGAAGATCGTTGATGACTCCCTGCTGGAGCTGGTTGATTACGAAAGAAATCTCTACTCGGAAGTCGATAAAAAAAGGTTAGAGCAGTTGATGGAATTGGGTGTGGAGATCACGTATCCAGACCGGGCACATTTCCTGGAAGCAGCAAAAAGAGTTTATGAAAAGTGGGCGGATAAGGTCGGTGGATGGGAGAAAATTAATGCAATAATCAATTTTGAATACTAAGGAAGGGACCCATGGTTATCGATTCGCATCTGCATGTCTTAAAGGAAAGCAATTTTGATGCAGTCACAGAGAAGGCGCTGGGGCATACGCACCCGACGGATACGCCCATTGAGACGTTGGTGGCCTGGTTAAGAGATGCCGGGATCGGCAAGGCCGTTGTCATGGGCCAGGATATGAGCCGGATCTGGAATTCGTCCTGCGGGGAGGATTACGTTCTCCAATGCATTAAGGAATACCCCGATTTGTTTGTGGGATTGGCCAGCCTTGAGCCGGTGGATAAGTGGGGACGCTACAACCGACAAGCCCTGAAGTATTTTGAAAAAGCGGTAAGAGAGTATGGATTAAAAGGGGTTCTTTTAACACCACCCTATGGGCAGTATACTTCTGATGACCCTCAAGTATATCCCTTTTATGAGATGGCTGTCGAATGTGATGTCGTCGTGCAGTATCATCATTGCGCGAATCCGGGGGGGATATTTTTGGCGCCATACAAGTACGTCACTCCCCAATCCTTGAATAACGTGTTGTTGGATTTTCCCGAGATGAAGGTAGTAGTGGAGCATTTGAATACTCCCTGGACGGAAGAACTATTTTTCATGATGATGAACCCCAATGTTCAGGTCTATACGGATCTGGCCATGACGTATCATCGTCCGATGATGCTGACATGGAATCTGGTCAAAGCCAAAGAGTGCGGCGTGCTCGATAGAATCATGTATGCTTCCGATTATTGGGTCGCAGGGTCCGGCGTCTTCTCAGATCATCCTGGCAACGATATGAAGGCGTGGATCGAGCTCATACGGAACGGAATCAACCGGATTGCCAAAAAGAGCGGCTGGCCCCTGTTCACGCAGGATGAAATCGATGGTATTCTCTATAAAAATGCCGTCCGATTGTATGGATTTGATGTCGCTCTATGAGCGATTGTTGGTAAGTATATTAAGACGAACTAAGTATCTAGCGAAGCTTCGTCTCTTGTGGAAGCCGATAAATAATTGTTGCTGGTTACTGGTTTCTGGTTAAAAAATAGTGTCAGTAAAAATTTTTTTCCAGTAGCCAGAAACCAGAAACCAGAAACCAGAAACCAGAAAC